>Ga0307499_10000173_pt1 | contig 23640 bp, 24 predicted proteins | sample 13_S_MG_FD_201363 | JGI IMG/M metagenome (GOLD analysis project Ga0307499, IMG submission 201363) | Soil microbial communities from Populus trichocarpa stands in riparian zone in the Pacific Northwest, United States - 13_S | ecosystem: Environmental > Terrestrial > Soil > Riparian zone > Trees... | reverse complement strand
CCCCCGGCCCCGCCGCGTTTGGGCGCCCGGGCCCCCCCCGGCCCCGGCCGCCCACGCCCTATTGTGCACCGCCCGGGGGGGGGCCCGTTTCCCGGCCCCCCCGCCGCTGCGTCAGTTCGTGACCCGGTTGCGCAGCTTGAGCTTGTTCAGCAGCGCCATGTTCGTCGGGTCGGCGGCCGTCTCCACCTCGACGTGCAGGGTGCGCAGCATCGTGTCGACCGCCGCCTGCCGGGCAGCCGGCGTGGTCAGGATCTGCTGGCCGTCCACCCAGCCGGGCAGGCTGGTCTCCAGCCCCCAGAACTGGCCGGGGTACGCGACCCGCATGTTGACCGGCTCGTCGTGGAAGTCGATCCGGATCACGTACGCGGACAGCTTCTGCGCCGCGTCGTAGACCACCTCGATGATGTCCCGCTGCGGGTGGCCGAGGCCGGAGTTCGGCCGCTGGTTGTTGTCGTAGTGGCCGTTCATCAGCGGTCCCCGGGCCAGGCTGGACGGGCCGACGAACCAGATCACCGCGCAGTTCAGGTGGTACGGCATGGTGCCGGTGTTCTGGAACTTGATCGCCTGGTACATGAAGCCGGCCGCGGCGTCGGTCGGGTGGATCTCCGCCCAGGCCCGCAGCGGCGCGTTCGCGGTGAAGCCGGTGCCGCCGAGTGGGGCGCCGGTCACCGGGTTGGTCCGGTTGCGGATCGCCGCCAGGACCGGGTTGGTGGTGTCGTTCAGCCGGTCGGCCGGCGAGCCGGAGAACGACCAGCCGTTGCTGACGTCGGTGCCGATGTACGGCTGGTCGTGGCAGCGGTCCCGCTGCGCCTTCTGGGCCGGCTGGTAGTCGCGCGCGTCCGGCCCCCAGAACTGAGCGGGTGCGGCCGCCGGCGCGGCCGCGTCCACCGGCCCGGCCTTCTGCGGCAGGACGAACTGGCTGGTCTTCGTCCACTGCAGCTCTTCGGTGCTGCTACCGAGCAGCGCCAGCCGCGGCAGCAACTGGCAGACCACGTCGTTGCTGAGCCCGCCGGCCAGGTAGGCCCTGGCCCAGCCGATCGCCTGGCTGCCGAGCTGGCCCATCGTGATCGTCGGGAAGTCGGTGCCGTTCAGCTTCGGCGATATCGCCGCGAAGTTGTAGCCGGTCAGCGTCGCCTTCTGGCTGTCGGAGAGCTTCACCACCACGTCCGAGCTGCCCTCGTGCCCGGCGGACGCGGCACTCGGCGGGAAGTCGGAGAACGTCCGGTACAGCAGCTGCGTGGCCCAGTTGGGACACAGCGCGCCGAGGGTGGTGGCTGGGGTCAGATCCGCCGCCGTGACGGCGCTCGCCGCCGGAGCCGCGGCGGCCACGCCGGCGATGATCCGGCCGCCGGCGGAGACCAGCAGCAACGCGGCGAGCAGGACCACGGGGCGCCGGATTCTCCGGCGCGCACTGATACGCACTGTCGATACACCTTCTCAGGGTCGGCCCGGTCATGTCGACCGTCACCCGGCGCGGTGTGCACCGCGCCGATCGCCGCCTGACGGAACCCGCCCCCCGCGCCCCACGCCGGCCGTCGCCGCCCGGCCCGCACAAGCGCTCTCACGAGTCATTCGGACTCTAACCCGACAAACCCGCCCGTTGTAAGGCCCCGGCCGGCTACCTCAGATATGGGTCAGCACGCGATCGAGCGGGCGCGGGACGCCGGCCAGGTCGAGGGCCTGCACGAGCAGCCGGGCGTACTCGCGCTTGCGGCCGGACCGGGTACCGATGAACCGGCGGAGCTGCGCGACGGTGCCGCGGCCCTGCTGCGCGGGCTGCTTCTGCAGCAGCCGGAACGAGCGGAGGTCGCCGTGGGCGTCGAGGACCTGCTCGACCGCGGCGGTGCCGAGGGCGCGGATCAGCTCGTCCTCCAGGTCGGCGACGCAGACGTAGAAGCCGAGCGCCTCCATCCCGGCCCGGGACAGCCCGGCGCCGAGACCGGCCCGCTCCAATGCGTGCCGGTAGTAGCGCTCCTCGGCCAGGTCGCACAGCCCGGCCAGCTGGACGCCCCGCCCGGCCGGCCCGTACAGATCCAGGAACCGGCCGATGTTCGTGGCCCCGCCCATCGGCACGACCGCGACCCCCTCGGCCGCGAGCACCCGCCCGCGCCGCTCCGCCAGGGCCTCCAGCGCGGACTGGTCGCTGGCCCCCTCGACCAGCACGACGGCCCGCACATCGACCCCGCCGACCAGCTCCACGGCCATCGCGCCCGCCTCCCGGCCGCCATCATGCTGGCCCGGGCCGGCTCCGGCCAGCGGGATTCCGCCGCCCGGCGGCGGCGCCCCCAGCGACCGGGACGCCGCCGGCCGCACGCCGAGATGGCGTGCGGCCGGTGGCACGGTCCGAGGCGTCAGTCGACGTAGTAGGTGAAGCGGTATGCCCAGCCGGTGAGGTCCCAGCCACTTCCGGGCACGACCAGTTCGCCACGGCCGCGGTCGCTCGTGTCGATCTCGACGTCGATGAACTTGATGTGGGCCGAGGTCTCCTCGAACACGATGTGGATCTTGTCGCCGAAGATGAAGCCGATCTCCGGGTGCAGTGGCCACCAGTCCCCGCCGTCGAGGTTGCCCCGCACGCCCTGGAAGTGGCCGTTGACGTACAAGGCGACCTCGTCGGAGAAGCGCTCGGCCTCGTCGTCGCAGTTGAGCCGGACCATGTGCAGGGTGGCGGTGACGCCCGGCTCGTTGGTGATCGGGCCGGTCGGTGCGGCGACGGCCGGGCCGGCGCCGACGGCGAGCACCGCGAACAGCGCGGCCACGACGGCGCACAGTCGGGACGGACCTCGAACACGCATGGACTACCTCCGGTCTCGTGAATTGGGGCAGTCCGAAATATCGGAGCTGGCGGTACCCGCCCGCATGTCGCAGTACTGCCGTCTTGACAACCGATGAACTAGCCTGTCCGTACGGCTGCGCGGAGCCACGTGACCACGTCTGGCTTCGCCGCATGTCCCATCAGGTGGCGGGCCGGTCCAGATGTTGGGAGACCGGGATGTCGTTGCCTCGCCCGCGCCGCTGCCTGCGGCTGGTTGTGGTGGCCCTGCTGACCGCCGGCGGCCTGATGTTCGCCGGGCCGCTGGCCGGGACGGCGGTGGCCGCGCCGGCCGCGGTGGCCAACGGGACGCAGTTCACCGACACCGCCGGGAACGTCGTGCAGGCGCACGGCGGCGGGGTGCTCGCGGTCGGCGGTTTCTACTACTGGTTCGGCGAGAACCGCAATCCGAACGGGACCTTCAAGGCCGTCTCGGTGTACCGGTCGACCGACCTGCGCAGCTGGGAGTTCCGCAACAACGTGCTGACCCAGTCGTCCGCGGCCGAGCTCAACGTGGCCAACATCGAGCGGCCGAAGGTGATCTTCAACAGCAGCACCGGGCAGTACGTGATGTGGATGCACAAGGAGAACGGCTCGGACTACGGCCAGGCGCTGGCCGCGGTCGCCACGTCCAGCACGGTGGACGGCGCGTACTCCTACCGGGGCAGCTTCCGGCCGCTGGCCAACATGTCGCGCGACATCACGATCTTCCGGGACGACAACGGCACCGCGTACATGGCCTCGGCCGCCCGGGAGAACGCCGACCTGAACCTCTACCGGCTCACCCCGGACTACCTGGGCATCAGCGGCCTGGTGCAGACGCTCTGGCCCGGCTCGTTCCGCGAGGCGCCGGCCCTGTTCAAGCGCAACGGCGTCTATTTCATGCTCACCTCGGCGGCCACCGGATGGTCGCCGAACCAGCAGAAGTACGCGACCGCGAGCAGCATCAGCGGCCCGTGGAGCGCGCTGCAGAACGTCGGCGACGGCACCGCTTCCGACTCGCAGACCGCCTACGTGCTGCCGGTCACCGGCTCCGGCGCGACCTCCTACCTGTACCTCGGCGACCGCTGGGCCGGCGCCTGGGGCGGCCGGGTGAACGACTCCCGCTACGTCTGGCTGGCGCTGCGGTTCGGCTCCAACACCAGCATGTCGATGGCCTGGTCGCCGCAGCTGACCATCGACACCGCGGCCGGCACGATCGCACCGGGCGCCGGCGGCACCAGCACGCTGGTGGCCCGGCACAGCGGCAAATGCCTGGACGTCACCAGCGGCTCGGCCGGCAACGGCACCGCGGTCAAGCAGTTCAGCTGCAACGGCGGGGCGAACCAGCGCTGGCAGGCGGTCGACGCCGGCGGCGGGTTCGTCAGCCTGCTGGCCGGGCACAGCGGCAAATGCCTGGACGTCACCAACGGGTCCACTTCGGACGGTGCGGTGCTGGAGCAGTTCTCCTGCAACGCCGGCACCAACCAGCAGTTCCAGCTGCAGGACGCCGGCGGCGGCTTCGTCCGGCTGGTCGTCCGGCAGAGCGGCAAGTGCGTCGACGTGACCAGTGCGTCCACTTCGGACGGCGCGGCGGTCAAGCAGTTCAGCTGCACCGCCGGCACCAACCAGCAGTGGTCGAGGGGCACCTGACCGGGTGGTCCGTAGCCCCCGCGCGGGATCCGGACCGCGATCGTCAACTGCCGGCAGTAGGGTCGGTACATGCCCAACTCGAGCACTGACACCGCTGGCAGGCCGCAGTGACGCAGCCCCCCGCGCCGGCCGGCGAGCCGTCGTTCAGCGACCTGCTCGCCGCGCTGCGAAACTCCCATGACCGGTTCGCCGCCGCCCTGACCCCGCTCACCGACGCCCAGGTGGCCGGGCCCTCGTACGCCAGCGAGTGGTCGATCGCCCAGGTCGCCTCGCACCTCGGCTCCGGCGCGGAGATCTTCGCGATGCTGGTCGAGGCCGGCCAAGGCGGCGACCCGGCGCCGGGGATCGAGCAGATGAAGGAGATCTGGGCGGTCTGGGACGCGAAGCCCGCCCCGCGGCAGGCGGCCGACGCGATCGCCAGCAACGAGCGGTTCCTGGCCGACCTGGCGGCGCTCCCCGCCCAGACGCGGGACAGCTGGCGGCTGGACCTGTTCGGTTCGACCCAGCCGCTGACCGGCCTGCTGCGGATGCGGCTGAGTGAGCACGCCGTGCACACCTGGGACATCGTGGTCGCCCTCGACCCGGCCGCGACCGTCGCCGCCGACGCGGTCGACCTGATCGTCGACCAGCTGCCCGCCCTGGCCAACCGCGCCGGCAAGGGCGCGGCCGACCCGGTCGTCGTGCACGTCAGCACCACCGCGCCCGGCCGCGACTTCCTGCTCGACCTCGGCGCGGACAAGGCCACCCTCACCCCGAACGCGGCCACCCCGAACGCCGCGGCCACCCTGGAGCTACCGGCCGAGGCGTTCCTCCGGCTCCTCTACGGCCGGCTGGACCCCGATCACACCCCGGCCGGGATCAACCCCACCGACGTCGACCTCGACACCCTGCGCACCGCCTTCCCCGGCTTCTGACCCGGCCTCCGCCCGCCGGCTCCGGCCACCCGGCTCCGGCCGGCTGGCCGCCGGCGGTCAACGGGCGCCGGATCACGCCGCCGGCCTGGCCGGTGCCGGGCCGGCGGCCGGGTGCCGGCCTAACCGCCGGCGCCGAGCCAGTCGGCCAGCGCGGTCAGGTCGGCGATGGGCAGCTCGGCGGGCAGGCCGCGGAGCGCGGCGACCGGCATCCCGGCGGCCTGGCCGGCGGCGATGCCGGGCGCCGCGTCCTCCACCACCAGGCAGGACGCGGGCGGCACGCCGAGCCGGGCCGCGGCGGCGAGGTAGCCGTCCGGGGCCGGCTTGCCGTGCGCGACCTGCTCGACCGTGATCAGCACCTCCGGGATCGGGATCCCGGCCGTGGCCAGCCGGACCCGGGCCAGCCGGTCGTCCGCGCTGGTCACCACCGCCCAGGGCAGCGCCCGGCGGGCCAGCACGGCCAGCAGCGCCGGCACGCCGGCGGTGGCCACCACGCCGTCCAGATCGGTGTACTGCTCCGTGAGCATGGCCTGCGCCTCGGCGGCCACCTGCGCGGCCGGGAGCTGCGGTACCAGCCGGCCGATCGTGATGCCGGCCGGGCTGCCGTGCGCGATGGCCAGCACGTCCGCCTCCGGCACCCGGTGCCGGCCGGCCCACGCCCGCCAGGACCGCTCGACCGACGCGTCCGAGTCGACCAGCGTGCCGTCCATGTCCAGTAGCACCGCACGCACCTCGGCCGGGCCGATCATCGGGCACCTCCTGCTGTCGGGGTCGGCTAGCTGTCGGGGTCGGCTCGGACGGTAGCGTGCGCGGACCGGCCGAGAAGCGGAGGAGCGACCCAGTGACGCTGATGCTGCTGGACGCGGCGAGCCTGTACTTCCGGGCGTTCCACGGGATACCGGAGACGGTGACCGCGCCGGACGGCGCACCGGTCAACGCCGTCCGCGGGTTCCTGGACATGGTCGCGCAGCTGGTCCGCACCCGCCGGCCCACCCGCCTGGTGGCCTGCCTGGACGCGGACTGGCGGCCGGCGTTCCGGGTGGCCGCGCTGCCGTCCTACAAGGCGCACCGGGTCGGGCCGTACGGCGGCGAGGCGGAGCCGCCCGGGCTGACCCCGCAGGTGCCGGTGATCCTGGAAGTGCTGGCCGCGCTCGGGCTGGCCGCGGTGGGCGTGCCCGGCTACGAGGCCGACGACGTGATCGGCGCGCTGGCCCACCACGCCACCGGGCCGGTGGAGGTGGTGACCGGCGACCGGGACCTGTTCCAGCTGGTCCGCGACGACCCGCCGGTGCACGTGCTCTACACCAGCCGCGGGGTGGCGAAGCTGGAGGTGTACGGCGAGGCGGAAGTGGCCGCGCGCTACGGCATCCCCGGCCGCAGCTATGCCGATTTCGCCACCCTGCGCGGCGACCCCAGCGACGGCCTGCCCGGGGTCTCCGGCGTCGGCGAGCGGACCGCGGCGGCGCTGGTCAGCCGGTTCGGCTCGCTGGCCGGCATCCTGGCGGCGCTGGACGCGGGCGGCACCGACGGCTTCCCGGCCGGCTCCCGGGCCAAGCTGCTGGCCGCGGGCGAGTACCTGCAGGCCGCGCCGGTGGTGGTCCGGGTGGCCACCGACCTGCCGCTGCCGCCATACGACGACGCGCTGCCGGCCGAGCCGGCCGACCCGGCCGCGCTGATCGCGCTGAGCGAGCGCTGGGGGCTGGACAGCTCGCTGAACCGGCTGCTCGCGGCGATAAAGACCGCCCGGGCCGGAGCCGGCTGACCGGCTCCCGCCCGGGCGGGGTTCCCGCCTGCGGCGGGTCAACGCTGGGTCAGGCTGTCTTCCAGGTGTAGTCACCGCTGTCGCTGGTGACCTTGACCTCGATCTTCTGCGACTTGTCCTTGATCGTGCAGTTGAACGTGGCGCCGACCTTCACCTGCTGGTCGGACGGGCAGGACACCTCGACCGTGTCGCCGAACTTGTCCTTGTACTGGGTGGCGATGTCGCGGTTCATCGCGCTCGAGTCGAACACCTTCTTGCTGAACACGGTCAGCACCAGGATCACGCCGCCGGCCACCACGATCACCGCGATCACGCCGAGCAGCGCGTACAGGCCGCCCTTCGACTTCTTCTGCGGCGTCGGGGCGCCCCACCCGGGCTGGCCGTAGCCCGGCTGGCCGTAGGTCGGCTGTGGCTGGCCGTAGCCGGGCTGGCCGTACTGCTGGGCCGCCGGCTGGGCCTGCTGGCTGTACGGGTCGCTGTAGCCGGTCTGGCCGAACTGCTGGGTCTGCCCGTAGCCGGGGTACTGGCCGGCCGCGGTCTGGCTGGCGTCATAGCCGGGCTGGCCGTACTGCGGCGTGGCCGCCGGCTGACCGTACGGGCTGCTCGGCGCGGCCGTCTGGCCGGTCTCGTATCCCGTCTGGCCGTACTGCTGGGTGGCCGCCGGCTGACCGTACTGGCCGGCCGCGGTCTGCCCGGCGTCATAGCCGGGCTGGCCGTACTGCGGCGTCGCCGCCGGCTGACCGTACGGGCTGGCCGCCGGCGCCTGACCGGACTCGTACCCGGGCTGGCCGTACTGCGGCGTGGCCGCCGGCTGGCCGTACGGGCTGCTCGGCGCGGCCGTCTGGCCGGACTCGTACCCGGGCTGGCCGTAGGACGGCTGCGAACCGAACTGCTGGGTCGGCTGCTGCGCGGTCTGGCCGTACTGCGGCGTCGCCGGCTGCTGCCCGCTTCCGTACGGCTGCTGTTGCTGACCGTAGGACTGCTGGCCGTACGACTGCTGCCCGTACGGCTGCTGGGCGGGCGGCTGCTGGCCGCTCTCCTGCCCGCCGTACGGCTGCTGCGCCGGCGTCGACCCGGACGCCGGGGCCGCCGGCGTGCCGTACGGCGTGGACGGGTTCTCCGGGGTGAGGGCCGTGCCACAGCGCATGCAGGTACGTGTGCCCTCGGGGTTGACCATCGAACACACGGGACAAGTCATGGTGTCTCCCTCTGATCGCGACGCCCTCGCAGAGACGCCGCGTGCACCTTATGCGGTTCGCCGCCACAGTGTCAGCCCAGGGTCCATTCGTACCGGCCCGACGTGTCGAGCACGGTCACCTTTACTGTACGGGTCACCCCGTGCCGGTCGATCGCGAGGCAGTCGAAGGTCACGCCGGCCTTGAGCCGCGGCGTGTCCGCGCAGCGCACGGTGACCGTTTCGCCGGCCCGCTGGGTCAGCGCGGTGCCGATGCCGTTGGCGACCGGGCCGGTGTCCAGGTATTTGGGCCGGGTCAGCCAGAGCGCGGCGCCGCCGCCGGCCAGCACCAGCAGCACGATGATGCCGCCGACGATCGCGATCCGCCGGCTGATCCGGCGCTGCTCGGCCGGCGACATCCCAGACTGTTCGGCCAGGTCAGAGCCGTCCGCGCCGAGGCCGAAGCCGGGCGGCTGCACCGCCGCGGCGGCCGACCTGGATCCGCCCGGGGTGCCCCGCGGCGGCACCGCCAGCCCGGTCGGCGGCTGCGGCGGCTGCCCCGGCGGCAGCTGCCCGGTGTACCCGTCCGGGTAGAGCCCGGCCCCCGGGACGACCCCCTGCGGCGCCAGTTCGGCCGCGCCACCGGTCGTCCCGCCCGGGCCGGCCGGCCCGCCGGGCGAGCCGGCCGGCCGGGCCGGGCCGCCCGGTTGACCGCCCGGCTGGCCGGCAGGTCCGCCCGTTTGACCGCCCGAACCGGCGCCACCCCCGTCCGGCGCGGCGGGTGCCGGCGGCGGCGCCCCGGGCCAGTCGGTCGGGCTGGCCATGCCGGTGCCGGGCTGGACGATCAGCGGCGTGCCGGCGCCGTTCTGCTCCGGCAGCGGCTGGTTGCACCGGATGCAGGCCGGCGCGCCGGGCGGGTTCAGCGTGAAGCAACTGGTGCAGGTGGTTCCCTCGGTGTCCGGCACGACTGAGATCGTCCCAGATCACCCAAACCGGCGTAGCCCGCCGTCGGCCCGGCGGCGGGCCGAGCTGGAGACCGGCCCGAGCCGGCCGCCGGCCCGGCGGCCGGCCGGGTCAGACCACGCTGGAGTAGGCGACCACGCCGCGGCGCACGGCCCGGGCGGCCTCCCGGGCGGTGCCGGCCAGCCGGCTGCCCGGCGCGGCGACCGCGCCCAGCTGCTCCAGCAGATCCAGCAGCTGCTTGCACCACCGGACGAAGTCGCCGGCGGACAGCTCCACGCCGGCGTCCGCGGTGGCCGACAGCACCTGATCCAGCGACTCGCCGCGGGCCCACCGGTAGGCCGGCCAGGCGAAGCCGAGGTCCGGCTCCCGGGTCAGCTGCAGCTTGTGCGCGTGCTCGTCCGCCTCCAGCTCCGCCCAGAGCCGGACGGTCGCCGCCAGCGCGTCCCGGACCGGCCCGTCCGGCACCCGGACCGGGCTGCCATCGTCCCGGCGCGACTCGTAGAGCAGTGCGGACGCGGCGGCGGCCAGCTCCGGCCCGGTCAGCTCGGCCCACACCCCGGCCCGCAGGCACTCCGCCACCAGCAGGTCGGACTCCGACCAGATCCGGGCCAGCTGCCGCCCGGCCGGGGTCACCGCGCCGGCCTCGGGCCCGCCACCGGCATCGGACCCGCCACCGGCGTCGGGCCCACCGTCGGCGTCGGGCCCACCGTCGGCGTCGGACCCACCGTCGGCGTCGGACCCACCGTCGGCCCGGGGGGCGCCGGCCCCGGGGGCGAGGTAGCCGCGGTGCTCCAGCAGCGCGCAGACCCGGTCGAAGGTGCGCGCGATCGAGTGCGTCTTGCCCTCGACCCGCTGGCGCAGCGTGCCGGTGTCCCGGCGCAGCCGGGCATGCCGCTCAGCCCACCGGGCGTGCTGCTCGCGGTCGGCGCAGCCGTGGCACGGGTGCGTCCGAACGGCCCGGCGCAGCCGCTGCACCTCGGCGTCATCGGCGGCCCCCGATCGGCCCCGCCGGCGCTGCGCCGGGACCGAGTCCGCGACCTGGGCGTTGCGCAGCGTGGAGGCGAGATCCCGGCGGGCCTGCGGCGACCGGTGGTCGAAGTTGCGCGGCACCCGCACCCGGGTCAGCGGCTGCACCGGGCCGGGGAAGTCGACCGGCGAGAGCCGCCCGGCCCACCGGTCCGCGGTGAGCACCAGCGGGCGTGGCTCGGACATCGGGTGCACCCCCGGGTCGAGCACCACCGCCATCCCGGACCGCCGCCCGGTCGGCACCCGGATCACATCGCCCACCTTCAACTTCTCCAGCGACTCGACCGCGGCCGCCCGCCGGCTCGCCGCACCGTTCCGGGACAGCGTCGCCTCGCGGGCGGTCAGCTCGGCGCGCAGCGCGGCGTACTCGGCGAAATCGCCCAGGTGGCAGTGCATCGATTCGGCGTAGCCGGCCAGCGCCTCGGTGTTGCGCTGGATCTGCCGGGACAGCCCGACCACCGACCGGTCGGCCTGGAACTGGGCGAACGAGGACTCCAGCAGCTCCCGGGCGGCCGCCCGGCCGACCGTGCCGACCAGGTTGACCGCCATGTTGTAGGACGGCCGGAACGACGACCGCAGCGGGTAGGTGCGGGTGGACGCGAGGCCGGCGACCTGGACCGGGTCCAGCCCGGGCGCCCAGAGCACCACCGCGTGCCCCTCCACGTCGATGCCGCGGCGCCCGGCCCGCCCGGTGAGCTGCGTGTACTCCCCCGGCGTCAGGTCGGCGTGGGTCTCCCCGTTGAACTTCACCAGCCGTTCCAGCACCACCGACCGAGCCGGCATGTTGATCCCCAGCGCCAGCGTCTCGGTCGCGAACACCGCCTTGACCAGGCCGCGGACGAACAGCTCCTCGACGGTCTCCTTGAACGCCGGGACCAGCCCGGCGTGGTGCGCGGCCACCCCGCGCTGCAGGCCGTCCAGCCATTCGTAGAAGCCGAGCACGTGCAGGTCTTCCGGCGGGATCTCGGCGGTGCGCTGCTCGGCGATCCGGCGCACCTCCGCCGCCTCGTTCTCGTCGTTCAGCCGCAGCCCGGACCGGACGCACTGATCCACCGCCGCGTTGCAGCCGGCCCGGCTGAAGATGAAGGTGATCGCCGGGAGCAGGCCCTCGCGGTCCAACCGGTCCAGCACGTCCATCCGGCTGGGCGGGCGCCAGCGCTGCGGCCGGCCGCCGCGGCGGACCGGCTCGGCGTGCCGCTGCTGCTCCCGGACCTGCCGGGCCAGCTCCGGGTCGACCTCCACCGAGCCGTCCACGAACAGATCGAACAGCCGGCGGCCGACCAGCATGTGCTGGTTCAGCGGCACCGGCCGGTGCTCGTCCACGATCACCCGGGTGTCGCCGCGGACGCTGACCAGCCAGTCGGCGAACTCCTCCGCGTTGCTGACCGTGGCCGACAGCGACACCAGGCGGACCGACTCGGGCAGGTGGATGATCACCTCTTCCCAGACCGCACCGCGGAACCGGTCGGCCAGGTAGTGCACCTCGTCCATCACCACGTAGCCGAGACCGTGCAGGGCGGCCGAATTGGCGTACAGCATGTTGCGCAGCACCTCGGTGGTCATCACCACCACCGGCGCGTCCCCGTTGACCGCGTTGTCGCCGGTGAGCAGGCCGACCGCGGCCTCCCCGTGCCGGGCCGCCAGGTCGACGTACTTCTGGTTGGACAGCGCCTTGATCGGCGTGGTGTAGAAGCACTTGCGGCCCTCGGCCAGGGCCAGGTGCACGGCGAACTCGCCGACCACGGTCTTGCCGGCGCCGGTGGGCGCGCAGACCAGCACGCCCAGCCCTTCCTCCAGCGCCTGGCAGGCCCGCAGCTGGAACGGGTCCAGCGCGAAGGCGTAGCCGGCGGAGAAATCAGCCAGCGCCGGGTACGCCGCCCGCTGCCGCGCCGCGGCGTACTGGTCCGCCGGGCTGGTCATGCCTCCAGCCTAGAGAGCAGGTCAGCCGCCCGTGCTCAGGGCACCACCACGCGCAGCGCGGACGGGACGCAGGTGAGCGTGACCGGCAGCGGGGCCAGCCGCTCGCCGTCGGCGTAGGCGATCACGTCCGGGCATTCCAACCGGACCGATCGGGCCTGGATCACCTGGACGGACGGGTGCTCGACGTGCCGGCCGGTACGCAGCCGCGGCTTCAGCCGGACCAGCTCGGCCCGGCGCAGCGGGCCGACCACGGTGATGTCGAACAGACCGTCGTCCATCCGGGCGGCCGGGCAGATCCGCATCCCGCCGCCGTACTGCGGCCCGTTGCCGACCGCCACCAGGGTCATCTCGTGCTCCTGCCGCTGGCCGTCGACGGTCAGCACCAGCCGGCGCGGCCGCAGCGCGGACAGCTCGGCGAACACCGCCAGGTCGTACCGGCGCGGGCCGCGCGGCCAGCGCATCTGGTTGGCCCGCTCGTTCACCGCCGAGTCGAACCCGGCGCACAGCACCCCGGTCCACCAGCGGTCGGCTGCCGCACTGCGGCCCGGCGCCTCGTCCACCACCGCCAGGCCGGCGTCCAGCTCGGCCGACCGGCCGGCGGCGACCGCGGCGGCCAGGCTGCCCAGGTCGCGCGGGCCACCCAGCACGGTGGCGAAGTCGTTGCCGGTGCCGGCCGGGACGACCGCCAGCGGGACGCCGGTGCCGGCCAGCGCCTGCACCACCCAGTGCACCAGCCCGTCACCGCCGACGGCGACCACCGCGGCCACCCCGTCGGCCACCGCCGCCCGGGTCAGCGCGACCGACTCGCCCGCCGACCGGCCGGCCAGCAGCAGTACCTCCAGGCCGGCCGCGTGCAGCGCGGCGCGCACCGGCTCGACCAGCCGGGCGGCGCGACCACGCCCGGCACTCGGGTTGGCCACAAGAGCAGCGACGTGGGTCACGACGCGGACCGTAGCCCCCCGCGCCTACCGGTGCGCTCTTTCCCGCCCGCGTCATCCCCTTCAGTCGAGGGAGGAGCGGGTCAGGTCGAGGGGTGAGGCGTCGTCGTCGGACAGGTCGTGGAACGACTCGACGTCCTCCCGCCGGGCCTTGCGCCGGTCGTGCACCCAGGCGATCAGGATCGCCGCCTCGAACAGCAGGCACATCGGCACGGCCAGCATGGACATGCTGATCGGATCCTGGCTGGGGGTGGCGACGGCGGCGAACACGAAGATCAGGAAGATCGCCATCCGCTGCCAGCGGATCAGCCGCGCCGCGGACACCACGCCGACCAGGTTGAGCATCACGACCAGCAGCGGCAGCTCGAACGACACGCCGAACACCAGCAGCATCGTCATGACGAAGCCGACGTACCGGGTTATCTCGATCACCGCGACCGTGCCCGGGCCGGCGATGTTGACCAGCAGGGTGAGCGCCTTGCCCAGGGTGAAGTACGACAGCACCGCGCCGGACGCGAACAGCAGCGTGGACGCGAAGACGAACACCACCGTCCAGCGCCGCTCGCCGCGGCGCAGCCCCGGGGTGACGAACGACCACAGCTGGTAGAGCCAGAACGGTGCGCTGAGCACCAGGCCGGCGATACCGGCCACCTTGAACCGGAGGACGAAGCCGTCCAGCGGGCCGAAGAATGGCAGCGAGCAGGTGCCGGGAGGGCCGCCGAAGTCGCCCCGGTGCTCGATCGGGATCTGGCAGTACGGCTCTTTCAGCAGCTCGATGATGTTCGGGTAGAGGAACCAGCCGGCGACCGCACCGAGAGCTACGAAGAAGATCGCCTTGATCAGCCGCTGGCGAAGTTCAACGAGGTGTTCGCGCAGTGGCATCGAGCCGTCGGGCGAGCGGGTCCGACGGCGGGACAGCATCCGGAACAGCTTCGGTGCGGTCACGGTGAGATGGCCGGCTGGCGCCGGGCGTCAGCCGGCGGTCAGCGGGAGTCGGAGGTCGGTGTGCTGGACGGCGCCTGGGTGGGCGCCTGCGCCGGCGGCGGCACGACCACGGGTGGCACCGGGGTGCCCTCGATGGGGCTGCGGACGTGCTCGGCCTGCGCCTTGGCCTGCACGTTGTCCTCCTGCATGCCCTTGGTCTCGGCCTTGAAGATCCGCATCGAGCGGCCGACCGAGCGGGCCGCGTCCGGCAGTTTCTTGTAGCCGAACAGCGCGAAGATCACGATCGCGATGATGATAATTTCCGGGGCACCAAGACCTGCCATGACTAGCGGCCTCTCAGACGACGACATCGGCGGGGGTAATTCCCCGCCGGGTGCGGGGCCTGCCGCCATCCTACGACCACATCCGGCGGGAAGCGCCGACCCTCGACCGGGTGAACCCGGCCGTTCACTTTTCCGTCGACGCCCGGTGCCGCCCCGCGCTGGCCGGCGGCACCAGCGCCCGCACCTGCGGCAGCACATCGCCCGCGGCCGCCTCGACCGCCCGCCGCAGCCGCCTGACGTGCCCGACCAGCTCATATCCGAGCATGCCGAAGACGAGCACCGCGAACACCGCCGCGGCGCCCCAGGCGATCAGGATGAGCACGCCCGCACCCTACCGGGAGGTCCGCTCGGGCCGCGGCCGGCAGTCACCGGCTGTGTCGGGCGCTGCGCCGGACGGGTGGGCGGTCCCCGCCCGCTGCGGCTACGCACCGGCACCCCCGCCCAAGTGATGCGCACTTCGGTGCCGGCGGCCTGCGGATCGCCTCGGGGCGTGAAACGCATCTATCGGGTGGGGTGCCGGAGTGTGGGCGGCCGCTGGGAATCAGTCCGCGTACGCGGCCAGTGCCTCGCACGCCTCGGTGCGGACCTGGTCGGCCAGCCAGTCCGGCGCCAGGACCTCGGCCGCCTCGCCGAAGCCGAGCACCAGCCGGCGGACCCAGGTCGGATCGGCCACCCGCAGCGTCACCAGCACGCCGCCGTCCGGCAGGTCGGCGACCGACTCACACGGGTAGTAGTCGGCCACCCAGCGGCCGGCGGGGCCCAGCCGCAGGCTGACCAGCGGGTGCTCGGCGGCCGGCTGGTAGACGCCGCCGGACAGGTCGCGCGGGCGGGCGGTGGCCGGCGGCCGGGACGGCTCGTCCAGGACCTGCAGCACGTCGATGCGGTCGAGCCGGAACAGCCGCATCCCCTCGGCGCGCCGGCACCACGCCTCCAGGTACCAGCGGCCCTCCACGGCCCGCAACTGCACCGGGTCGACGTCGCGTTCGGTGGTCTCGTCCCGGGCCGCCACGTAGTAGCTCAGGTGCAGCGCGCGGCCCTGGTCCAGGGCGCGGCGGGCCTCGGCCAGCCGCCGGTCCGACCGCTCCACCCGGACCGCGACCGCGCCGGCCGCCTCGGCCGCCCCGCCGGCCGCCGCCTCGACCTTGGCCAGCGCCCGCTCCACCGCGTCCCGCTCCTGCAGGCCGGGCACGTCGGCCAGGGTGCGCAGCGCGACCACAATGGCCAGCGCCTCGTCCGCGGACAGCCGCAGCGGCCGGGACATCCCCGCGTCGTACCCGACGGTGACGGTCTCGCCCTCGAAGGACAGGTCGATCAGGTCGCCGGGGCCGTGCCCGGGCAGCCCGCACACCCAGAGGAGCTGCAGGTCCCGGCGCAGCTGCGCCTCGGTCACGCCGAAGTCGGCGGCCGCCTCGGCGACCGGGATGCCGGGCCGGGCCAGCAGGTACGGAACCAGCGCGAGCAGCCGCGGTAGCCGGTCCGCCGTCGTCGTCACCGGCCGTCCCCAGCGACCGGCCGCTGGTCAGCCGGCCGCCGGTCAGCCACCGGCCGCCGGTCAGCCACCGGCTGCTGGTCAGCCGGCCGCCGGTCGGCCACCGGCCGCTGGTCAGCCGGCCGCCGGTCGGCCGCCGGCCGCTGGTCAGCCGGTCGCCGGTCGGCCGCCGGCCGGCCGGACCCCGCCGGATCGGCGGTACGGCCCACCGCCCCGGCCCCCGGGACACCGGCCCCCGGGACGCCGGCCCTCGGAACACCGGCGGCCGGGACACTGCCGTCCGGCCGGGCGGCACGGGCGCGCAGCCGGTGGATGACCGCGTCGCGGACCTCGGGCGGGTCGAGCACGACCACGGCGGCGCCGTGCCCGGCGATCCGGTCGGCGATCCACTCCGGGTCGACGTACCAGGTTTCGAGGAGATCGGTGTCCAGCCCGGTCTCGTCGCCACGCTCGACCAGCCGGGAGATCCGGCGCAGCCCGGTGGCGGCGCCGTGCCGGACCCGCAACCGGGTCAGCTTGCGCTGGTCGCCCGGGTCGAACGCGGCGACGTAGCCGACCAGGTCGATCCCGGTGGGCACCTTGACCGCGCGGTCCGGCCCGATCGGGCGGACCGCGCCGTTGACCCGGGACAGCCGGAAGCAGCGGGCCGCGTCCCGGCCCCGGTCGTGCCCGACCAGATACCACCGGCCGCGCCAGGAGACGACCCCCCAGGGCTCCACCTCGCGCCGCTCGCTGGCCCCGTCCGGCTTCTGGTAGGTGAACGCGACCGCCCGGCCGGACTGCACCGCGTCCAGGCAGGGGTGCAGCGCGTCCTCGGTGGCGTCCAGCCGCGGCTCCACGTCCAGTTGGCCGACCGGGTCCACCTCGATGCCGGCCGCGCGCAGCTTCAGCAGTGCGCCGCGGGCCGCCTCGGCCAGCCCGGCCGACTTCCACAGCCGCGCGGCCAGCCCGACCGCGGCGGCCTCCTCCGGGGCGAGCGAGATGTCCGGGAGTTCGTAGTCGCGGCGGGCGATCCGGTAGCCGTCCTCGGTGTCGAACGCGCTGTTGCGGCCGATCTCCAGCGGCACGCCGAGCTCGCGCAGCTCCGCCTTGTCGCGTTCGAACATGCGCTTGAACGCGTCGTCAGCCTTCTCATTGCCGTCATCCGGCTCGTAACCGGGCACCGCGGCCCGGATCCGTTCCGCAGTCAGGTACTGCCTGGTGGAGAGCAGGCAGAGGACGAGGTTGACCAGCCGCTCAGCTCGGCGGGAGGACATGCCCCGACCCTAGGCCATCGGTGTTGCGGCCGGGCGCAGGCGGGGCCAGGCGTGGGTGTGCCGCGGGCGCCCGACATCGGCCACCCGCGGCGTTCCCACCACCCCCTAGCGGTGAGTCATGTGACCTTTGAGGAGTGTGGATGCCGGTGTCGCGACCGCGCCGAGGACCAGTGGATGGCCGATCGGGCTGGCCGCGGTGACGGTCATCGTGCCGCGGGTGTCGAAGGAGATCGAGGAGTTGAAGCCGTCGGCCGCGTCGGGGCAGTAGAACGGGAAGAACCCGACCTTGCCCTGCGCGCGGACCATCTCCTGCTCGGTCATGTCGTAGTCGGCCGTCGAGGTCATCGACATGTTGATGCCGTCGACGACGACCAGGTCGGTGAGCAGCCGCTGCAGGGTGCCGGTCGGGCCGAACACGGTGTTCCAGTTCGGGACGCCGGGCCACATCCGCTCGTCCCGGATCGCGTACGCGGCGGCCAGTGCGGCCAGATTGTCCCAGCTGGCCGGGGTGGCCGCGTAGCAGAGCACGTGGTCGAAGGAGACCGAGACGACCACCTGGCCGGCCGCCGCCTTCTCCTGGACCGCCGCCCACGGGCCGGTGCTGCCGGCCTCGAAGAAGTTCCAGATCCCGCCGATCGCGTCCTTGGCCCAGGTGTTGGAGGTGTCCGCGTTCTGCGTCGCGCTGTTGAACGCGAACGACCGGGATGGCGCGTGCACCATGCCGTCCCGCAGTTCCTGGAGGGTGGCGCCGAAGTTGGGCACGCCGTGCACGAACCCGTACTGGTAGTTCAGTGACTCCTGCGCCATCGAGATCGGGTCGCCGGGGTGGCTGATCAGGCTGCTGACCACGGCCCGGTACTCGTCGTAGAACCGGTGCAGGCCGTTGAGCTGCATGTTGCTGACCAGCGAGTGCGGCGGGATCGTGTTGAAGTAGGTCCAGAGCTGCTCAACGCTGCCGTTCAGCGGGGTGCTCGGCTGCAGCAGCTGGAAGGTGCTCGCGTCGAGCCGGAGACCGTCGACAACGGCGTTGTACCACTGGTGGTAGAGGGCCGTCATGGCTCGGTCCGTGGTGTCTTCGACGGTGGCCACGCCGTGGTAGAGGGCGGTCATGCATGCACCTCCTGGTTGTGCGGCGGGGAAACGCCGGCGGGCGCGGGTCGGGCCGGCGGGTGCCGCAGGTGCTACTCAGAGTAATGTTCTGCTACACACGGTACACGCGAGGATGGGGCTGTCAACGGCTCCGCGGAAATGGCCGGCGGGGGCACCGGTGGCGGCCAGGCGCAAACCGGATACTCTGCCACGCCGTGACCCAGCCCGAGCCGGACCAGCCGCCGCCCGCCAGCGCCACCGCCCCGGCCGAACCTGACCTCACCGCCGTCCTGGCCGGCCGGGCCGGCCGGTACGCCGGCCGCGGCATCGACCAGGACGGCAGCGAGTTCGACGGCACGCTGACCGTGCGCACCGTCGCCGACGGCGCCGCGGTCGTCCTCGACATCGGGGTCGACCAGCCCGGCGAGCCGGCCTACCAGGAGCACGGCGTGCTGGCCCGGGGCGAGGACGGCGGCATCCAGTACGTGTCGGTCTCCTCCAACGCCCCGTTCCACCGGACGTTCCGGCTGCGCCGGACCGAGCGGGCGGACGGCGCCGCCCGGGCCGTGTACGGCTGGGGCGGCGCTCCGGAGCTGACCGCCGGGTTCCGCGAGGAGATCACGCTGACCGCGCACGACGGCGGCGACCTCGGCCTGGGCTGGGCCTGGGGTGGCCCGGGCGAAGCCTTCGGCCCCCGCTCCGCCGTCCGCCTCTCCCCCGCCGCCCACCCTGGCTCCTAGCCGTCGGCGGCCGGGACGGGGACCGTCTACATGCTGGCGATCAGCTTGTCGACCCGCTCGTCCACCGAGCGGAACGGGTCCTTGCACAGGACCGTGCGCTGGGCCTGGTCGTTGAGCTTCAGGTGCACCCAGTCGACGGTGAAGTCGCGGCGCTTCTCCTGGGCGCGGCGGATGAACTCGCCGCGCAGCCGGGCCCGGGTGGTCTGCGGCGGCACGTTCTTCGCCTCGAAGATCGCCACGTCGCTGGTCACCCGGTCTACCAGGCCCTTGCGCTCCAGCAGGTAGTAGAGGCCGCGGCCGCGGTGGATGTCGTGGTAGGCGAGGTCGAGCTGGGCGACCCGGGGCGAGGACAGCGGCAGGTCGTGCTTGGCCCGGTACCGCTCGATCCACTGGTACTTGGTGGCCCAGTCGATCTCCCGGTCGATCTGGCCGGGGTCGCCGCTGCCGATCGCGTCCAGGGTGCGGCCCCACAGTTCGATCACCCGCTTGGTGGTCGCGTCGCCACCGCGCCGGTCGACGAAGTCAGCCGCCTTCTGGTGGTACTCCCGCTGCACATCCAGCGCGGTCGCCTCCCGACCGTCGGCCAGCTTCACCCGGCGCTGGCAGGTGATGTCGTGGGAGATCTCGCGGATGGCCCGGATCGGGTTCTCCAGGGTGAGGTCGGGGAACATCACGCCGGCCTCCAGCATCCGCAGCACCAGGTCAGTGGAGCCGACCTTGAGCAGCGTGGTGGCCTCGCTCATATTCGAATCACCGACGATCACATGCAGCCGGCGGAACCGCTCCGCGTCCCCGAGCGGCTCGTCCCGGGTGTTGATGATCGGGCGCGACCGGGTGGTCGCCGACGACACACCCTCCCAGATGTGCTCGGCCCGCTGACTCACGCAGAACACCGCGCCACGCGGGGTCTGCAGCACCTTCCCGGCGCCGCAGATCACCTGCCGGGTCACCAGGAACGGAATCAACACATCAGCCAGCCGGGAGAACTCACCGTGCCGCGCCACCAGGTAGTTCTCATGGCAGCCGTACGAGTTCCCGGCCGAATCGGTGTTGTTCTTGAACAGGTAGATGTCCCCGGTGATCCCCTCCTCGTGCAGCCGCCGCTCGGCGTCCACCAGCAGACCCTCGAGAATCCGCTCACCGGCCTTGTCATGCACCACCAGATCGACCAGGTTGTCGCACTCCGGCGTCGCGTACTCCGGATGCGACCCCACGTCCAGGTACAACCGGGCCCCGTTGCGGAGAAACACGTTGCTGGACCGGCCCCACGACACCACCCGCCGGAACAGGTACCGGGCCACCTCATCCGGCGACAACCGCCGCTGCCCATGGAACGTGCAGGTAACCCCGTACTCGTTCTCGATACCGAAAATGCGCCGATCCATCACCGTCACCCCACGGCGCCGACTACGGGACGGCGCGTAGCCAGGCTACCCAAGTGCCGAGACGGCGCATCGACGCCGAGCTACCGCGCTGACCCTCACGGACGGCCGTCGGCACGAGATGCGGCGGGTGACCGCCCGGTGACGACCGGCACGCGCTACCGTCGTGGTGTCGCACGCTCGCGACACGGCGCGGAGCGTCGTGTCCGGCTCCTGGGGGATCCGATGCGCATTGCCGTCGTCGTCGCCGTGCTCGCCGCCGTCGGCCTGATCCTGGCGGTTCCCGGGCTGGGCGACCGGGCCGGCGCGACCGTGTCGATGCGGGAGATAGTCCACATCCAGTAGCGGGACGGCGCGGCGGCGGGAGGCGCGATGGGGCTCGGGCAGGTCCGCCCGTTCGCCGGCCCGCTGTACTGGGCGTCGTTCCCGGTGTCTCCGGCGCCAGCGGCACCGCCGGCCGCGGCGGGTTCTAGGGTCGCCTGACCCCGCTGCCGGACGGCGCTGGGGTCGGTCAGGCCGGTTCGACGGGTAGCCACAGCTCGCAGGTGGCGGTGCTGAAGTCGTCCGCGCGTTCGAGCACTGCGACGATCTCCGGTCCTGGCCGCAGTCGCCATGGGTTGGAGGGGAACCATTCGGTCGCGGTCGCGGCCCAGGCTTGCTGCAGTGCCTGTGGATGGGGCCCTGCGGTGTGGAAGACCGCCCAGGTGCCGGCCGGTACCTCGATGGTGTCGAGGTCGTCGGGCGGTGGTGTGTTCCGGGTGACGGCGACTCCGTGCAGGTAGGTCAGCTCGCTGCCGTCGGTGCGGTCGGGGTCGAGGTCGTCGCAGATTGCGAGCAGGCCGGCCGGCTCGGTGTCGCTGAGGGCCTGCAGCCGCCGGTGTTCCTCCGCCGGTAGGTCGGTGATGTGCTGCTGGATGTGCGGGTTGACGCCCTGGTGGATCAGCGGAACCCGGGCTGCGTGTCCGACGAGTTGGAACGCGGGGCGGTCGACGATGCGGGTGTCCATGGGGGTGGTCCCTTCGACGGTCAGGCGGAACCTGAGCTGTGGTTGGGCGCGAAGGGGGCCTCCGTCCCGGCGAACGTCACCGGGACCGGCACCGTGGACCGATCGGAACGCACGGCCGAACGCCTCGGTTGAGCCGTATCCGTGCCGCACGGCGATACTCAGCAGATCGTCGTCGCCGCGGACGACGCCGGCGGCGGCGACGGTCATGCGGCGCCGGCGCACGTACTCCGACAGCGGCATGCCCGCCAACGATGAGAACATCCGGCGTAGGTGGTACTCGGTCGTACCGAGCGACCTGGCCAGTCCGTTGACGTCGAGCTCCTCGCCGAGGTGCTCCTCGACGAGGTCGACAAGCCGGTTGAGTGCCGAGATCACGAGGCCTCCCTTCGACGTCAACCCTGGCCGAAGGCAGCCCGGTAGCGCCCGACCGCTGTGGCCCGATCCGATCACCCGACCAGGCACCTGGACCGCCGCCGCATGCTGGCCGCGGAGCGGCCCGCGACCCTGGTCGGCCCGCCGGCGGTCAGCGCGCCCGCATGGCGCCGGACTCCGGGATTCTCATGGCTGCCGCATGCCGCGGTAGAGGTGGAGCGCCTCGGCCAGCCGTTGGCGCGCTTCAGCTGTGTACGGCGAGCATTGAAACATGATGTGCCGCACGCCGAGCTCCGCATAGTCGCGCATCGCGGCCGCGATTTCCTGCGCCGTACCTGTCAGCGGATTGTTGAAGAAGCCCGGTTTCTCCGCTTGCAGGTCTGGGAACCAGAGGCCGATGAGCGCGGTGATGCCAAGCGTCGCCGGGTCGCGCCCGACCTCGCGGCACGCGGCTTCGATTCTGGCCAGCGGTTCGGCCATGGTTTCCGCGCTGCCCAGGTAGCCGGTGTTCCAGAGGTCGGCATGCTGCGCGGTCAGCCTGAGCATGCGCGGACCTTCGCCGCCCACCAGCAACGGCGGCCCGGCTGGCCGGGGACCGGCCGGTACGTTGTCGCTGTTCGCCGCCTGGTAGTACTTTCCGGCGAAATCGACGTGCCCTTCCCGCAACAGTGGCCTGAGGATCTGCAGGGCTTCTTCGAACCTGTCCACACGACGATCGAAGGGCAGCCCGCACGCTTGGTACTCCGGCTCATTCCAGCCCGCGCCGATACCCAGGATCACGCGTCCGTGGCTCACCTCGTCGGCGGTCGTCGCCATCTTCGCCAGGAGCGCCGGGTTCCGGAAGCCGTTGCACAGCACCAGCGTGCCGATCTCCACCCGCTGTGTCGCCTCGGCCAGCGCCGCGAGCATCGTCCAGGATTCCCAGACCCCCCGGGTCGGCCCACCGGGCTTGCGATACAGGAGGTGGTCAGGCAGCCAGATGCTGTCGAAGCCGTCCATCTCGGCCCGCTGCGCTATCGCGCGGATCGAGTCGTACGAACGCGTGCTGTTGTCTTCGGGGTCGTTCGCGGTAAAGAGCATCAGCCCGAGTTTCACGGATTGACCCCGGCCTTCTTCCGAACGGCGCCGACGCGGCAGCGTTCAGTTGGCGTATGCACGCTTTCTCTCCTCGGGTTCACAGGTGTGCCATGGCCGGCTGGACCGGCGAGCCGCATCATCACAGGAGCCACCGACAGTTCCGCGAGCCCGCCGCCCGGGCCGTCGGTACCGGCTCCAGGTAGCGGGTGAGGGCGACGACGGGTATGCGGCTGCCGTTGATCACTTCGACCTGCTCGCCGACCGGGGTGAAGCCGCGGGAGTCGTAGAACAGCAGGGCGGTGTCGTTGGTCAGCTCGGTGCGTACGCTCAGCCGGCGGAAGCCGTCCTGGCGGGCGGAGCTGGCAACCAGCTCCAGCAGCCGGCTACCGATCCCGTGACCGGTGTGGGCCGGCAGGACGGCGATCCCGGCCAGCTCGAGGTGGTCCCGGTCGATCTTCGAGGTCGCGGCGAAGCCGACCACGGCGGGCCCCACAGCGGCGACGAACATCCGCCGGCCCGGCTGTCCCATCCGGCTGCGCAGCGCGGCCGGTGACCGGACCGCCGCGATGCTGCCGGCGGTGGCGCCGGCGAACCCCGGCGCGTCCGGACCGCCGTGCGCCCACACCGCGGCGAAGAACGCCGAGAGCGATCCGGCATCGGCCGGCCCCGCCTCGCGCACCTCACCCGATCCAGCCCCACCCGATCCAGCCCCACCCGATCCAGCCACGCCGCCGACTCTGGCCCGCCGCCACCGCCCTGACAACGCGTCGTGCCATCCGACCTGCCGTCGACTGCTCGTCGAGGCGGGCCGTCGAGCCAGCTA
>Ga0307499_10000171_pt1 | contig 23841 bp, 22 predicted proteins | sample 13_S_MG_FD_201363 | JGI IMG/M metagenome (GOLD analysis project Ga0307499, IMG submission 201363) | Soil microbial communities from Populus trichocarpa stands in riparian zone in the Pacific Northwest, United States - 13_S | ecosystem: Environmental > Terrestrial > Soil > Riparian zone > Trees... | reverse complement strand
CCAGACCACCGCCGAGCGGCTCCTCCGAGGCGACCGGCGGGCCGGTCCGACGGCGACGCCAGTTCTCCCACGGCCGGCGCCGGCGCCGCAGGGCACGCGCGCCGGCCTCGATCTCGGCCTCTCGCTCGGCCGGGCTGGGCAGTGCGGGCGAGCCCTTCTCGCCGCCGAAGAGCAGCTCCGACACCTGGATGTAGAGCTTCTCCGGCTTGGGAATAAAACTGATCTTGCTCAAAGCCTGGTCCTGACCAGCGGACTCGACCACGAACTCGCCGTATCCGAGCATCTGCCCGAGCGCGGACCGGTTGAACGTGAGGTCAGTGACCTTGACCAATGGCATGATCGCAACCTTGCGGGTCACGATGCCGGTGACCAGCAGGACGCGCTTGTCGGTGACGATGAAACGCTCGACGTACCAGTCGCCGATGATCCATGCCCAGCGGACCACCACAAAGACAGTGAAGTAGATAGCGAGCATTCGTATGAAGTCCTGATCGCCGCCGACCCGGATCACGAAGATCCCGGCGACCAGTAACCCCAGGCTCTGGATCGTGTCTGCAGCCAGCACGCCCCAGTGCCGGCGCACCTGGATGACCGGCCGTTCGGACGGCAACAGGTAGCGCCGCGGATCCGCCATCTGTCAGCCGGCGATCGACTTTACGAAGGCGGCAAGTTGGTTCGCCGCAGTCTCGATGCCATCGAATGCCGAGTTGACTACGCCTCCGGCATCGTTTGGCGACGAGAGTACGAAGAACACAACAAATGCGATGCCAATCCAGGTAAGTGCTTTCTTCGCATTCACCGTTCCATCTCCCTCCTCCCCGTGACCGGAAGCTTACTGTAAGTGGCCGATCCCGCCTAGACCCTATGCCATGTTTTACACAACAGGCTGACAGGAGTCGAGGCGACTCGCGAGCGCGGCGCGATCATACCCACGCCCTATCCGCGCCTGGGTGCGCCTGGGCCGTGCGGCACCTGACGCAACAGGTATGGCGAGGGAGCGCCCACAATCAACCCGCCGAGCACTCCGTCACGTAGGTCGTGCAGCACCATGTGCTCATACAGAACGTAACCAGCATCGGCCGGCCACAGGATCGCCCATAGCCACATGCCCTTGGCCTCACCGATCACCACGCACCGGTCGTCCGGCGCGGGTACCGACCACAGCGCGGTCGGATGGTTGGCCGCGTGCACCTTGGCCACCGGCGGGCCGGACAGGTCCGGCGCGGCCAGCGTGACCGTCAGCCCGGCGTACCCGGCGCCCAGGCCGATCGCCGGCTCCTCGGCCACCAGCAGCATGTCCGCCACCCCGCCCAGCGGCGCCGGGCCGGAGCAGGCCAGCACGGTCGCCCGCGCCCGGGACCGGTCGTCCCCGGCGTACCCGACGCCGGTTATCACCCAGCCGGGCAACGGCGGGGACGGGATCCAGAACGGGACCTCGGCAATGCCGCGGACGTGGTCGAGCGCCTCCGGAGTGGCGTTCGGCAGCACGTGGGTCGGCAGCACAGCACCGTGTTCGGCGCACCGCCAGTCACTGGAGAACAGGCTCGGTGCGCGCAACTCGCCCCCGCAGCACGGGCAGGCCGGCGGCGTCACAGGTCTTACGGTCGACGCAACCGGTCCGCCCCGTCAAGGGGGCGGGAGCAACCAAGCACGATTGCACTGGTTCCGCAGCCGGTCAAACCGGACGTGCCGAGCAGCGGACAGCTCATCCAGGCAGTTCCGCCCGGGTGTCAATTTGACCGGCCGGACGGCGGTCGGGTCGCGCCGCCATCCGGCCGCACTGCCGTGCCCCCGGGGGCACATAGTCTGCCCAGGTGGTTCTGGTTCCGTGTGCCGGCGCGGTGGTGCACGACGAGGCGGGCCGGTTGCTGCTGGTCCGGCGCGGCCGCGAGCCCGGGCGCGGGCTCTGGTCGCTGCCCGGCGGCCGGCTCGAGGCCGACGAGACGCCGGCCGAGGCGGCGGTCCGCGAGGTCCGCGAGGAGACCGGGCTGGACGTGCTGGCCGGCCGCCTGATCGGCAGCGTGGAACGCCCCGGACCGGCCGGCCGGACCTACCTGATCGACGACTTCGCCTGCACGGTGCGTGGCGGGACGCTGCGGCCCGGCGACGACGCCGACGACGTCCGCTGGGTCACCGGCGCCGAGATCGGGACGCTGCCGCTGTCGCCGGACCTGCTCGCCACGCTCACCGGCTGGGCCGTACTGCCGCGCTGACCGCCCCGCGGCGGGCCCGGAGCGGGCTGGTCAGGGAGCTTGTCCGTGCAGCTGGGCCAGCGTCCAGGTGACCAACCACACGCCCAGCGCGATCATCACCAGCAGGCTGACCAGACCGAAAACGGTGCTGCGAATGTCTGCCCAGTCGGAGCGGTGGCGGTTGCCGGCGCGGTGGCCACTGGCCTTCCACAGGTCACGCGGAGTCACCGCCTTGCGGCAGTTGTTGATCCGCCTGCTGACTTCCTTGGCGCCCATCCGACCCGCCGCGTGCTCGGCCTCGAGCATCGCCACGGCGGCGCGGATCTCGGTCAGCGTCACTTGATCACGACGCTTCTGCTGGCCTGCCATCCTGCTCCTAGTCAATCCCCGGGACCGGCAGGCTATGGCCTCGAAGGCCGTATTGGCGACGGTTTTGCGCTATACGAAGCCGAAGAGCTGGGTCCAGTAGAAGCCGCGCTGGTCGTATCCGATACCGATAGCATGTGACGCGCAGTTCAGGATGTTGGCGCGGTGCCCGGGGCTGTTCATCCATCCGGTCACCACATCGGCCGGAGTGCGATAACCCATTGCGATGTTCTCGGCCGACGGGTCGGCATAACCGGCCGCCTTTGCCCGGTCCCAGGGCGTCTTGCCCTCTGGCGTGTCATGCGCGAAGTAGTTGCGGGTGGCCATGTCCGCGCTGTGCCCCTGCGCGGCCGCGGTGAGCCGCTGGTCGACATGCAGCGCGGCGCAGCCGGCCGTGGCCCGCTCCAGGTTGGTCAGCCGGACCACCTCGGCGGTCACCGACGTGTCCGGGGTTGCCCCCGCCGGCCCGGTCCGCCCGCCCGTCCCGGTGCGCTCCCCGGTGCCGGTGGGCTCGGCCGTTGCCCGCGCCGTGCTGGGCGCCGGGACGAGAGTCCGGGCCGGTGCCGCCGGCCTACCCGGGGCGGTCGGCGTCGCCGCCGAGTCGGGCGGCGTCCGCGGCTCACCGCGGGCGGCCCGGTCGGCCGGCGGGCGGGTGCCGACGTCGGCAAGCTCGGCGATCGATGCCGGCGCGCCCACCTCCGCCGCCGGGCCGCCGTACCTGGCGGTGAGCAGCATCGCCGTGGACACGCCCAGCACCAGCGAGAGCACCGCGGCCACTGCCCGCCCCGGCGGGCGCCGGCCGGGCTGCCGGGCGGCCGCGCGCCGGTGCCGGCTCGGCCGGGCCCGGTGGCCGGGGCCAGCACTCCGGCGGCCAGCCACCCGCCCCGGCTCGGCCGGATCGTACGGACGCTCGGTCATCGACTGTCGGTCCTCATAGCCCGGGGTCCCCACCCAGCCCGACACCGTACCCGGTCCACCACCCGACCGGCTCTCCTTCAGCGCAGCGAAACCGAGCCGCTACGCCCCGTCCCGGCCGTCGAACCGGGGCGTCAGTCCCGCGGTTCGGGGCGGCCGGGTTGGTCGCCGCCGCGGGCGTCCGCGTACGCCCGGGTCGGCACCATGACCTTGCGCCGGAAGACGCAGACGACCGTTCCGTCCTGGTTGTAGCCGCGGGTCTGCACGTGCACCACGCCGCGGTCCGGCTTGGACTTCGACAGGGCTTTGTCCAGCACGGCCGTCTCGCCGTAGATCGTGTCGCCGTGGAAGGTCGGCGCGACGTGCCGCAGCGACTCGACCTCCAGGTTGGCGATGGCCCGGCCGGACACGTCCGGCACCGACATACCCAACAGCAGCGAGTAGATCAGGTTGCCCACCACCACGTTCCGGCCGAACTCGGTGCTCTCGCCGGCGTAGTGCGCGTCCAGGTGCAGCGGATGGTGGTTCATCGTCAGCAGGCAGAACAGGTGGTCGTCGTACTCGGTGACGGTCTTGCCCGGCCAGTGCCGGTAGACGGCACCGACCTCGAATTCCTCGAAGTACCGTCCGAACTGCATCCGCGCACCCTTCCCGGTCGGTTGGAGTTCAGGACAGTGTCACCCACCTGCGGGTACTGTTGACCCTCGGCCCAGCGGGCGCCCCCACGGCGGCCCGGCAACCGGTCGGCCGAGCGCCGGCGACCCGAGGAGGTGATGCGGCGTGAGCACCGATCAGCCGTGCAGTACCAGCCGCGTCCCGCATCCGAAGGTCGCCGTCCTGCCGCCTCGGGCCTGATCGGCCGGCTGCCGCACGACCCTGCCGGCCAACGGCGACCTTCCTGCGGGCGCGTCCAGTCCTTTCCCGACGGCGCCTGAGGAGTCCGCATGCCCACCCTTCCGCACCTGCGGCCGTCCCGCCGGTTGGCCCGGCTCAGCCCGCCGGCCACCGCGCGGTCCCGCCCGGCCGTCGTGGACTGCGCGGCCTACGTCGACGGCAAGCGGCTACCCGGCGACTGGCCGGACGACGTCGCGCTGGAGCAGGTGCGGCGGACCGGGCACGGGTTCGTCTGGATCGGCCTGCACGAGCCGGACGAGGCCGAACTGACCGGGCTGGCCAGCCAGTTCGACCTGCACCCGCTCGCCGTCGAGGACGCCATCCAGGCACACCAGCGGCCGAAGCTGGAGCGGTACGACGACATGCTGTTCGTGGTGCTGAAGACGGTCCGGTACCTGCCATCGGGCGAGCCCACCGACGGCAGCGAGATCGTCGAGACCGGCGAGGTGATGGTCTTCCTCGGCCGCGACTTCGTGATCACCGTGCGGCACGGCGAGCACGGCAGCCTGCACGGGCTGCGGCAGATGCTTGAGGCCGACCCGAGCCGGCTCGAGCACGGCCCGTCCGCGGTGCTGCACGCCATCACCGACCAGGTCGTGGACAGCTACCTGGTGGTCTGCGACGCCCTGCAGGAGGACGTGGACGCGGTGGAGACCGCGGTGTTCGCCGGCCAGAGCCGGTCCCGGGACGCGGAGCGGATCTACGTGCTCAAGCGCGAGGTGCTGGAGCTGCGCCGGGCCGTCACCCCGCTGACCGCGCCGCTGCGGATGCTGGCCGAGCGGCCGCTGCGGCTGGTCAACGCCGATATCCGGGAATACTTCCGGGACGCCCAGGACCACCTGGCCCGGGTGAACGAGCAGGTCGCCGCCTTCGACGAACTGCTCACCACGATCGTGCACGCCAACCTGGCCCGGGTCACCGTCGAGCAGAACGAGGACATGCGCCGGATCTCGGCCTGGGTCGCCATCCTCGCCGTGCCCACCGCGGTCGCCGGCGTGTACGGGATGAACTTCGATCACATGCCGGAGCTGCACTGGCGCTTCGGCTACCCGCTGGTCGTCGCGCTCACCCTGTGCCTCTGTATCGGCCTGCACCGCGGCTTCCGCCGCAACGGCTGGCTCTGACCGCCCGCCGTCTCTGCCAGGTAGCCGCCATCGGCCGGTGGCCGGGACCGGCCGGTGGCCGGGACCGTCAGGTGGCCAGGATGGCCGGGTGGCCGGGTGGCCGGGTGGCCAGGATGGCCGGGTGGCCGGGTGGCCAGGACGGCCGGGTGGCCAGGACGGCCAGGTGGCCGTCACCGTCAGGTGGCCGTCACCGTCAGGTGGCCGTCACCGTCAGGTGGCCGTCACCGTCAGGTGGCCGTCACCGTCAGGTGGCCGGGACGGCCGGGACGGCCAGGTGGCCGTCACTGCCAGGTGGCCGGGATGCCGTGGCCGGGCGCGATGGCGAGCAGTTCGTCCCGGCCGTCGCCGGGCCAACAGGTGAGCACCAGCTCGAACTGAAGCCGGCGGTCGGGCCGCCGACGCTGCTCGAACCGCAGGTACGCCAGCGGCGCCTCCGGCGTGGCCGCGGCAGCGGCCCGGGCCAGCACGGCCCGCCCGGCGTCCCGCTCCGGAAAGTCGATGTACTGCCGGACCACCGAGTGCCAGACGACGGTCAGCACGCCCGGACGCGGGCTGGCGAGCTGGCTGCCGAGCCAGCCGGCCATGCCGGCCCGGTCCACCGGCGGCGGTGCGACCGCGGCCAGCTGAAGCGCGCTGACCAGCCGGTCGACCCGCTCCGTCCAGTCCGGCCAGACATAGGACAGCAGGGTCAGCCGGCCCTCCGCGGTACCCGGGTCGATCGGATTCGGGTCGCAACCGCGCCGCTCCACGATCTCGACCGGCAGGTCCAGGTCGGCGGCCGGAACACCGACCCAGGGCTGCTCGAACCGCAGCGGGCTGCCGGCGCCGCCGAGCACCCGGTCGCCGACCGCGTACCCGTACCGGTCGACCAGCATGATCAGCCCGGCGCTCGCGCCCACCTCGAGCAACCGCACCGGCATCCCCGCGGACCGGGCGTGACCCGCCCCGACCGCCGCGGCGCTGGCGTCGGCGTCGACCGCTCCCCGACCGGCCACCAGCCCCCCAGCCGCCGACTCCCCATCCGCCGGGGCCGCGGCCTCTCGGGCCCCGGCACCACGGGCCTCGGCCGCCGGTGCCGCGGCCTCCCGGGCCCCGGCACCACGGGCCCCGGCCGCCCGGGCCTCGACCGCCCCGGCCCCGACCTCCCTGGCCTCGACCTCGCGGACTCCGGCCGCCCGGGCGCCGGCGCTCCGGATCCCGGCCGCCGACAGCTGGGCCGCGCCGGCACGCTGGGCGGCGACCAGCAGGCCGCCGTACAACAGGCAGGCCCGCCCTGGTTCGTTCGTCTGCACGGTGCGGTCGAGCAGTTGGCGCAGCTCGGTCAGGTGTGCGCGCAACGCCGGCTCGGCCGCCGACCAGACCCGCCCCGGTGGCTCGGCGCCGCCGGCGCTCGGGTAGTACCGGGCAAGGTGCGGCGCCCGCCCGGTCAGCACCAGCCGGTGCAGCCCGCCGAGCAGCCGCAGCGGCGGGACGGTCCCGGGCCGGTCGCGCTCCCGCCCGGCCAGCACGTCGGCGGTCACGCCGCCGGCGTCCAGGTCGTCGGCCATCGCGGCGAGCAGTCGGCCGTACAGCGGCGAGCCGGGCAGGCACCCCGCGGCCTGCTCCCGGAACGCGCCCGAGAGCGGATGCGCCATGCGACCAATCGTCCCACCCGCCTTCCCACGCCCGGGCTGGCGAATGTCGGCGCAGCGCCGCCCGGCCGGCGCGATCCGGCCGGGACATGCCACGGCCCCCGTGCCGAAGCACGGGGGCCGTGGTTACGCCGCGATGATCAGCCGCGGAAGGTGTTCGCGATCTGCGCCTCAGCCTCGGCGTACGAGGTACCGGCGGAGCCGAGCAGGCGGCCGATGCCCTCCAGAGCCTGGGTCAGACCGGTCGCGTTCTTGTCGAACTGCTCGTACAGCTGCTGGAACTGCCCGGACGCCGTGCCGGCCCAGTCGGCGCCGAACAGCGGGCCGAGCTGGCCCTTCAGGGCCTGGTGCATGCCGTGCACATCGCCCGACGTCTTGATGACCTGCCCAGAAAGTGCGTGCAGCTGCTCAGGCGTGACCTTGAGGTTGCCAGCCATGGTCTTTACCTCCGTATGTGATCCCGCCGCGGAGACGGGCATTGCGTGGAAACGTGCCGATCTTAAGCGCATCTTCGGGGCAAATGGAAGCCCTGGGATGAATTTTTCCCATCCTCCCTTCTGTCCTAGTTTCAGAGGTACGACCGGAGCTCCCACAGCTCCGGGTAAAACCGCAGGCCGATGCGCTGGCGCAGGTACGGCCCGCCCGAGGAACCGCCCGTGCCGGACTTCGTCCCGATCTGACGTTCGACCATCAGCACGTGCCTGGATCGCCACCGCGCCCAGATCGCATCGTGTTCTATCAGCGCCTCGGACAGGTCCCAGAGCGAGCCGTACCGCTGCGACTGCCGGCTGATCTCGAGCAACGCCGCGCGGCGGGTCTCCACCGTCCCGGTGTCGAAGCCGACCGCGGCCAGCAGCGCCAGGTAGCCGTCCCACAGCGTCGGCTCGGCCAGCCGGGCGCGGAGCCGATCCCGCTCGGCCTCGCTGGCGTGCGAGAGCCGGTTCAGGTACGCCGGCTCCTTCGCCCCGGACAGGAACTCGATCTCCCGGAACTGGACAGACTGGAACCCGCTGGCCGGCGCCAGCAGCTCCCGGAAAGCCAGAAAGTCCTGCGGGGTCATCGTCTCCAGCACATCCACCTGCTCCAGCAGCACCCGCTCGACCACGTGCGCCCGCTGCAGCCGCAACCTGGGCAGGTGGTCGTCGCCGGCCAGCATGCCGTCCCGGGCGTCGCCCAGCTCGTGCAGCAGCAGCTTGAACCAGAGCTCGTAGACCTGGTGGATCGTGATGAACAGCAGCTCGTCATGGGCGGCCGGCCGGCCCTCCAGGCCGGACTGCGGCCGCTGCTGGTCGAGCAGCTCAGGCACCCGCAGGTAGCTGCCGTACGACAGCAGAGCGCCTTCCTCGCCGAAGCGGCGATCTTGCGCGGTCACCCTGGCACCCTACGTGCCTGCCGGGCCGGTCGCCCGACGACCGGACGAAGCCGACGGACGAAGCTAGAGCCGGCCCGCTGGGCCGGCGGTCAGGACATGTGTGGGTAGCGGTGGTCGGTGGCCGGGACGAACGTCTCTTTGATCGCGCGCGGGGACACCCAGCGCAGCAGGTTCAGCGCCGAACCGGACTTGTCGTTGGTGCCGCTGGCCCGCGCGCCACCGAACGGCTGCTGGCCGACGACCGCACCGGTGGGCTTGTCGTTGACGTAGAAGTTGCCGGCCGAGAACCGGAGCACCCGGCTGGCCTGCTCCAGCACCGACCGCTCGGTGGCGAAGACGGCGCCGGTCAGCGCGTACGGGGCGATGTTGCCGGCCTGCTCCAGCGTTGCCGCCCAGTCCGCGTCCTCGTAGACGAAAACCGAGAGGATCGGGCCGAAGAACTCCCGGGTGAAGACCTCGTGCGCCGGGTCGGTGCTGACCGCGACCGTGGGCTGGATGAAGAAGCCGGTGTTGTCGTCCGCCGTGCCGCCGGCGACGACCGTGGTGGCCGGGTCGGACCGGAGCATGTCCAGCACGCCGGACAGCCGGGAGAAAGCCCGCCGGTCGATCACCGCGCCGCCGAAGTTGCTGAAGTCGGCGACGTCGCCGTACCGCAGGCTCTCGGTGGTCTCGACCAGCCGGTCCCGGACGCCACCGTCCCAGAGCGAGCGCGGCAGGTACGCCCGGGACGCCGCCGAGCACTTCTGCCCCTGGTATTCGAACGCGCCCCGGACCAGCGCGGTGACCAGCGCGACCGGGTCGGCGCTGGGGTGCGCGATCACGAAGTCCTTGCCGCCGGTCTCGCCGACCAGCCGCGGATACCCGGCGTAGCCGCTGATGTTGGCGCCGACCGTGGCCCAGAGGTGCTGGAACGTGGGGGTGGAGCCGGTGAAGTGGATGCCGGCGAGGTCGCGGTGGGTGAGCGCGACCTCGGAGACCGCCTGCCCGTCGCCGGTGAGCATGTTGATCACACCCGGGGGCAGCCCGGCCGCCTCCAGCAGCCGCATCGTGTGGTGCGCGGCCAGCTGCTGGGTCGGCGACGGCTTCCACACCACGACGTTGCCCATCAGCGCCGGCGCCAGCGGCAGGTTGGCCGCGATCGCGGTGAAGTTGAACGGCGTGATCGCCAGGACGAAGCCTTCCAGCGGCCGGTAGTCCATCCGGTTCCACACGTCCGAGCTGGACACCGGCTGCTCGGCCAGGATCTTGCTGCCGAAATGCACGTTGTAGCGGAGGAAGTCGATCAGCTCGCAGGCCGCGTCGATCTCCGCCTGGTAGCAGCTCTTCGACTGGCCGAGCATCGTGGCCGCGTTGATCGTGTCCCGCCACGGGCCGGCCAGCAGCTCGCCGGCGCGCAGCAGCACCGCGGCGCGGGCGTCGAACGGCAGTTCCCGCCAGGCCGGTGCCGCCGCCTGCGCCGCCTGGATGGCCGCGTCGACGTCCGCCGCAGTGGCGCTGGCCGTGCGGCCGAGTACCGCGGCGTGCCGGTGCGGCTGGACCACGTCGATCACCGCGCCGCCGGCCATCCGCTGCCGGCCGGCGATCGTCATCGTCAACTCGGCCTGCTCACCGGCCAACTCCTTGAGCCGAGCCTCCAGGCTGGCCCGCTCCGGACTGCCCGGGGCGTAACTACGGGCCGGCTCGTTGACCGGGGCGGGCGGCTGCGTGACGGCGTTCATACGACTCTCCCGGGGTACGGCGGTACGTCGGTGGACCGCAGTGACGTACCCATCTTCCCTGAGCCGGGGAGCCGGCTGGCTAGGAACCGCCTTGGCGACCGGTCAATTCACGCGCGCTCGGGTCGCATCCCCTCCGGTCAAGATCTGCGACTCCTTCACGGTGACCGTCGTGTTGCTGCAGACCGTGATCGGGAAGACGATCACGAAGAACGGGCTGACCGCGATGATCAACCACTGGCTGCAGCCGTGCACGTTGTAGGTGCCGATGTTGGTGTAGGTGTGGCCGCAGTCCGGCGAGGCCTGCTGGGGCGGAACCCGGTTCTTGACCTCCTCCCAGTCCGTACCGACCCAACGCAGGCCGGCGACCCGGCATATCGATGGCTTCTGGTCGTTGGTGTCCAGCGTGGTGTTCAGGTGCCAGGCCGTGGCGAAGAGACCGCCGGCCAGCCCGAACTCGGTGACCACCTTCGGGAGGGTGGTGTCGACCGTGTTCCAGACCCAGGTCGGGAAGTTCACGATGGCGCCGTGGTTGGCGTCAAGCCCGGGGCTGGCGCCGAGGCGGGGCGAGAACTGGAAGAAGCTGCGAAAGTAACTCTGCCGGCTCTGATCGGGCAGCGGTGGTATCTGCCTTACGGCCGGGTGCCAGTAGACGAAAACCGCACAAGGGGTGGCATCGGCGGCCGGCGGATGGTGTGGATCCACCTTGCAGTGGTCCTTCGCCGCCGGCACGGTCGGGTAGTTGTCCGCCACCCGGCGGGCTGTGGCCGCGTCCGCGGCGCAAACCTGGAACTCCCAAGCGCCGTCCCCCGCCGGGGGATTGGCCCGATACTGCTCCGGGATGTCCGCCGGCGTTACCGTGCCAGCCAGTTTCACGCAGGCGTTCTCGCTGACGTTGCCGACCGTCAACTCGGTCTCACCGTCATCGATGATCGTGCCCTGGATATAGTCCTTCAGCGGCGAGGACGCACCGTCACCGATGGGACTGGAATCGCCCGGCGGATCGACCGGCGGGTCCTCATCGGCGAGTGCCGTCGGGGCGACCCCGGCAAACAACGGCGTAATCAGTAGCAACGCCAGTGCGGACGTCACGGTGCGCATCCGCACCCCGCGGGTTGCTGTTGCTGGACGGCTCAGCACAGCTGAACCCCCTTGTTGGTCGCGGCGACCACATACCAGTAGCCGCCTCGCTTCTGGAGCGACACCGTCAGCGCGTCCTTGGTCGGGACGTCGTTGCGGTAACCCTTGGGTGCGCGGGGCTTGCCTGTTGCGAGGTCATAGTACGTTCCTGCCGGTCCGCGTACACAATCGGCGATCTCGGCCAAGATGTCCTCTTGGTGAAGAATCCGTGGCGACAGGCTGAGCCGGGTCCGCTGCACGACGCCTTGGGCGCGCAAGCTGCGGATCTGGTTGCGCTCGCGGGTCAGGATCGGGTCGACGCCGAAGACCGCGAGCTTCGCGGACGCGCTGTCGCCCTGGGCGAACGCCTCCTGCACCGCCTGCCACCATGCGCGATACACGGTCATCAGGTCGGCCCGGTTCACCCCCGGCGCGACGTTTGTCGGCGCCGGCGTCGGGCGACGGGTGGTCTCGCCGCCGGGCGGCTGGGTGGGCTGCCCGACCGACTGCAGCGGCTCCGACGGCCCATCGGACGCACACCCGACCAGCAGCGCCATCGCCAGCGCTGCTGCGGCGACGACCCAGATCGCCGGAACCGCTTTCATACCCTCAACCCTACGAATCGCGGCATAACCCGGTCTAGCCTTGTGGCCCGTCTGGAGCAGTCTTCTTGCCGGCACAACCGACCATTCGCTGCCGCGCCGGCTCCGGATCACCTCAACTTCCCCACCTGTCCCCCGCTGCCCACCCGCTCAGCGGACGTTGAGCCCCGACCCACTCCAGCGGCACACGCGACCCGGCCGGCCCCCCGGCCAGTGGCATTCCACCGCGGGCCGCTGACGCCCTGACCAGGGCACACCTCGGCACGTGTCGGTCTGCGGTCTGGCGGCTGGCCCCGATCCGCAGCCCGTTCGGCGGCGTTACGGCCCCAGCAGCGGGTGGGATCGGTCAGAGCAGGGCCAGCAGCGGGCCGATCTCCTGGCTGGCGTACCAGAGCAGGTCGTGCCCCTCGGCCTCGTCGAGCAGGAACTTGGCGTCGTCGTCGCCGAGGTCGGCCTCCAGCACGGCGTTGGCGGCGGCACGGATGGCGGTTTCGGCGGCAGAGCCGTCGACGTGCACCGAGGCGACCGCCCGCAGCGGCACCGGAGTGCCGATCCGGACCACCGACCGGTCGAGATCGGGGCGCACCTGGACCGCCTGGTCCGGCACGTCGGCCGCGACCACGACCCGCCGCCGGGGCGCGGTCGGGTCCTCGTCGAGCAGGCGGAGCGAACCGCGAGCGGCGTCCAGCAGCGCGGCGTACTCGAGTTCCTCGATGTCGCCCTCGGTGTACCACTCCCGCAGCCCGGGGGTGACCGCGAACGCGGTCAACGGCGGCGGCCCAAGCTCGCCCGACTCGATCAGCGCCTGGAGTGACCGGGCTGTACCGGGCAGGTAGATCCTCACGACGCGCCGAGCCCTCCTGCCGTTGCCGCTGCTGGGCCGGTGGACCGGCGCAGCGCCTCCGCGCTCGTCCGCAAGGACGTGACCAGCACGTCGATGCGCCGGCTGGGATCCATCAGGTTCGCCCCCATGGCTTCCAGATCTTCCGGGCCTGGCCCAATGATGGTCACCGCGGTGCCGGCCGCCTGCAGCTGGGTGGCCTCGCGCAGCGCCCGGCGGGTGGCCAGCCGGCGGAACCGTCGCTCCAGCCGGGCGGCCGTCGATCGCGGCCGGTCGACGGCGAACGAGACCATGGGCGCCAGCACCCAAACCTCGTCCAGCTTCTCGTCGGCGAGCAGGTCGAGCGAGGTCGGCGAGAAGGTGCCGCCGTCTACGTACGGCCGGCCGGCGATCCGGACCGGCGCGTACCAGCCCGGGATCGCGCACGACGCCATCACCGCCTCGGACAGTCGCGCCGGCGGTGCGTCCGGGCGGCCGAACGCGACCCGCTGGCCGCGGCCGTAGTCCATCGCGACTATCCAGGTCTGCGGTGCGGCCGGCCAGTGCGGCGCCGGACCGTCAGCGCCCCGCGCCGCGATCGTCACCGCGCCGTCGATCATCCGTCCGACCGGGTGCAGGGTGCCCCGGCCGCGCGGGAACACCGCGCTCATCGCGGCCAGCGGCGGCAGCCGGCGGGGATGCCGGGCCACCTCCAGCAGCAGCCCCCGGGAGCCCAGACCGAAGCCGGGCCGCGGCGGCAGCGCTCCGCCGGCGCCGCCGTCGTAGTCCCAGTCGATCGCCAGGTCTGCCGGCAGCGGGGTGCCGCGCTGGTGCCGTAGCACCGCGTCCACCCCGGCGCCGAGGCCGACCAACGCGGCCAGGATCGACCCGGCCGAGGTCCCCACGACGATGTCGACCTCGCGGGCGTCGAAGCCCTCCTGCTCCTCCAATGCGTGCAGCGCGGCCGCCATCCAGGCGAACCCGAGCACCCCACCGCCGCCGAGCACCAGACCGCGACGCCGGCGGGCGGACCGTGGCCGTGGGATGGCCGGGCCGCCGCGCCACGCCGCCGGCATTTCCGTCGGCCCGTCAGCCTCCCCGTTCTCGTTCATGCCTGCTCCCCCAGTGGGCCCGGCCGGTCGGCCTTGGCCATCGAACCTCCGGCTGGTCGCCGGAGCACCCGTGCGGCCGGGACCGGCCGCGCAGCGCTGTCTTTGCCGGTCATCGCACCGTGTCCACCAGTTCGGCCAGCGATTCCGCGAGCAGCGAGCTGACCACGTCCACGTCCGGCATGGCGTCCCGATCGGCGTTGAGCCCGAAGAACACCCCACCGTTGTACGAGGTGAGGCCGATCGACAGGGCCTGCCCCTTGGCCAGCGGCACCACCGGGAACATGTCGAGCATCTGCGCGCCGGCCGCGTACAGCGGGAACTGCGGGCCTGGGACGTTGGTGACGACGACGTTGAACAGCCGCCGGGTCATGCCGTTGGCCACCTGCGCGGCGAGCGCGTGCAGCGTGGGCGGGGCGAAGCCGGACAGCGCCACGATCGCGTCGGCGCCCACCGACTGCCCGGACTCCTTGTGCCCTTTCATCGCGAAGCTCACCTGAGATAGCCGGATGACCGGATCCGGCTCGCCGACCGGCAGGTCGACGAAGTACGAGGAGACCCGGTTGCCCAGCGCGCCGTGCTGGTCGGCGGTGCGGACCGAGACCGGCACCATCGCGCGCACCGTGGTCCCGCTGGTCACCGCCTCGCCGCGGGACAGCAGCCAGCCACGCAGCGCGCCGGCGACGGTCGCCAGCACGACGTCGTTCACCGTGCCGCCATGCGCCTTCCGAACCCGCTTGTAGTCGTCCAGGTCCGTCCTGGCCAGGCCGATGCGGCGTTGCTCGCCGATGCTGACGTTCAGCGGGCTGCCCGGCGCCGGGCGGGCGGCTGTGCGCGCCATCGCCACCAGCCCGTTCACCGTGCCGACCAGTTTCGTCGCGGTCGCCCGCAGATCGAGCAGGCCGATGCGGGCGGTATCCAGCGCGGCGCTCGGGCGGCGCACCACGTCGGTCACCGCGCCGATCAGCAGACCGACGCCGCCGGGCCCTGACTCCGGCATCCACAGCTCGTCCGGAACCTCCCGCGGGGTCGGCGTCACATCGAGGATGACCTGGCCGATGTCGACCGCGCTGACCCCGTCCACCATCGCGTGGTGGGTCTTGGTGATGATCGCGATCCGACCACCTTCCAGCCCCTCCACCAGGTACATCTCCCACAGCGGACGGCTGCGGTCGAGCCGCCGGGACATCAGCCGGCCGACCAGCTCGCGCAACTGCTCCTCTGACCCCGGCCGGGGCAACGCCGACCGGCGGACGTGGAAGGTCACGTCGAAGTCGGGATCGTCTACCCAGACCGGGTTGGCGAGGTGGCCAGGCACCCAGCGGACCTTCTGCCGGTACCGCGGCACCTGGCCGATGCGGTGCTCGATCAGCGACACCAGGCGGTCGTAGTCGAGCCCCTCATCCGGCGGCTCGAAGATCGCGAGGCCGCCGACGTGCATCGGCGTGGTGGGCTCCTCCAGGTACAGGAAGGAGACGTCGAGCGAGCTAAGCCGGTCGGTCATGGTCGAGGCACCTCCTGGGACAGCCAGCCCCGGCCTCGACGCAAGGACTGCGACGAGCGGACTACACCATCGTGACACGGAGCGAGCGCAGCAGGCAGCGACTGTCCACAGGCAGACGGTCTGTCCACAGATCTTGGTCAGGGGGAAGCGCTGGCGCCCGTTGCGGTGTAAATGGCCCCGCTCGGCCTCACTGCAAGGATCGGTCGAAGAGAATCTCGAGCTCGTCGACTGTCGTGGTCAGGCCCGTATGGTGGACACCGATCATGCCCACGGCGGCGGCGCCGCGGACGTTCGCGGCGAGGTCGTCCACGAAGACGCAGGCACTGGGCGGCACCCGCAACTGGGCCGCGGCCATCAGGTAGATCTCTGGTTCCGGTTTGCGTGCGCCCACCTCGCCGGAGATCACGACCGCGTCGAAGAGGTCGGCCCACCCCTCGGTTGGGTAGCTGAACCCCCAGGAGTTCGACACCAGCCCGGTGCGCACACCGGCCACGTGCAGCCGCCGGACCACGTCGATCATGGAGGTCTCCGCCTCCATCCCGGCGAACATCCGGGACAGCAGGCCGGTGGGCTCGGCGGTGCTGCCGTCCGGCCGGACCAGCTCAGCGATCAACCGGCGCTCGAACTCCTCCGGCGTCAGCCGCCCCGTCTCCAGGTCGTGCGCGACGTTCCCGGGCGCGTCTGCGGCCAGCCAGCCGTGCATCAACTCGCGGAAGCGGGCACGATCGAGCCGATCCTCGGCCAGCCACCGCCGGAACGAGTCGGCCGGCGGAGTCGTGAGCACACCGCCGTAGTCGATGAGCAACGCCTCGGGTTGGCCGGTCACCGCCCCAGGTCTACACGACGCACCGGTTCCGCCGCGACCGCACCGCCCCTTGCTGGCGGTACATCAGCGAGCGCTCCATCGCCGGCCGATACCTCGTGCACGGTGTCCGGCGGACCGGCGCGATGTCCGGCGTCCCGGCGAAGCGTCCCGGCGGACCGGCGGACCGGCGAGGCGTCCCGGCGGCTCGGCGGACCGGCGAGGCGTCCCGGCGGACCGGCGCCAACTGGCGGGCGGTGCTACCCGGCGGGGCGGCCGTAGCTGGCGGTGCGGCGCCTGCGGCGTTGCCGTTGCGGCGGCGGTCGGTCGAGCAACCGGCAGGCCAGGGCGACGATGCCCTGCCGCAGACGGCTGTCCGGGGCGACCTCGGCGAGCGTCCGACCGACACCGAGCGCCGCGTCTACCGCCGCGCCGTCGTCGGGTAGGTAGGTCAAGTCGGTGACGCCGGCGTAGCGGGACAGGGCGACAGCGATCTCCCGCTCCGGCTCGCCGGGGATCACGCCGCCGCGTAACCGGTTCACCACGACGAACGGTGCACAGCCGGGCAGGACGTCGCGCAGCTCGGCAATCGCCCGGACGAGCCGCTGCAGCGCGACCGGATCGGCGCCGCCGACGCAGATGACGGTGTCCGCGGCAGCCAGCACGGCCAGCGTCGCGCCATTGCGGCGCGGCGCGGCCGTGTCGTACGTGATCTCCTCATCGCGTTCCAGACTGAACCCGCAGTCGACCACGGTGACCTCGGTGAGCCGCCGCGCATGGTCCAGCACCGCGTCGATCGCGCCGGCCCGGATCTCCGGCCAGCGGTCCGCCCGCACGATGCCGGTGAGCACCCGCAGCCTCGGCCGGACCGCCCAGGCGAGCCGGGCAAGCTCGGCCGCGTCGAGCCGCCCCCCGGCAGCGTGGCGGCAGGCGGCGGCCAGCCCTGGCGACTCGTCCAGCAGGCCGAGGAGCTGCGCGACCACTCCACCGTAGACGTCGGCGTCGATCACCATGGCCGAGATGCCGAGCCGGGACACCTCGTCGGCCAGGGCCACGGACAACGTCGTCCGGCCCGGCGCTCCGGTCGGCCCCCAGACCGCCACGACCCGGCCCAGGCCGGGTGGCACGGGTGGCGCCGGCGGCGGCGTGGTCAGCTGTGGCAGCGCATCGCGGGGATCACCGACCACCCGGGCGGCCTCGCTGGTGGCGAGCGCCGAGACCGCCTGAACGACCGCCTCGGCGATTGTGGCCGCACCGGCTGTCGCCGGCAGCACCTGACCGACGCCGAGCTGCCGCAACCGCCGCTCGGCGTCGGCATCGCCCGGGTCGACCAACCCGACCACCGCCACGCCGGCCGCCGCGAGCCGGACCACCGCGTCCCGGTCGAGGCGCCGCAGATCCGACGAGAGAAGAGCGGCCCGGGCCGTTCCGGCGGCCGCGGCCGCGAGCAACTCGGCGAGGTCCACGCAGCGCCGGACCACCGTGAGCCCATGATCGGCCTGCCCCAACTCGGAAACCAGGTCGGCCTCCCAGCTTGCGCCGGTGACAGCAGTCAGCACCGGAACGCTCATCGGCCACCGCCGAGCTGGGCACCGGCACCTGGCCCGGCACCGTGCCGGCTCAGCGGCTCGGACGAGACACCGCCGCTTCCGGCCGGCCGAACACCGCTCATCGGCCGGGAGCTGCCGGACCACCGGGCGTCCACTGGCCCGAGACCGCCGATCGGCCGGAAGTCGCTGGTCTGCCGGAAGCCGCCGGGTGTGCCGGGCGCCAGGCAGTTGGCTGCCGAGATCGGGTCGGGCCGACCGGCCGGAACCGACCCGTCCAGCAGCACCAGCCGGATCGTGGCCTCGGCACCGAGTGCCGCCACCACCCGCTCCGCCTGGTCGGCGCGGATCCGCACGATCAGCTGGAGCGCACCCGCGCTGACCGAGAGCGCCCCGCCGCCGTTCGCCCGAACCTCCTGCACCGCGACGCCGCCGAGCACCCGAACCGGCGGGCACCCCTTCGCAGTGGACCAGACGTCGACCAGCTGCCCGCGCGTCACCGCCGGCGCGTTCTCCGGCTTGACCGGAATGCTCACGAGCACCCCGGCCGGACGGCTGCCCAGCGCGGCGGCTGGCAGCAACTCGCCGGCCCGGAACGAACGGCTCACTGCGTGGCCAGCCGGAGATCGAGTCGTCTGAAGGTAGACGGGCGCACTGTCGAACAACCGGACCCGGGCTGGTCGCACGTCCGCGGTTGTCAACGTGGTGCCGGCTGCCACGTCCCGAGCCAACGCCCACACCCGCACGGATCGATCGGCTGCCGCAACGATGCGCGTAACCAACACAACCGACATCAGCACCAGCAGGACGCCAACGATGATCCGAAGATCCAGCCAGGACGGGCGCCGAACCCGATTTGCCGGGGGCGACGCGGGGACAGGAGAGGACACCAGTGGCTCCTTGGCACGGACGGGGACAAACTTGACCGACGCATCTTTGCGCATCCGGACACTGGCGCACCGTGACACCCCACAGGCGCAGCTCTCGTCTCAGACAGTGCTGATGCAGGTCAGAGACCATGGATGAGACACCAACCGAGCGCGACCGCGATGAACGTCCGATCCCGGCCGGCAGCGCCCGCAGCAAGCCAACGCGCGCCAACTGGGGACAACGTGAGGTCAGCCTGTGGACGAAGGCAACGGCGCTCCGCTTGCCGATGCCACACTGTCGGTAACGATCCGGATTCAGACCATGTTGTGTACTTCTGAGCGAGAGGACGCGATGGCCGGCGATAGGTTTCTTACGCTGAGCGATGTCGCTGAGATCCTCAACATCTCGGCGTCCCAAACGTACGCGCTTGTGCGGAGTGGCACCCTGCCTGCGATCAAGATCGGCGGCAGAGGGCAATGGCGAGTTGAGCGGACCCAATTGGAGACATACATCGAGCGCATGTACGACGAGACCCGCCGATTCGTTGAAGCGCATCCACTTGGCCGCGATGAGCCGTTGCCCCCGGACTGACGCCCGCTTGTTGCAACCACCACCGACCCTGGTCACCAGATACGGACGACCGCTACCGCGGTGAACGGGACTGTTCGGACGCCGTGCACCGTGCCGGCCCGCCGGGGTTCCCCCGGCGGGTGTTCGGCGATCTCGATGAAATCGGCGCCGACCCGATCGAGGGTGCCAGCCACTACCGAGCCATCGATCAGCACCATCTGAACGGGGCTCCGATCGCGGGCCACGCCACGCGCCGCACGGCGGAAGTCGAGGCGGGCGCCTACCTTTCCCTCGCTGCCGGGCACGGCCGACATCGCACCGAGCCCGCCGATCGCCATGACCGCCGCGACAGCCACCATCACGTGCCGGTCGGCCTGTTCGGCCAACAGCAGCCAGTCGGCGCCGACCCGGTCGAGCCGGCCTGACAGTCGGCCGGCTCCCCGGCAGCTGACCTCGACCTGATGACCGACCACCGGTCGGAGCCGGTCGATCAGCCGAAGCTGCCCGACCTCGTAGCGGATCCGCTCGCTCACCTCCGCCTCGAACTCCGCCGCGTCGTACGCCTCGGCCTGCGCTTCCAGGTCGTCGAACAGCCGCTGCCAGCGCACCGGCACCTCCCCGATTCCGGTCACTTCCGACCATGCACACCCTCACGGCATATGCATCCACAGATCAACCTCCACCCCTTGACCCTTCGCTACTGACACTCTACAAAGGCAAACGTAGGTAAACAAAGGCTATTGGAGGTCACTTGATGCGGGCACGCTGTACCACGCGCGCGGTTGGGTTGTTCGTGCTGCTCAGTGCCGCGCTCGTCCTGAGCGGGCCACGGCTGGACGGTGCGGGAGAGGTGTTGCGACATCCGTTGGCCTGGGCTGTCGCGGTCGGGCCCGATCAAGCCGCGTTGACGGTTGCGGGCCTGCTCTGCTGGTTGGTGCTGGGGTGGCTCGCCGCCGGGCTTGCGCTCATGACGGCGGCCGGCGTCCCGGGCCTGACAGGTCGCGTCGCCGAGGCCGTGGCGTGCCGGCTGTTGCCGGGCTCCGTGCGGCGGATCGCCGCCGGTGTGCTCGGGCTGTCGCTGACAGCGTCGGTCGCGGCCTGCGGTCACTCGTCGGCGGGCGGCTCGGTAGGTCCAGAGCTGCCGGGTGCCGGCCCGCGAGCCGGGTTGACGCTGCCGGCCGTCGCCCCGGGCGGCTCCGACCGGGACGTCGACTGGCCACTCGGTACGCCGGTAGCCGGTAGCCCGCCCGTCACCAGACCGCCTGCCGACGACCCGAGCCCCGCCGGCTCAGGCCGGGACAGACCCGCGGACGAGCCAGCGGACAGCCCCGCCGGCCGGCCGGCCGGCGGAACGGCGGGGCAGGGCCCGGCCGCAGCGGGCACGGAGCGCAGACCAGGCCGGATCGCCGTGACGTCCGGCGACTGCCTCTGGTCGATCGCGGCGCGGCACCTTCGGCCGGACGCCACCGCGGCGCAGGTCGCCGCCGAGACCACTCGCTGGTACGCCGCGAACGCGGCGGTGATCGGTCCGGATCCCGACCTGTTGCGCCCTGGGCAGGTATTGACGGCGCCGGTCGGACATCCCTGACTAGCTGACCGCAGACGCTAGCCCGCACCGTTGGACGGCTGGATCACGCCTGGCGATGTGCCGCCACGTCGGCGTACCGAGCTCCCCGCCGGACCGCACCCATGCCCGACGCGGCCTGATCTGCCCTGGAGATCCCATGACAGCGTCCGTGATCGAACGACGCCCGCTGCTCCGCATCGTTCCCGTGTCCGCACCGCGCACTCCGCCCAGCTGGCCACGGGTCCGCCGGGCACCGATCCTGGAGCCGCCTTACGACGACGAGTACCGCGACTGGCCGCTCTGGCATGGGCCGCACGCCGACGAGCTCCCGTTCGAGGAACCGGCGCCGCGCCACCTCACAGCCGAGCCCGACTACTTCGATCCGCAGCCGACCACCCGGAAAGGGCTGCCGGATCCGGAGCCGTGGGCGGCCCGGCTCATCCAGGCCGCGCTCGAGATACTGGTCGGCCGTCGGCCAGCCGGCCAACTGCAGGAGTGGACAACGGCGCTCGTACATGCCGAACTGCTGCTGGCCGCCAAGGAACGGCAGTGGGCCGTTCCCGGTGGCTCACCACCCGGCGTCCGGTCGGTGCACGTGTCCGAGCCGGCGAGCGGCGTCGCCGAGGTCTGCGCCGTAGTCCAGCGCGGCGAGCGCTACTTCGCCGTCGCGGCACGGCTGGAAGGGCTCGATGGGCGGTGGCGATGCGTCAAGATCCAGCTCGGCTAGCTCACCGGCTTGGCAACGTGGCTCCGCCTGCGGCCCAGCACACTTCAGCCGGGCCGAGCTCGCGCCCGGCCCGGCTGAAGCACCAGATCGTCAGTTCGCGCCGGCGGGAGCGCCGTGGCACCGCTTGTACTTCTTGCCCGAGCCACACGGGCACGGCGCGTTGCGCCCCGGCTCGTTACTGGTCGCGGTTGCGGTGGTCGCGCCGGCCTTCGCCGGCTCGGCGGAATCCAGGGTCGGTGCCGAGTACTGCAGGTTGTCCGTCCTGGTGGTGTGAGCCTCCAGGCCCTTTGCCGACAGCTTCGGGGCGGCTCGCTCGGTCACCGCCGGAGGCGGCTCGGCAATGGCTCCCTCGATCACCGCGGGCTCCGCGGTGGTCTCGGCCTCGCCGTCCGGCACCTGCACCTCGATGTTGAACAGGTACCCGACGGACTCTTCCTTGATCGCGTCGAGCATCGCGTTGAACATGTCGAAGCCCTCGCGTTGGTACTCCACCAGCGGGTCCCGCTGGGCCATCGCGCGCAGGCCGATGCCCTCCTGGAGGTAGTCCATCTCGTACAGGTGCTCACGCCACTTCCGGTCCAGCACGGAGAGGACCACGCGGCGTTCCAGCTCGCGCATCCACTCCTCGCCGATTTCGGCCTCGCGGGCGTCGTACGCGGCCTGCGCGTCGGCCCGGATCTCCTCCACCAGCAGCTCGGCCGAGACGCCATTGAGGTCGCCGCCGGCCTCCTTGACGAGCTCATCCACGGTGATCGACACCGGGTAGAGCGTCTTCAGCGCGGTCCAGAGCTGGTCCAGGTCCCAGTCCTCCGGGTAGCCCTCCGCGGTGGCGCCCTCCACATATGCGGTCACGACGTCGTCGGTCATGTTGCGAACCTGCTCGTGCAGGTCAGCGCCCTCGAGGACCCTCCGGCGCTCGTCGTAGATGACCGTGCGCTGGCGGTTGAGCACCTCGTCGTACTTGAGGACGGTCTTCCGGATCTCGAAGTTCTGCTGCTCGACCTGGGTCTGCGCCGACTTGATCGCACGGGAGACCATCTTCGACTCGATCGGCTCATCGTCCGGGATGTTCAGCCGGGTCATGATCGCTTCGACCGCGTTCGCGTTGAACCGCTTCATCAGGTCGTCGCCGAGGGAGAGGTAGAACCGGGACTCGCCCGGGTCGCCCTGCCGCCCAGACCGACCGCGCAGCTGGTTGTCGATCCGGCGGGACTCGTGCCGCTCGGTGCCGAGCACGTACAGGCCGCCCGCCTTGGTGACCTCGTCGTGCGCGGTCGAGACGCGCCGCTTGGCCTTCGCCAGGGCGGCGTCCCAGGCTGCCTCGTACTCCTCCGGGGTCTCCGCCGGCGACAGACCACGGCCGCGGAGCTCCTGGTCAGCCATGAACTCGGGGTTTCCGCCGAGCATGATGTCGGTACCACGACCGGCCATGTTGGTCGCCACCGTGACGGCGCCACCGCGGCCGGCCTGGGCGACGATCGCCGCTTCCTTCTCGTGGTACTTCGCGTTCAGCACCTCGTGCGGGACCCCGCGACGCAGCAGCATCGCGGACAGCAGCTCCGACTTCTCGACGCTGGCGGTACCGACCAGCACCGGCTGACCGTGGTCGACCCGGTCGGCGATGTCGTCCACGACCGCCTCGAACTTCGCCTCCTCGGTCTTGTAGACGACGTCGGCCTGGTCGTTGCGGACCATCGGCTTGTTGGTCGGGATCGACACCACGCCGAGCTTGTAGATCTGGTGCAGCTCGGACGCCTCGGTCTGGGCCGTACCGGTCATCCCGGAGAGCTTCTCGTAGAGCCGGAAGTAGTTCTGCAGGGTGATCGTGGCGAGGGTCTGGTTCTCGTCCTTGATCTGCACGCCTTCCTTGGCCTCGATGGCCTGGTGCATGCCCTCGTTGTAGCGGCGGCCGTGCAGCACGCGGCCGGTGAACTCGTCAACGATCAGCACCTCGCCGTTGGCGACGATGTAGTCGCGGTCACGCTTGTAGAGCTCCTTGGCCTTCAGCGCGTTGTTGAGGTAGCCGACCAGCGGCGTGTTGACGGCCTCGTACAGGTTGTCGATGCCGAGCTGGTCCTCGATCTTCGCGACGCCGTCCTCGGTGATCGCGACCGTGCGCTTGCCCTCTTCGACCTCGTAGTCACGGTCACGCTTGAGGAGCGGCGAGAGCCGGGCGAACTCGGTGTACCAGCGCGCGCTCTGCTCGGCCGGACCGCTGATGATCAACGGCGTCCGGGCCTCGTCGATGAGGATGGAGTCCACCTCGTCAACGACTGCGTAGTTATGACCACGCTGTACCAGTTCGTCCTGACTCCACGCCATGTTGTCGCGCAGGTAGTCGAAGCCGAACTCGTTGTTGGTGCCGTACGTGATGTCCGCGTGGTACGACTGCCGC
>Ga0307499_10000170_pt1 | contig 23955 bp, 21 predicted proteins | sample 13_S_MG_FD_201363 | JGI IMG/M metagenome (GOLD analysis project Ga0307499, IMG submission 201363) | Soil microbial communities from Populus trichocarpa stands in riparian zone in the Pacific Northwest, United States - 13_S | ecosystem: Environmental > Terrestrial > Soil > Riparian zone > Trees... | reverse complement strand
CCGACCGGCAATGGGAGCCGGTCGGGCCACGACGCCGGTACCGAACCCGGCCGCGCGGCCGGATCAGTACGGCTGGATCAGCTGGGTTGGGGTCAGAGGCGGCGGAGGGTGAACGTGTCGACGCCGGTGTCGCCGGCCAGCAGCGCGTCCAGGTGGCCGGTGAGGACGAACGCGGTGCCCCCGACCAGTGCGACCGTGGTCGGCCGGCTGTCCGGCCACGGGCTGACCTGCCGGGTGACCCGGGCCGAGCGCCACTCGCCGACCGGGCGGAGCACCCGGACCGCGTCGACGCCGGCACCGCCGAGCGCGTTGGTCACCGAGACCAGCGCGCCGTCGGGGCGCAGCGCCAGGCCGTCGCCGCCGACCAGCGGCCCGGCCAACCGCACCGTGTCGACCCGACCGCTGGCGCTGATCTTGAACAGTTCGCCGGTGTCGTACTTCACCGTGAGCAGGTAGCCGTGCGGGTGCCAGACGATGCCGTTGACGCTGAAGCTGCTGGTGGCGAACCGCGGGTCCCGGATGGTCGCCGTGACCGCCCCGGCCGGACTGATCCGGAACACCGCGCCGCCGAGGGTGTCGGTGACGTAGGCGTTGCCGTGCGGATCGACCGCCACGTCGTTGGCCGCGTGCGGGCCGGCGCCCAGGCTGAGATCCACCCGCTGCCGCAGCCGGCCGCTGGCCAGGTCGTAGATGCCCAGGCCGGACTGCGTCTGCGCGGTGGCCGGGCCGGACTTCTCGCCCACCCCGATGTCGCCGAAGGTGACCAGCAGCCGGCCGCGCCGGGCGTCGACCGCGATACCGAAGCTCGACACCAGCACCGGATCGCGCACCAGCGTGCGGGTGGTCCCGTCCGGGCGCAGCACCGACACGGTTCCGTGCCGGGCCGAACCCACCAGGAACGCCCGCCGGGTCGGATCCCAGGCGACGCCTTCCGGGTAGAGCGTGCCGCCGTGGCCGACCAGTTCCGGTTCCCGCTGCCGCGCCGGCGCGGGGTGGGCCGGCGCGGGGTGAGCCGGGCGGGCCGCCGCGCCGGCCGGGGCGGAGATGACGGTGGTGGCGGTGAGCGCGGCCAGCGCGGCGGCGGCCAGCGCCGGCGCCATGAGTCGCCGCAGTGTTGACATTGGACAGTCCTCTCAGGTCGGTGCTCGACGTGATCCACGCTGGCAGCCGGCGTCCCGGCGAGGCAGTGCGGTCCGGTCCTGGACACGGCGATCCTGGGATTGGCCGGTCCTGCCAGCCCGCGGCCGGGTCGGCCAGAATGTGCCGATGGACGGTGGGACGGCCGAGGATCGGCGGGAGGCGGGCCGGCGCGAGTTCGCCGCGTTCCTGCGGGCCCGGCGAGAGCGGCTGGACCCGGCCGAGCTGGGGCTGCCCAGCGTCGGCCAGCGCCGCACCCCGGGCCTGCGCCGGGAGGAGGTGGCCCAGCTGGCCGGCGTGTCGGTGGACTACTACGTCCGGCTGGAGCAGGGCCGCGACCTGCGCCCCTCGGCCGCGGTGCTGGACGCGCTGGCCGGAGCGCTGCAGCTGGCGGCATCGGAGCGCGACCACCTGTTCCGGCTGGGCCGGACACCGCCGGAGCCGCGCCGGTCGACCCCCGGGGTGGAGCGGGTGCGGCCGGTGACCCGGCGGCTGCTGGAGCTGGTCTACCCGGCGCCGGCCGCGATCTACGGCCGCCGGCTCGACCTACTGGCCTGGAACCGCGGCTTCAGCGCGCTGATCATCGACCCGGCGCTGCTTCCGGCCGGCCGGCGCAACATGGTGCTGCTGATGTTCCTGGATCCGGGCATCCGCGAGCTGTACGCGCACTGGTCGACGCACGCGCGGGACGTCGTGGCCGCCCTGCGCGCGGCGGCCGGCCGGCACCCGGACGACCCGTCGATCAGCACGCTGGTCGGCGAGCTGTCGATCAAGAGCGCCGAGTTCCGCAGCCTGTGGTCCCGGCACGACGTGCGGGAGAAGACCGCCGGGCGCAAGGAGTTCGACCACCCGCTGGTCGGCCGGATAGCGCTGGACTACGAGATGCTCGCGGTGCCGAACAGCGACCAGGCCCTGCAGGTCTACTCGGCCGCCCCCGACTCGCCGGACGAGGCCGCGCTGCGGCTGCTCACCAGCCTGCACGCCGGCCCAGCCCACGCCCGCCCAGCCCAGGCTGGCCCAACCCACGCCGGCCCAGCCCAGGCTAGCGCGGGCCGCCCCGCTACGCCACCGTCACGGGGTGCCGGACGACGGCGTCGAAGAGGTAGCCGAGATCGTTGGGTGGAGTCCGGTCGGGTTGGCTGCGGCCGGTGGCGTCGGTGGCACGGGCGAGCAGTTCGTAGTCGCCGGGGCCCGGCGGCCGCCAGGGCAGCTCCCACAGGGTCCAGCCGCGGCCGTCGCCGGCAACCCGGATCCGCGGGTGCCGCCAGGTGGTGCCGCCGTCGGTGCTGACCCGCACCCGCTCGATCCGCCCGTTGCCGGACCAGGACCGGCCGGTCAGCCGGATGGTGCGGCCGGCCGGCAGGGCGGCCGGGAACGGCAGCTCGAACGCGCTCTTGACCACCTGCCGGGTCAGCGGCGGGCTGCCCCCGGCCGGGAAGCCGGGGCCGAAGTACCGGTAGAACTGGGTGTTCCAGGGCGAGAACAACGGCTGGTCGGACACTTCGATCTCGCCGACCCACTTGATCGAGGCGATCCCGATCCAGTTCGGTACCACCAGCCGGACCGGGAAGCCGTGATCGGGCAGCAGTGGCGCACCGTTCATCTCGTACGCCAGCAGCACGTCGTCGAGCGCCTTGGCGACCGGCAGCGGGCGGCGGACCGGGCCGAGGTCGACCCCGCCGGAGACGAAGTTGGGGTCCAGCCCGGCCGGCAGCACGTCCACCGCCGCCCGGGTCAGCCCGGCCCGGCGCAGCACGGTGCCCAGCCGCACGCCGCGCCAGCGGGCCACCCCGACCGCGCCGAGCTTCCAAGCGGTACCGGTGACCGTCCCGCCCTGCTGCGTGGTGAAGAAGCTGCGGCCGTTGCCGGCGCATTCGAGGAACGCCGAGTAGGTCTCGGCCGGCAGCCGGGCCAGGTCGGCGAAGTTCAGCTCGACCGGCGCGTCCCGGGTCGGGGCGCCGCGCAGGCCGGTGCCGAACAGCCGCAGCCGCCAGCTGTCCCGGTCCACCAGCGGCGTGCTGGTGTGGTTGCGCACGTAGAACCGGTCCGTCGGCACGTGGTAGCCGACCCGCCGCAGCGCCTCCCATTTCGTCTCCGCATTGGTGCCGAACACGGTGAACAGGTCCGGCGGCAGCGGCTTGCGGATCGGACCGGCCGGCGGGGTGTCCGCCCGGGCGGCCCACCGGACCCCCGGCAGGGCGGCCAGGCCGAGCGCGGCCGAGCCGGCCACCGCGGTCCGCAGCAGGTCGCGGCGGGACAGCCCGCGCCCGACCGCCGCCCCGTCCATCCACTGCGCGGCGCGCTGCTGGTCGTACCGCTCCTCCGCCGTCGACGTCATTGGGCTCCCTCTCCTGCGGCGTGCCGGTCCTGCGGCGGGCCGGGTCGGCAGCTCGTCCGAGCGCGCCCGGTCGCCGTGCTGTGGTGGGTGATCGCGGTGCCAGCCGACCCATCGACGCCGGCCGCGGCACGGCGGACGTTCAGGTGGTCGGTGCGGATGCACAGGATCGGGCTGAAGCCCGAGCGGGGAGCGCTGCCAGGCCGGCAGCCGACGTCAGCCTCGACAGAAAGCGCTGTTGATACGAGCGAGATCGACGAAGATGCGTCGGATCAACCGCACGCGTCGCATGCGGCAACCCTACAACGGGATCCGTCCGCTGTCTCTACCGTCCGCCGTCACCGGGCCGGCCGCAACCCTCCACAATGGACTCAGTCCACTATGGACAGTGATGGATCGGCCGGCGACTCACTCCGACCAGGCGATCGCTTCGCACCAGAACCGGGTGAGGAACGCGCCGGGGTGGGTGCTCCAGGCGGTCCAGGCGGCGCTCATGTCGGCGAGTTCGGCCGCCGTCGCCAGGCCGGCGGTGACCGCGCGCCGGACCGTGCCGGGGTCGCGCAGCAGCCCGGCGGTCATGGTGCCGATCTCGCGCACCAGTGCGCTGGTGCCGTAGTGGACCGCCCGGGCGGACCCTTCGGCGCGGCTGAAGCCGGCCTCGAGCAGCAGCTGCCGCAGCTGCCGACCGACGTACGGGCTGGTACCGGCCCGGAGCGCGGCCAGCACCTGCACCGACCGGCGCTGCAGCGGGTCGGTCGGGTGGCACAACTCGCCGTCCCAGTCGGCATCGACGACTCCGATCACGGCACCCGGGCGAGCCACCCGCCGCGCCTCGCGGAGCGCCACCAGCGGGTCGCGCAGGTGCTGAAGCACCGCGCTGGCGTAGATCGCATCGAAACTCGCCGCCGCGAACGGCAGCCGGGTGACGTCGCCGCCGACCACCGGGACCGCCTCCCGCAGCTGCGGACGCGCATCCAGGCCGACCGCCAGCCCCGGAGCGACGGCATCGCGCAGCCCGACCGTGATCGAACCGGGACCGCAACCCAGATCCAGCAGCGTCATCCCCGGCCGCAGGTACGGCAGCAGGAAGGCCGCCTGCGTCGCCGCCGTCCGGCCGGCATGGTGATGTCGCCGCTCCGCACCCTCGCTACCCATGACCCGACACCACACCACCCAGCGGCCGCGCACAAGCCGGCCCGGCCCGGCCCGGCAGCCCGGGCCAGGTCGGGCGCACGGTGCCGCGGACGCGGTCGGTGGGTCGCCGGCGGGTAGGGTCGATCGGGTTCAGGTGACCGCCGTCGCCCTGGCCGGGACATCGAGGAGCCGCCGGTGCACGACCCGGAACTGCATGCCAGCCGGCTGGCTGAGTACGCGGCGGTGAGCACGCGGCTGTCGCTGCTGAGCGACCGTCGACTCGGCGCGGCGGTGGCCGCGGCGGCCCCGCTCGGGTCCGGCATCGGCGGCCGGTCGGCGGAGCTGGACGTCGGCGGGACCCGGGTCTTCGTCAAACGGGTTCCGCTGACGGACGTCGAGTTGCGGCCGGAGCACGCGCGGTCGACGGCGAACATCTTCGGGCTGCCGCTGTTCTACCAGTACGGGGTGGGTTCGGCCGGGTTCGGGGCGTGGCGGGAACTGGCGGCGCACGTCATGACCACCAACTGGGTCCTCGGGAACGACTATCCGGGTTTCCCGCTGATGTACCACTGGCGGGTCCTGCCCGACTCCGCCCCGGAGGGGTTCACCGACGAGTTCGGCGGCCTGGACGGTGCGGTCACGCACTGGGAGGGCTCGCCGGCGGTCCGCGCGCGGCTGGAGGCGATCGGCCGGTCTTCGGCCAGCCTGGTGCTCTTCCTGGAGTACGTGCCGCACACGCTCGCCGCCTGGCTGAACGGTCAGCGCGAGGCCACCGGGCCGGCGAGCCCGCCCTGGCTCTGGGTGGAGGACGCCCTGGCGCACGGGACCGCGTTCATGAGCTCGCACGGGTTCGTCCACTTCGACGCCCACTTCGCCAACACGCTCACCGACGGCCGGCTGCTCTACTTCGCCGACTTCGGCCTCGCCCTGAGCAGCGGCTTCGAGCTCTCCGCGGACGAGGCCGAGTTCCATTCCAACCACCTCGCCTACGACCACTGCTACACCGCCAGCCACCTGCTGCACTATCACCTGCTCAACGGCGTACGGGGCGAGACCGAACCCGGAACGTTCGTGCGCGAATGGATCGGGGGCGGCCGGCCGGCCGGCGTCCGGCCCGAGATCGCCGCGATCCTGGACCGGCATGCCCGGCCGGCCCTCGTCATGTACGACTTCCGCAGCCGCCTGCGCGGCACGAGCAGGCGCACGCCGTTCCCGGCCGCCGAGCTGGCCCGGGAACTGGCCGCCTCGGCCGCCGCGCACGACTGAGCACCGCTGAGCACCGCCCGCCCAGTTCGGCCCGGCCCGGACCGCCGGGAGGTGCCGGCCGACCGGCGATGGCAGGCTGGGCGGCACCGAAAAGTGGAAGGGCGTGCCGGTGACCTCGCGACCGCTGCGGAAGCTGGGCTTCCTGACCATCGGGCTGTTCGACGAGGCCGATCCCCGCCGCGGCCACGAGTCGACGTTGGAGATCATCGAACTGGGCGAGCGGCTGGGCTTCGACAGCGCCTGGGTCCGGCACCGGCACCTGCAGTACGGCATCTCCTCCCCGGTCGCCGTGCTGGCGGCGGCCTCGCAGCGCACCGGCCGCATCGAGTTGGGCACTGCGGTCATCCCGCTGGGCTGGGAGAACCCGCTGCGGCTGGCCGAGGACCTGGCCACGGTGGACGTCCTGTCCGGCGGCCGCCTCAACCCCGGCGTCAGCGTCGGCCCGCCGCTGCGCTACGAGCAGGTGCGGCCGGCGCTCTACCCCGACACCGGCGACGCGGAGGACTTCAGCTACTCCCGGGTCCGCCGCCTGCTGGACTTCGTCCGTGGCGAGCCGGCCACCGGCTTCAGCGGCGTCGACGGCTTCGAGGTGTTCTCCGACCGGGTCCAGCCGCACTCCCCCGGGCTCGGCCGCCGGATCTGGTACGGCGCCGCCAGCCTGCGGTCGGCCCGGTGGGCCGGCGAGAACGGGATGAACCTGCTCACCAGCAGCGTCGTGAAGGCCGAGGAATCCGAGGACTTCGGGCAGATCCAGCTCGCCCACATCCAGACGTTCCGGGCCCACCACCCCGACGGCGACCGCGCCCGGGTCAGCCAGGGCCTCGTCGTCATCCCCACCGACACCGCCACCGCCGAGCAACGCGCGAAGTACCAGCAGTACGCGGCAACGCGCACACCGCGCACCGCCACGCCGCAGGGGCCGGCCCGGCTGATGTTCGCACCGGACCTCGTCGGCAGCTCCGCCGAACTCGCCGACCGGCTGCACTCCCACCCGGCGTTCCAGCAGGTCGACGAGGTCGCCTTCGCGCTGCCGTTCACCTTCGAGCACGCCGACTACGTCCAGATCCTCACCGACATGACCACCACCCTCGGCCCGCAACTCGGCTGGCACCCGCCCAGCTGACCCGCGCCGGCCGCGACGGGGCCCGGCGACTCGCGGGTGCGACCCCGTTGACTTCTAGTAACTGAACGATCACTATCAGCGACCAAATCGTATGACCGCTGATAGGAGTGGGCGGATGTCACGACGAATGGACGCCTGGGCGATCGCCGGCCTGACGACCGTCCTGTCGCTGTCGCTGTCGCCGGGACCGGCGGCCGCCGGGTCGGTGCCGCCGGCGGCACAGCGGGCCTCCGGCGACTCGCACAGCTACGAGGGCGGGGTCAGCGCGGACGGCCGGTACGTCGTCTTCTCCTCCTGGGCGTCGAACCTCGTCGCCGGTGACACCAACCAGACGCAGGACGTGTTCGTCCGGGACATGGTCGCGGGCACCACCCGGCGGGTCAGCGTCGGCGTCGGCGGCCAAGGCGACCAGGCGTCGCTCAGTCCCACGGTCAGCTCGGACGGCCGGTACGTCGCCTTCGCGTCGGCCGCGGACAACCTCGTCACCGGCGACTCGAACGCAACCTGGGACGTCTTCGTACGCGATCTTGTCGGCGGGACGACCCAGCGGGTCAGCGTCGGCACCGGCGGCGGGCAGGGCGACAAGATGTCCTTCGACCCGGCGATCAGCGCCGACGGGCAGTCCGTCGCCTTCACATCGGCGGCCGACAACCTGGTCACCGGCGACAGCAACAGCGAATGGGACGTCTTCGTACGCAGCTGGTCCGGCGGTACCACCCGGCTGGCGAGCGCCACCGCGGGCGGAGCGCCGGGTGACAACCTCTCGTACGACCCGTCGATCAGTGCCAGCGGCCGGTACGTCGCCTTCGTGTCCGGCGCGGACAACCTGGTCGCGCCCGATACCAACGTGGCCGGTGACATCTTCGTGCGGGACCTGACCACCGGCGCCATCGACCTGGTCAGCGTCGCCACCGGCGGCGCCCGGGCCGACGCGCCCTCAGTCAGCCCGCAGGTCACCCCCGACGGCCGGTACGTCGCCTTCACCTCGTTGGCCTCGACCCTGGCCTCCGGTGACACGAACGTGGCGCCGGACGCCTTCGTCCGCGACCGCACGCTCGGCACCACGCGGCGGGTCGACACGACCTCGGCGGGCGGCCAGGCGAACGGCGAGGCTTTCACCCCGTTCCTCAGCGACGACGGCCGCTACGCCACCTTCGCCTCGACCGCCACCGACCTGGTCACGCCGTCCGGCACCCAGGCCGACGCTCAGGTCTACAGCCGGGACCTGACGACCGGCGCCTACCGTCAGGCCAGCCTCAGCACGACCGGCCAGGGCGGCAACCTCCCCGCCAAGGCGACCGCGGCAAGCCCGGACGGACGCTACATCGCCTACGAGACCGCCTCGACCAACCTCGACCCGACCGACGCCAACCAGCGTTTCGACATCTTCGTCTGGGACCGGCAGACCGGCGCCAGCCGGCGGGCCAGCCTCGGCGACGGCCCAGCCGCGCGCACCCCGGGCCGCCCTGGCCGCCCGGAACAGCAGCCCCGGCTCGCCCGTCCCGGCGGAGCCGCACCCCGTCCCGGCGGGGCGGCGGCAGACCTGGCCGACCCAGCCGGCGCGGGCACCACCGCCGTGGCCGCACCCGTCCAGCCGCACATCTGGGTCCATGTGGTGCGGATCATCATCGTGTTGGGCTGGGAGATCATCGTGGACGGCCTCGTGTGGATCGCCGACCGGGCGTGCTCCTATTGGGATGCCTTCACCGGCTGGGTCGGCCGGCAGCTGTAGCCAGCTCGGCCCGGCTCCACCACCGACCACCGACCACCGGCTGCCGGCACCGCCCTGGGCCGGACCGGTCGCACGACTCAGCCGTCGGGGGCCGTGCTTCCGGTGCAGAAGCGTTCTATGAGGGCCGCGAGTTGCCGCAGGTTGAAGGGTTTGGTGAGGAATTCGGCGGCTCCGAGCCGCATGAGTTCGTCAGCGTGCTCCCGTCCGGTGTCGCCGCTGAGGATGACCACGGGGATTGTCGCGGTCGGGCTGGCCGCCTTGAGCTGGCGCAGGACCTCGTTCCCGGACAGGTCCGGAAGCCGCCGGTCGAGCAGGATAAGGCTCGGGCTCTCGGACCTTGCCAGCGCGAGGCCGTCGTGTGCGTTTACAGCGCTGATGAATCGCAGGTCGGGCCGCTTCTTGAGCATTCGCTCGACCAGGACGATGTTGTTGGGATTGTCTTCGATGTAGAGGACGGCGTTCGGCATGCGGGGTCCGTTCATCCGGCTCAGCGGTCAGGCGGGACTGCGGCTGGCAGTCGAGCAGCGGCGTCGAGGGCGTGGCCGAGTTCCTGCAGGTCAAGGGGTTTGGTGAGGTACGCGCTGGCGCCGCGGGCAAGCAGCCGCCGGACTGTTCCGGGGGTGGCATCGGCGGAGAGCACGATGATCGGGATGCCGGCGGTCGCCGGTTCGGCTCGCAGCCGGGTGAAGACCTCCTCGCCGGAGATATCGGGGAGGTGGAGGTCGAGAAGGCTGACGTCGGGATGCTGCCGCCGGGCGAGATCGATGCCGTCGGAACCGGACGGGGTCGAGTAGAAGGTGCCCGGCCGGGTAGCCAGGAACCGGGCGAGAACCCCGTTGTTTGCCGGGTTGTCCTCGATGGACAGCACGTCGAGGGCGACCGTCGGGTGGTCGGGGACGTCGGCGCGCGCCGCCGGCCCGGGGCTGCGATCGGGTGGCTGAACAGCGGCGACGGTGACGTCGGGAGCACGCGGGAGCCGGACAGTGAAGGTCGCGCTATGTCCGGGTGAGCTGGCGACGGCGAGTTCCCCGCGCATGGCTTCGGTGAGGGATCGCGCGAGCGGGAGGCCGATGCCGGTGCCTTCGATGCCGTGTAGTTCGGCCTGGAGCCGTTCGAAGGGAATGAAGATCTGCTCCATCTCCTCAGCGGAGAGACCAGGCCCGGAGTCGGCGACGGCGACTTCGACCCGGCCAGCGTCACACTGCTGGCAGGTGACCTCGATCGTCCCGCCATCGCGGTTGTACTTGACCGCATTGGAGATCAAGTTGATGAGGATCTGCTTGAGCCGCTGGTGGTCCGCCTCCGCCGCGACGACAGCGCTGGAACAGCGCTCGTGGATGGTGATGAAGCGGGCGGCGGCCAGCGGCCGCATGAGGACAGAATCTCCTCGGTGATGGCGGCGAGTGCGACGGGCTCGATCGACAGTTTCAGGTCGCCGGCTTCGATGCTGGCGATGTCGATGAGCTCGTTGATCAGCGCCAGCAGGTGCTGGCCGGCGCCGAGGATGCGGGCCGCGCTGTCCCGGTCGTCCTCGCCGAGATCGGACATCTCCAGCAGTTGCGCGAAGCCGAGGATCGCGTTCAGCGGCGTCCGGAGTTCGTGGCTGGTGCGGGACAGGAAGGTGTTCTTCACCTCGGTGGCGGTCAACGCGACGTCCCGCGCCGCGGTCAGGTCGGTCAGGCGGGTCGCGAGTAGGTGTTCAGCGCTGGTCAGCGATTCGGCCAGCCGGCCCAGTTCGTCACCCGAGGGTGTGGTCGGTATCAGCGGCGTGCCGTGCCCGAGCCGGTCGGCGTTGTCGGCGGCGACCGCCAGCCGGCGCGAGACACCCGCGGCGAACAAGGCGATGCCGGCCAGGCCGGCCAGCACGCCGAGGCAGAGACCGGCCACATCAACGACCTGGATACGGCTCTCCAGCCGGTTGATCCTGGCCCGCCGCTGCTGAGCCAACTCGGTGCGTTCGTCCAGGAAGTCCGTGACCTGGCCGCGGACCCTGTCCATGATGATCTTCCCGGCCGCCAGGTTCCGGAGCACCGCGACGCCGTCGGCGCCGGGCCGGACCAACGCGCGCAGCTTCGCCATCATGGCGAACTGCTCGGACACACCCGCCGCGATCACCGCTGCCCGAGCAGCCTCGCCTTCGGCAACGGCGGCCCGCCGCAGCGCCTGGATGTCGGCCGGCAGCCGGGACACCGCCGCCAGGTAGGGCGCGAGGAACAGCGGGTCGTTCGTGCCGACGTAGCCCCGCACGCCGGTCTCCGCGTCGATCGCGTCGACCAGCACCGACCTGGCGGCCGTGGTCAGGGCGTTGGCCTGCACCGAGATCCTGCGCTGGTCACGCTCCTGCAGTTGCAACGCCAGGCTCGCGGCCACCACGCCCAGCAGGCACAACATGGGCACCGCCAGGACGACCAGACCCTTGACGCGGACCGACCGGTTCAGCCACCACTGCAGCAACCGCCGAGTCGGCGAGCCGCCGGTCACGCGCGTGGCATCCACCGTAGGCACCCCCACCCTACTACACACCGTAGCACTTCGATTACTCTTCGTCTCCACCGGTATGCGCCGGAATGGCATACATCCACACCACCGTCACCGGCCGCGAACCCGCTCGACGCAACGCCCTTCGCAAAGCCCCGATCGGGCCGGTTCGCGCAGCGCACCCCAGCACCGCCTGGCGGCGACTGGGCGTGTTCTGGCCGGCTACGCTCTCGGGCCGGTAGACAGGCGCGGGTCAGCGGGCCGGTGGTGGTCGCGTTCGCCGGGCTGCGGGGACATCCACGGTGCGCTCTCCGGCGAAGACTTGCGTCGCCAGTCCGTCACCGTGGTTTACCGGCAGCTATACTCTCTCGGTGAGCGACGGGCAGTGGGACGTGTACCTCGTGAACGAGGTCCGCGCCTGGATCGACGGGCTGGACGAGGCGGCGCATTCGACCTGCTCGCGGAGCACGGCCCGGGACTCGGCAGGCCGCTGGTTGACACCATCACAGGTTCCTCGCTGCCCAACCTGAAAGAGCTTCGGCCGGGCACAATGCGGATCTTGTTCTGCTTTGATCCTTGGCGGTCCAGCATCCTGCTCGTCGCCGGGGACAAGTCCGGACGGTGGAACGCCTGGTACGCCGACGCGATCCCGCTGGCAGAACGGCGCTACAAGACGTATCTGGCTGAGCGCGGTGAGGAGGAAGGTGATCGGAGATGAGTGGTCACGTCCGGTGGTCGGATATCCGCGCTGAGCAGGTCGCCCGGGCTGGCGGTGAGGAGGCGGTGGCGGCCGGCAAGCAGGAGCTCCTGGCCGTCTCGGTCGGCATCCGTCTCGCCGAGGTGCGCCGCGCCCGCGGGCTGACCCAGCAGCAGGTAGCTGAGCGAATGGGTGTCACCAAAGGCCGGGTCTCACAAATCGAGAAGGGTAAGATTTCCGGGCAAGACGTGCTCGCCAGGTTCGCCGCCGCCTTGGGCGGCCAACTGCACCAGGCGATCTACTTCGACGACGGCGACATCACAGCGATCGCCTGAGCGCCTGCCGTGGACCCCTGACAGGATCCGACCCTTCGTACACGCTGAATGGACGGACGCGTCCTAGCACAATCGCTCGCCGCGATGCCGAGCCATCCGCTGACCTGGACCCTTTTGCGGCCGGTCTGCCCAGCGACCGCCAGCACGGCGGTACAGCAAATTCGCCTATCGCGTGTGGGGTCGCTGGTCCTTCTCGACGAATCGAAAGGGCCGGAGCCGGCGGGACTGGCTCCGTAATGACCCGTAGGGGATTCTCCTGATTGACCAGGGCCACCTCGGCGATTAGACAGCGTAGGGATGCAGGGCCGCCGGAAGAGGGATTCAATGTCATTGCGGAAATATGTGCGTCGGCGGCCCGGATGGATACGCGGGATTGCGGGTGTGGCCGCCGCCGGCACGCTCGTCGTGGGCGTCGTGGTGGCGGCGCCGAGCGTGCTCGCCGGGACCGCCGGCGCGGCGCAGGCGGGTACCGACCCGCTCGCGGGTAGCAGGGTGGTGGTACGCCGCACCGGCTTCGGCATCCCGCATGTGCTCGCGGCGTCCTACCGCGACGTGGGGTTCGGCGTCGGGTACGCGATCGCCGCGGACAACCTGTGCGGGCTCGCCGACGACATTCTGACCGTCTCCGGGCAGCGCGCCCGGTTTCTTGGCGCGGACGCCACCACACCGGATGGGGTGAACAACCTCGACAGCGACGTCTACCACGCCGCGGTGAACCGCGCGGGGGTTCTCGAGGCGGCGCTCGCCCAGCCCGAGCCGCTGGGTCCCAGCGCCGCGGCCCGGGACATTGTGGCCGGGTACGCGGCTGGGGTGAACCGGTACCTGGCGAAGCACCCGGTGGCGGGTTTGCCGGACCCGACCTGTCGCGGCGCGGCCTGGGTACGTCCGATCACCGCGCTGGACGTGTGGCGGCGCATCAACGAGATCGTCACCTCGGCCGGCGGGGCGGCGTTTGCGCAGGAGATCGCGACCGCCGCGCCGCCGGCCGCCGGCCAGGCTCGAACGGCCGCGCCGTCGAGCAGGCGCCCCGTCGGCCTGTTCGGTCGGGGTGTCGGCAGCAACGGGTGGGCCATCGGCCGGGACGCGACCGCCGACGGCACCGGCATGCTGCTGGCCAACCCGCACCTGCCGTGGCTGCCCGCCGAGCGGTACTACCAGCTGCAGATGACCATCCCCGGGCGGCTGGACGTCAGTGGCGCCACCCTGCTCGGGCTGCCCGTGGTCGTCGTCGGGCACACCGACGGGGTCGCCTGGACGCACACCAACTCCACGACCGTCCCGGACACGCTCACCCAGCTGAGCCTGGTGCCCGGTGACCCGACCCGGTACCTGGTGGACGGCAAGGCACGGTCGATGCGGCGCGAGCAGATCACCGTGCAGGTACGCGACGCGCACGGCGTGCGCCCGGTGAGCCGCACGCTCTACCGCGCCGTGGACGGCCCGGTTCTCGCGGTACCCGGGCTGCTCGACTGGAGCGCCGATACCGCGTACGTGCTGCACGACGCGAACGCCGGGAACGTCCGCGCGGTGGATCAGTGGCTGGACTTCGACCGGTCGAGCAGCCTCGCCGACCTGCGGGCCGCCCAGCGCCGGCACAACGGCTTGCCGTTCGTGAACACCGTCGCGGTGGAGCGTTCCGGGACCGCGCTGTACAACGACGCACAGGTGGTGCCCGCCGTCAGCGACGCGCTGGCGGACCGCTGCGCCACCGCGCAGTCCGGGCCGCTGTTCGAGGCGACCGGGCTGACCATCCTGGACGGCAGCCGGTCGGACTGCGGGTGGGGCACCGACCCGACCTCTGTCGTACCGGGCCTGTTCGGGCCGGCCGCGCTGCCCAGCCTCACCCGCACCGACTTCGTCGCGAACTCCAACGACAGCCCGTGGCTGACGAACCCGGCCGCGCCGCTCACCGGGTTCCCCCGGATCGTGGGCGACGTGGGCACGGAACGCTCGTTGCGGACCCGGCTCGGGCTGGCCATGATCGCGGGCCGGGTCGCCGGCACCGACGGCTTCGGACCGCCCGGCTTCACCCTGGACACGCTGCAGGCGACCATGCTGGGTGACCGCAACCTCAGCGCCGAACTGGCCAAACCTGCCGTGGCCGCGCTGTGCGCAGGCACGACCACCCTGCCGGACAGTGCCGGGGTGCCGGTCGACGTGCGGTCGGCGTGCACCGTACTGACCAGATGGGACGGGCGGGCGACGGTCGGTGACCACGGTGCCGTGCTCTGGCGCGAGTTCTTCAACCGGGCCATCGCCGCGGCCGGCGCCGACATCTGGCGTACCCCGTTCGATCCGGCCCGGCCGCTCACCACGCCGCGAGACCTGAACACCGGCCGGGTGGACGTGCGCACCGCACTGGCCGACGCGGTCGAGGCGGTCACCGCGGCCCACCTGCCGCTGGGTGCGCCGATCGACGCCGCGCAGCGGTACCAGTCCATCGGCCTGGGCGGCTGCACCCAGCTCGAAGGCTGCTTCAACGCGATCGAGCCACTCGGCGGGCTGGACCCGAACGGCCACTATCCGGACGTCGCCTTCGGCACGAGCTTCCTGATGGCGACCCAACTGACCGCCGCCGGGCCGCGGACCCGCACCCTGCTGCTGTACTCCGAATCCGGCAACCCGGCGTCCCCACACTTCCTCGACCAGACCCGGCGTTACGCCGCCGGCCAGTGGGTGACCGAACGCTTCACCCAGGTGGAGATCGCGACCGATCCGGCGCTCCGGGTGGAGGTACTCGACCCCCGGTGATCCTTCCCGCCCGTCGGCCCCGCGGCACTGGGAGGCCACCGCTGACCTGGGCCGGCCGACCTGACCATCGACCCGCAACTGCGCGCCGCCGCAGACCGGGCCGCCCAAGCGCGAGGGCCTGCCCCGGAGGTGATAGCCGGGCCAACTGACCAGGCGCATGGCGGGGACTGGGCGTGTTTGGTTGGCTATGCTCTGTTCGTGTCGGAGCACCGGCCCGGGCCTGGGATGACGTCGGCCGGGTCGGTAGGCCCCGGTTCCGTGGTGCCGGGTGCGCCGGCGGGCCGGCCAGCTAGGGCGCGGCGCTGGCCGGCGGTGGTGGTCGTGCTCATCCTCGGCGTCGGCGCGCTCGCGGCGACGGTCGTGCGGAGCCAGGTACCGACGGTCGTGGCCGGCGCCGCCAGCCCGGCCCAGCATCTGGGCACGGTGCAGCCGGCCGAGCCCAGCACCCCGGGGACTCCGACCGGCGGGCCGACGCCGACCGGGCCGCCGCCGTCACCCCGGCCGCAACCGCCGCCGGTGCCAGCCGGCTTCAAGCTCTACCACGGGAACGCGGGCTACTGGATCGCGATACCGGCGGACTGGTGGGTCACCCACGAGATCGGCAATGACTCCCAGGGCGACATGTGGTCGACGCCGTTCACCCAGCCCGGCGTCCGGCTGGCGTTCATCGAGGTCTCCGCCCAGCGCTCGACCGCGCGCACCGCCACCGCGGCACTCACCGCCTACGAGCGGACCCGCAGCCACGACAGCGGCTACCGCTTCTACCAACGCATCCGGCTGGCCGGGCGGCCGCGGCTGCCCGGCGCCGCCGACGTGGCCGACCTGGAGTTCGCCGACCGCCACGAGGCGCAGGTGATCCACTACCACACCGTGGTCCGGGCGGTCCGCACCCCGGCCGGCCGGATCTACCTGATCCACTGCCGCGTCGAGCACAACGTCATCCGCGACGGCGGATCGACCGAGGACGACTGGCGGTTCATGCTCCCGGCCATCTCGAAGATCCTCACCACGTTCCGGCTGAGCTGACCCAAGGTTGACCTGGGTGCGGGAGGGGGCCGGGCTGGTGGACAGGCGCGGGTGCACCGGCGCCGGGTCACCGGCCGGCGGCGCGGAATCCCGGGCTGGCACGAGATCGACTGGGACCACGTCGAGCGCATGCGGCAGGAGTTCCCGCCACTGAGCGGCGACACGCTGATCGTCGACGCGGTCAACCCACTCGCCGACAACCTGCGGCTGACCCTCCGCCACATCGGCGCCGACCGGTAGTCATGGGCGCTGCCGGCCGTGGCCGGCGCGCCGCTACCCCGGGACCCCCGGGACTCCCGGGACCGAGGCCGCGGTGTTGTCGCTGCGCCATTCGAGCAACAGCATGGTGGCGTCGTCGGTGAGCTGGCCCTGCTGGTGGTCGAGCAGGGCCCGGACGAGGCGGCGCATGGTCTCGGCGGTGGGCAGTCCGGCGGCCAGGTTGCGGACGAGCAGGTCGGCCAGCGCGCGCTCGCCGAAGAAGTCACCGGTGGGCGACCGGGCCTCGGTGACGCCGTCGGTGTAGAGCAGCACCCGGTCGTCGGGTTGCAACTGCTCCCGGCCCACCATGATGTCGGTGTCCGGTGGGCGGCCGCTGATCCGCATCCCCAGCGGCAGCATCGGTCGGGTGTGCAGGGAGCCGACCAGCTTGCCTTCGCGCAGTAGCAGTGGCTCCGGATGCCCGGCGTTCACCCAGGTCAGGACGCCGGTCCCGGTGTCCAGTTCGGCCAGCACCGCGGTGCTGAAGGCGGTACCGGCGAACGCCTCGGCCAGCGTGCCGGAGATCCGGATGGCGGTCTCGGGCAGCGACCGGTCGGCGCGGCGGCAGTTGCGGTACGCCGCGACCGCGAGCGTGGCCAGCTGCGCGCTGCGCAGCCCGTGCCCCATCCCGTCGAAGACCGCGGCCCGGGCCACGCCGGCGTCGACGGCGTAGTCGACCGTGTCGCCGGCCACCTCGTACGCCGGCTCCAACGCCGCGGCGATGGTGACCTCCCGGCCGGAGAACGTCAGCGGCGGCAGGGTCGTCCACTGCATCTCGGCGGCAAGGCCCATCTCGGCCCGCCGGCGCAGCCGGACGATGGTGTCCCCGTACATGGTCTTGGTCATGATCAGCTCGGCGACCAGCGTGGCGAAATGGTGCAGCCGGGCACCGAACAGGCCGTTCGGCACGTCCGCCGCGAGGTGGTCGGGGATGACGAACTCGAGCACACCGAGACGCTCGGCGCCGTCCAGCAGCGGCATCCACACCCGCACCCGGCCGCCGGCCGCCTCCTGGGTCAGCACCTCGATCTGCTGGTACGCCCGCCCGGCCAGAGTGGACTCCACGTCCAGTGGTTCGACCTGGCGGCCGACCTCGGGGCCGCCGCTGGGCAGGAACGGCACCAGCACGTGCTGCTGGAGATCGGCCAGGTAGGGCGTCGCTTCGACCACGCCCAGGGGGCGCGCGTGCCGGGTGATGAACTCGGGCAGCTCGTGCGGCGCGGCCAGGTGCGACTGCTCGAGCAGCGCACCGAACCCCCGTTCGGCATCCGTCAGCGGCGGCTGACCGGCGCCGGCCGACGCTTCCCGGGTTCCGCTCACCCTGCGCACCCTACGTACCGCCCGGCCCGCGGGGCGACCGGCACCCACCGATGGTCGCGCCGTCGCCGGGATCCGCCGCTGCCGGGTAGCGCGCGGTCGGGGCGGCGGCGGTCAGGCCTGGGCGGTGCCGGCGGCGGGTACGTCGGCGGCGCGCTCGGCGTCGCTGCGCAGGATGCAGAACTCGTTGCCCTCGGGGTCGCCGAGGACCACCCAGCCCGGGCCGTCCGGGCGGCGGAGATCATGTACGACGCTCGCGCCGAGGTCCAGCAGGCGGGCGAGTTCCTCGTCGCGGCTGCCGGCGGCCGGCATCAGGTCGAGGTGGAGCCGGTTCTTGACCTGCTTGCGGTCGGGGACCTCGATGAACAGGATCCGCTGCGTACCGTCCGGGGAGAAGATCATGCACTCATCGTGCCCAGCCAGGTTGGGGTCGTCCGGGTCCTCGGCGAAGCCCAGGACCCGGGCCCAGAACACCGACTGCGCGTAGGCGTCCACCGCGTCGAACGTCGTATGCGAGATGCGAGCCGTCACGGCCGGCATCCTGCCGCGAGGCCGGCACCAGGACCACCGATTTCCGGTGCGCACCGGCGGCGTCGGGTTCGGGCCGCTGCGGTGGGTTAGCATGCGGGCGGCGTGAGAGGGCGCCGCCGGGTCCCGCGGGAAGGACCGAGTCCACCTCTGGTGTCGAGCGCAGCCGAGCTGTGGGCGATCTCTTTCGAGCTGGCACGCGGGCCGCCGGTGCCGAAGGAGACGTCATGCCCGCTCTTCCCGCGCACGCCAACCTCGACCAGCTGCGTCATCAGGCCAAGGACCTGTGGCACGCCGCCGGCCGCGGCGAGTCCGAGGCCCGGGCCGCGCTGCTGGCCCTGTCGACGCGGCCGACGCTGGCCACCGCGCAGCTGGCCGTCGCCCGGGGCTACGGGTTCGCCGGCTGGGCCCGGCTCAAGGTGGAGGTGGAGCGGCGGGAGATCCTCAGCCGGGGCGACGCCGACCGGCTGACCGCGTTCCTGGCCGCTCACCCCGGGTCGGCCACCGAGCTGATGGACCACTGGCGGGACCAGCCGAAAGGCGCCACCCCGCTCGGCTACGTGGCGATGCTCCGCTACGACACCACCGGCCGGGCCTGGCGCGACGTGCCCGGCACCGCGGCGATGGCGCGAGCGCTGCTGGCCGCCGGCGCCCCGGTCGACGGGCGGCCCGAGGACCGGGAGACCCCGCTGATCACCGCGGCCAGCTACGGCGACGCCGAGGTCGCGGCGGTGCTGATCGCCGCGGGCGCGGACCTCGACGCGACCGCCGCGCCGGACGCGGGCGGCGTCCCGGGCGGCACCGCGCTGCGGCACGCGGCGGTGTTCGGGATGACCGCCGTCGTCGACCTGTTGGCCGGCGCCGGCGCGCGGATCGACAACCTCACCGACGCCGCCGCGGTCGGCGCCGTCACCGGCTGGCTACAGCCGGATACCCCGGTGCAGGACCGGGTCCGGGCGCTGGTGATGGCCGCCGACCACCAGCGGCTCGCCGTCATCGACCAGCTCCTCGACGCCGGCACGCCCATCGACGCCACCGACACCCGGTGGGGCCGGCAGGCGCTGCGGCTGGCGGCGATGAACGGCCGCGTCGCCAGCGTCCGGCACCTCATCGCCCGCGGCGCCGACCCCGACCACCGGGACCCGGTCGCACACCGCACCGCCCTGGACTGGTGCCGCCGCAACCCCGGCGCCGGCCCGGAAAGCGCGCAGGTCGAGGCCATCCTCGGGCCGGTCACCACCGGCGCCGGGCCGGAGCGTCCGGCCGGGTAGCGCGGCCGGCGTCCGGGACAACCCTGTCGCGCCCCGACCGGCCGGCGGGCCCGGGTGTGGTGGCTGCCGGGAGGTGACGTCCAGGTTGGTGTGCTCTGATGGAGCCGGCGCGGTGCCGTCGGACGCCGCCGGAATGCCACCGAGATCCGGAGTGCCACCGAGATGAGGTGCGCCGTGGGTGTTCGACGGGCCGGCTGGGTACTGGTCGGTGCGCTCGTGGTCGTGGTCGCCACCGGCCCGGCCGCGCCGCTGCCGGCCGCCTCCGGGTCGATCACCCTGCTGCCACCGCCGCCGCCCTCGGCGCCGGCCGCCTCGCTGCCGGCCGGGACCACCCCGGTGCCGGGCGGGCCGGCCCGGGCCGGGATGTCGGTGCTGCAGCTGAACCTGTGCAACAGCGGTATGGCCGGCTGCTACCAGGGCGGGCGGGCGGTGCCGGAGGCGGCCGCGGTCATCACGACGACCCGCCCGGACGCGGTCACGGTGGACGAGATCTGCCGGCACGACCTCAGCGCGCTCGCGGCCGGGATGCGGCGGGCCTTTCCCGGCGACGTCACCTACTGGCAGTTCCAGCCCGTCCACGACCGGGACGACTCGCTCTCGTCCTGCGTGAACGGCGACCAGTACGGCATCGGCATCCTCATCCACCGCCCGGCCGGGTCGCCCGGCGCGGTCTCCCGCGGCGGGGAGTACCCGGGCCAGGACGGCCACCACGGCGAGCGCCGGGTCTGGGAGTGCCTCTACGCGACCGGCAGCTACTACGTCTGCGCCACGCACCTGTCCGCGTTCGACCACGACCGGGCGCTGACCCAGTGCCGGTACCTGATGCACACCGCCATCCCCGACACCCGGGCCCGGCTCGGCGGCTACCACCCGACCGTGGTCGGCGGTGACCTCAACCTCACCGACCGTGGCCGGCCCAACACCGGCGACTGCATCCCGGCCGGCTGGCGCAACACCGGCGACGGCGCCGTCCAACACGTCCTGGCCACCGCCGACCACACCGTCGGGTCGACCCGCCGGATCGGCATGCGCTACACCGACCACCCGGCCCTGCTGGTCACGCTGCGGCCGGCCTGACCGGAGGCGGTCGGGCCACCCCCGACCGCGGCACCAGGCCGGCCCCCGCCGGGGCAGGGGGCCGACTGGTCGGGACGCCGGGCCGGGTCGGCCGGACGGAGTGCCGGTGAGCTGGCTGCGGCTCAGGTCACTTGCCCGGCGGCGCCCCCACCCGGCCCGGCGGGAACTTCCGCACCGGCAGGCAGGTCGGTGGGTGGGTGGTGAACCCGCCGTCGACCAGGACCACCCAGCCGTCCGCGGCGGCGACCGCGGCGGCATCAGCCACTCCGAACACCAGGATCTGGCCGGCCGGAATCGTGCCGCGGACCTGGACGCGCACCGTCGTTCCCGGCTTTGCGGTCAGCACCGGATCGAGGTCCATGGACATCGACGGCGCGAGCGGGGTCAGCCGTACCGGCGGGCAGGACGCCGTGATCGGCACCACCAGCGCGGGCAGGCCGGCCTCGGCAAGGCGTTCCGGCAGGCCGTCCAGCCGGCGGGTGTCCCGCAGGCTGATCACGACGCTGCCGTCCGCCTGCTTGTCCACCGCGTACGCCGGGCGGGCGCCCCCGCCGATGTGCACGACGGCGACCACGGCGGCGGCGACCACGGCACCGGCCAGCGTCGCCGGCACCAGGCGCCGCCGCGCCCGCCGGCGGCCGGGTGCCGGGCCGCCGGCGGGCGCCGGATCCGGGCCCGGGTCGGCGGCGCGCTGGGCGACGACCGCGGAGAGTTCAGCGAGCAGTTGTTCCTCGAAGTTGCCGAGTGGCTGCGGCGATCCGGACTTGATCATGACTTGGCCTCCGGCTGGGGACGGACGTGAACGATGGCCAGGGCGGGCGGCGCGGCGAGACGCTGGGCGGCGCGGCGCGCCCGGTGCAGCCGGACGCGGGCCGCGGTGGGTCGGATCCCGAGCGCGGCGGCCGCCTCGGTGACCGTCAACCCGTCGTAGCTGACCAGCTCCAGGACCGCTCGCTCGCCCTCGGGCAGCGCAGACAGCTCGTCGGCCAGCGCGGCGACCCGGCGGGCCGCGTCGATCTGTTCCTCCACCCGCACGAAGTCGTCGCCGTCGAGCAGCCGGTGACCGGCGACGCGGGTCTCGTTGCCGCGCTGCCGGGCGGAGTCCCGCCGCGACGACGCGACGACGTTGCGGGCGATGCCGTACAGCCAGCCCCGGGCACCGCCGGGGCCGCCGCGGTACCGGTCCGCCCCGTCGATGACCCGGAGGAAGACCTCCGCGGTCAGGTCCGCCGCGTCATGCGGGCTGTCGACCCGCCGGGTGACGAAACGGAGCACCTCACCCACGTGCCGGCGGTAGAACTCCTCGAACGCCGCCGGGTCGCGGCCGACCCGGCGCACCCCCGACCCTTCCTCGGTGCTGGTTCCCACCTGCGGATCCCTCCCGCTCGTGTGTGCCCTGCACCCGGTACGTGGTCTGTCGCCCGGCCCGCGTTACGGCCGGACGGATCCGGCGCCGGCCGGCGGCCGGGCCGGCTCACCGGACCGGCGGGAAGCTCACGTCGATGTCCAGGCCGCCGTCGGGGCGGGCGCGGGAGTTGAGCGTGGCGCCGTGCGCGCCGGCGATGGCGCGGACGATGGCCAGCCCGAGCCCGTGACCGTCGGTGTGCCGGACGCGCTGGCCGGCGAGCCGCTGGAAGGGCTGGAAGAGCCGCTCGACCTGGTCCGGCGGGATCACCGCCCCGGTGTTCCGCACCTCGACGCGGGCCTGCCCGGCGGCGGTCGACGTGGTGATCTCGACCCGGCCGCCGGGCAGGTTGTGCCGCAGCGCGTTGTCGACCAGGTTCGCCACCAGGCTCTCGACCAGGCTGGGGTCGCCGGCGGCCGGGGCGGCGGCGAGCGCGGCCTCGACCTGGATGCCGCGGTGCCGGGCCTCCTCGGCGCGGGCCAGCACGACGGCGCCGGCGATGGCGCCGAGGTCGAACGGCTCCCGCTGCTCGACGCCCTGCGCGCTGGCCAGGGTCAGCAGCGCGTCGATGAGCCGTTCCTGCGCCTCGCCCAGCACCAGCAGGTCCTGGCAGGCGGACCGGAGCGTGTGCACGGTGGCGTCCGGATCGGCGAGGGCCACCTGCAGCAGGGTCCGCTCCGCGGTGAGCGGGGTGCGCAGTTCGTGCGAGGCGTTGGCGACGAAGTTCCGCTGCGACCGGAAGGCCGCCTCCAGCCGCTCGAACAGGTCGTCCAGGGTCTCGGCCAGCTCGGTGAACTCGCCGCCCCGGCCGGGCCGGCCGAGGCGGCGGTGCAGGTTGCTGGCGGAGATGTCGCGGGCGGTCGCGGTGATGGTGCGCAGCGGGCGCAGGAACCGGCCGGCGACGAGCCAGCCGAGCAGCAGCGACACCACGATCAGCAGGACGAGCCCGATCGCGGACGCGGCGAGCACCCGGTGCGCGGTCGCGTCGCCCGGGCCGGCCTGGCCGCCGGGGCCCAAGACGACCGGCCCGCTGGCGGGTTCGGTCTGGTTGGTCCGCAGGATCGGGATCACCAGCAGGACGGTGGCGGACAGGAAGAACGGCCCGGCGTAGAGCAGGGTGAGCCGGGTCCGCAGCGTGCGCCGGGGCCTCACGGTGCCCCGATCCGGTAGCCGGCCTCGCGCACCGTGTGGATGACCGGCGGGTCGCCGAGCTTGGCCCGCAGCCGGCGGATCGTCGTCTTCACCGCGGTGGTGAACGGGTCGGCGGCGGAGTCCCAGACCCGTTCGAGCAGTTCCTCGGACGAGACCAGCCGGCCGGCGGCGGCGAGCAGGCACTCCAGGACGGCGAACTCCTTCGGGCTGAGCTCGAGCCGCCGCCCGGCCCGGGCGGCGACCCGGCGGCTCGGGTCGAGGGTCAGGTCGCCGCGCTCCAGGATCGGCGGCAGCGCGGTGGCGCAGCGGCGCCCGAGGGCCCGGATCCGGGCCACCAGTTCGGCGAAGTCGAACGGCTTGGGCAGGTAGTCGTCGGCGCCCAGGCCGAGCCCGTCGACCCGTTGCCGGACGGTGCTGGCCGCGGTCAGCATCAGCACCCGGCTGGCCGAGTGCGCGGCCACGATCCGCCGGCAGACCTCGTCGCCGTGCACTCCGGGCAGGTCCCGGTCCAGCACCACTACGTCGTAGCGGGTGGTGGCCAGCTGCTCCAGCGCGTCGTCGCCATCCAGGACGACGTCGACGGCCATACCCTCGCGGCGCAGCCCGGTGCCGAGCGTTCGGGCCAGGATCTCGAAGTCCTCGACGACCAGCACTCGCATGGCCCCACGATGCCAGCCCGCCGGTAGCGGCCGGGTGTCAACGCGGTGCTCGCCGCTGGCACCGGGCTGACACCGACGCCCGGGTAGAACCGGACGCCATGAACGAGCTTGCGAACGAATCATGGACACCCGGCGGCTGGAGTCCCGGGCCCGGCGCGGCCACCGGGGCGGAGGCGGCATGACCGATCCGACGATCGTCGTCAGTGGACTCCGGAAACGTTTCGGGCCGAACCTCGCCCTGGACGGGATGTCCTTCACCGTCCACTCCGGACAG
>Ga0307499_10000169_pt1 | contig 23965 bp, 39 predicted proteins | sample 13_S_MG_FD_201363 | JGI IMG/M metagenome (GOLD analysis project Ga0307499, IMG submission 201363) | Soil microbial communities from Populus trichocarpa stands in riparian zone in the Pacific Northwest, United States - 13_S | ecosystem: Environmental > Terrestrial > Soil > Riparian zone > Trees... | reverse complement strand
GCTGGAATTTTCGCTGGCGGCCAACCGGCTGTTGGTGGCCAAGGCCAATGCGCGCGATCGTCGCCTGAAGTCACCGGCATTCATCAGTGTATCGTCATGAACGAGGCCAAAATGACCGATCATGTAGCCTATGCGATCTGCGGCATGAACGAGATACCGAGCCAGAAGGCGAGGGGATTTCAACTGATGATCGTGGCGGAGGACGGCCGTCACAAACCGTGGCCGATCATCGTGGTTCGCTGGGGCAGGCAGGTGTTCGGCTATGTCAACCGATGCCCGCACGACGGGGTCAATCTGGATTGGGAACGCAACCAGTTTCTGGACCAGAACGGCATCCGATTGATGTGCGGCAAGCATGGTGCGCTGTTCGAACTCGGCACCGGCAACTGCGTCGACGGCCCGTGCAAGGGAAAGAGCCTCACGCCGGTAGCGCTGAGCGTGCTCGACAACGACATCTGCGTCACTGGTGTGACGCTGGTCGAGGATGAGGATGTGGCTTCCGGTAATCCGGAAGCCTGATCGAGGGCCGTAGCGGCCAGCGTCGGCGCGGACTCAGACCGGACGATTTTCGTTGCGGTTCTTGACCGGCTCCATCCGGGCGGCGCCTTCCTCGAAGGTGATGGCGTCGTATTTTTCGTTGAAGCCCATGGCGGCGTCGAGCAGGTAGTCGAGCTTGCCGGCGGTATTGAGCTTCTTGACGTCGTTCTTGTCGATGCTCATCAGGTCCATCATCTCCTTCCATACTGTCGATTCGTCGCACGGCAATACGAAGAAGGTGACGCCGCCGAGCGTGACGCGATATTTCGCCAGCAGATCGATGTTGTTGCAGAAGACAAAGTAGGTGCCATCGGGTGTGAGCAACCCGTCCAGCACCTCCGCCACCGTGCTCAGATAGGCAAAGGAGTGAATATAGCCGACCAGGATCGGAATCGTGGTTTCACCCTTCCGGACCAGTGTCAGCACCTGCTCCATCGAAAATTCCGGCGGGCGTTTTTCGTCGGCGAGCTGGGCCTGGAACTTGAGCGCGATATCGCCCCTGAACCCAAACCGGTCCGGCTTGGTCGTCGGTCCCTTGAAGACCGCATTGAGCAGGCGTCCTTCCCGGTCGAGCCGGCCGAGGGCGGTGGACTCGATTGACGTCGGCGCGCTCATCTCGATCGTCGTCATGCAACATTCTCCGATTTCATACAAAACGCGACGAAACCGCGCCGCCGCGACTCACTATGCAAATTGTCTGCCGGTTTTTTCCTTTCAGCGGCTCTGGCGCGGACCATGCATGGCGGCGGTTGCGAACCATCGACATGTCCAACACCCGACGCCAACATGAAGCTTCAGATCGAGCGGCCGTATTTCGAGGCGATGGCGACGAGCTTCCCTGGGCTTGCCTCGCTCGGGGAGCAGTTGCGCTTCGGCGACCGAGTCGAAGTCGGATTCGGACAATTGTCGGATGCCGAACTGGAATTTCTTCAGCAGCTCTACAGCCGGGCCGGGCCGGACATGCAAGCCCGCTCGGCCCAGATCCTGACCCTGCAGCGGGCGTTCCGCAACGAGGGCATCAGGTTCACGGCAGTGGATCTGGAGTCGCTGCTGCCGGCGATCGCGCGCTATCTGGTGGCCGATGCCATTCGTGGCTGGATGTTCACGGCGACCGCGGCGAGCCGGCCGTTACCCTATGTCGTTACCCGACTCGATTATACGCCGCCTTCGAACGATGAAACCGGGCGGGTTTTCATCGAATTGAAGGCCAATGCCAAAGGCGTGATCGCGTCGACGACGCTGCGGATTGCGGCCACCGATATCGTGGGCAAGACCGTACCCGAAATCTTCGCCGGCAAGGGATTTCTGAAGGAAACGCCGGAATTGATCGAGGCCTATGACGCGACTGAAGCGCGCTATTACGCGTGGCGCGGTGACTATGGCCGCCAGTTCCTTGGCAAGGGCACCGGCTTCTTCACCGAAGACCCGAATTCATCCCACCGCGACACCGACTGGTCGCGCAAGGACGTGATCATACTGTCGTCTGGCGGCGGCGCAGGGCGCATGGTCAATGATGAAGCGATCCTGAGCTCGCGCGCGCTGACGCTGGAGGTGACCGGCGACATCCTCGGCCAATACCTGCGAAAGGCCGCCAAGAGCAACCTCTACGACGCCGAAACCGAGGTGGCGGAATCCAGGGCCACGATTCCAAAAGGCCTTTTTAGTCGGATTCCCGTGCATCCCTACATGCTGATGTTTCATCTGGAGCTGCACCACCATGTCTGGGTCCATGTCGGCGACATGGCGCTCTATGCCTATCAGCCGGAGTTGAAGCAGAAGCTGATTCTGCCGGAGGAACAGACCGACCTGATCGACATCCTGACCGCCGAGATGGACGTGCTGATGGACGACATCGTCGCCGGAAAATCCGGAGGTACGACGGTGCTTTGCGCGGGACCTCCGGGTGTCGGCAAAACCCTGACCGCGGAGGTCTACGCTGAAATCATCGAGCGCCCGCTCTACCGTGTGCATTCCGGCCAGCTGGGGCTGAATGTCGCTGCTATGGAGGGCGCCCTCAAGGAGGCGCTGATGCGCGCCCAGCGCTGGGGTGCGGTGATGTTGATCGACGAGGCCGACGTCTACATCAAGCGACGCGACGATGACATCACGATGAACGCCGTGGTCGGCGTTTTCCTGCGCGTGCTGGAATATTTCAACGGCCTGTTGTTCCTGACCACCAACCGCATCGACGATATCGACGAGGCGATTGTTTCGCGCTGCATCGCATTGATAAAGTTCCACCCGCCGAATGACAAAGCGCGGCGGAAAATTTGGGAGGTGATGACCGACCAATTCGGCCTTTCGGTCGATGCGCCGCTGCTCGACGCCCTGGTTGGAACCTTTCCGGAGACGTCCGGTCGCGACATCAAGGGACTGGCCAAGCTGGTGGCGAAATATTGCCATCACCGCAAAACAGAGCCGACGCTGGACGTGTTCGAACGTTGCGCCGTCTTCCGCGGCATCGATCTCGGGTCTGCCACCGGTGCCTGAGCGGGACAGGCGGCAAGTCACCCTGTCGCAAACCTGACACGCGTCGCAAAGCCAACAGGCAGTAATCCAAAGATCAGCATTATCAGTGATTTGTCGTATGGCATAAGTCTTGCCAGTTCATTGCTCGACAGTCCCTTGGAAACGAGAGAGCGAGCGATGATCAATCTGACCGACAGCGCAATGAACGCGGTGCGCAACGCGATTTCGGCGGCGAGCAAGCCGGTCGACGGCCTGCGTATCATGGTCGAAGCGGGCGGCTGCGCCGGCTACAAGTACAATCTGGGCCTGGTCGATGCCATCGATCCCGACGACACCGTGATCGAGCGCGACGGGGTCCGGGTGTTCGTCGACATGAAAAGCCACGAATATCTGGTTGGCACCACGATCGACTTCGTCGTGGCGCTCGAAGGATCGGGCTTCACCTTCGAAAATCCCAACGCCAAGGCAAGCTGTGGTTGCGGCAAATCGTTTGGCTGAGGCGCTACCGCGATCGATCTCTGAAGCCGTCATTGAAAGAAGTTCGGGTCATGTTGATTGAATCTGAAGTCTCCAAACAAATGCCGTCGGCAGACGACGAGCGAGCCCGGATCATCAAGGCGGTGATCGAGGAAGTTCGCCCGAACCTGCAGCGCGACGGAGGCGATTGCCAATTGATCGAGATCGACGGCAACAAGATCATGGTCAAGCTCACCGGCGCCTGCGTCTTCTGCAAATTGAGCAGCGCCACGCTCGAGGGCATCCAGTCCAAGGTGGTCGAGCGGCTCGGTGAACTCGTGCGCATCATCCCGGTCGCCGGAGCTGCGAAAGCGCGGCATTAAAGAGGCTCCCGTGCGGCCGATCTATCTCGACAACAATGCGACCACGCGTGCGGATCCCGCCGTGGTGGCGGCGATGTTGCCATTCTTTTCCGATCAGTTTGGTAATGCGTCCTCGTCCCACGCCTTCGGCAGCGACGTCGCGGGAGCGGTGAAGCAGGCGCGCAGGAGCCTGCAGGCGCTGCTCGGCGCGGCGTTCGACCACGAAATCGTGTTCACCTCCGGCGGGACCGAGGCCGACAACGCCGCCGTTCTGTCTGCGCTCGACAACCGGGAAGGCCGTGACGAGATCGTCACCTCCGCGGTCGAGCATCCCGCCATTCTGGCGCCGCTGGATCATTTGGAAAGTGCGCGCGGCGTTAAGGTCCACCGGATCGGGGTGGATGCGCAGGGACGGCTGGATGTCGAAGCGTACCGGCGCGCGCTCGGCCCGCGCACCGCGATCGCTTCGGTGATGTCGGCCAATAACGAGACCGGGACGCTGTTTCCGGTCGAACAACTCGCCGACATGGCGCATGGCGCCGGCGCCCTGTTCCATACCGATGCGGTGCAGGCGGTCGGCAGGATCCCGATCGACCTGAAGTCGACGCAGATCGACATGTTGTCGTTGTCGGGACACAAGCTGCACGGCCCCAAAGGCATCGGAGCGCTTTACATGCGCAAGGGCACGCCGTTCAATCCGCTGGTTCGCGGCGGCCCGCAGGAGCGGCGGCGGCGCGGCGGCACCGAGAACGTGCCGGGCATCGTTGGTTTAGGCAAGGCCGCTGAACAGGCGTTGGCGCTGATGCCGGACGAACGGAACCGCGTCGGCGCGCTGCGCGACCGTCTGGAGCGAGGGATCCTGGAAATCGGCCATTGCATGGTACTGGGCGACACGGAGAACCGGCTGCCCAACACCTGCAACGTCGCCTTCGAGCATCTCGAGGGCGAAGCGGTCCTTCATCACCTGAACAAGGCCGGTATCGCCGCTTCCCTCGGCTCGGCCTGCGCGTCCGGATCGATGGAGCCGTCGCATGTGCTGCGCGCGATGAATGTGCCGCTGTCGGCGCTACGCGGCGCCATCCGCTTTTCGCTGTCCCGCGACAACACCATCGACGATATCGTCTGCGTCCTCAACCTGCTTCCCGACATCATCGCCAGGCTGAGGGAGCTGTCGCCGTCGTCGCAGGCGCCGGCGGCGATCACGGTAACCCCTTCCCGATCTCCGGAGCTGACCCAATGAAAATCATGATTCGTCGCTCTCCGGAGACCGGACTTTCGATCTACGTCCCGAAAAAGGACCTGGAAGAGCCGGTCGTCGAATCCGAACATGAATCGCTGTGGGGCGGCTGGATCCGTATCGCCAATGGATGGGTGCTCGATCTGCCGCAGATGGCGGCGGGAACATCACTACCGATCACGGTCAACGCGAAGAAGCGCGGCGGCCAAGAGAGTGAGGACTGATGAACGCCCCAATTCCGCCGATTGATTTCATCAAGCACGCCGATGCCGAGACGGCGTTGGCCGACGTCGCGATGCGGCTGCGTGCCGGCACCATCATCCCCTATCTCGGTCCCGGTCTTGCCGCCACCATGAAGCCCGCCGCGCCGATGAATCCGGAAGCGCTGGCGGCGTTTTTCGGCACGAAGGTGGCGCTGCCGCGGCGCGCCAAGGGTAATGCCTGGGCTGCAGCGCAGCACATCGAGAGCTACAAGCACCGTTCCACGGTCACTGCGCTGATGTCGGAGGCGTTCGCGACACCGGTCGAGCCGACCCCGTTGCATCGCCATCTCGCCTCGCTGCGGCTGCCGATGATTGTCGATAGCTGGTACGATGGGGCGATGCGCGCCGCGCTCGCCCCGTACCGTGATTGGGGCGAAATCCAGGGTATCACCCGCGCCGGGATCGGCGAAGACCGCTGGTACCGCTTCTACGATGCGGCCGGCGCGGAATCCGATCGTGCGGCGGCCAACAGCTGGAAGACGCTGCTCTACAAGCCGCATGGCTCGGTCGTCCCTGCGAAGAATTTCCTGATTTCCGATGCCGACTATGTCGAGGTGCTGACCGAGATCGACATCCAGACCCCGATCCCCGATGCCGTGAAGGACCGCCGTACCGAGCGCAGCTTCGTCTTTATCGGCTGTCGCTTCAACGACCAGCTGTTGCGGACCTATGCGCGCCAGGTCACCAAGCGTTCATCGCCACTGCACTACGTAATCGTCGAGCCCGAGGCGCTATCGAGAAACGAAGTCAAGTTCTTCATCAGCCAGGGCCTGACCCCGATCGCGATTCCGCTCGATCGGGCCGTCGAGATTTTGCTCGGCACGACCTGAACATATCCGGTCCATCGTGTATCGCCCGGCGCCGACAGGTGTTCTCCGGGTGCTTCGCGCATTTGTGCTTCGTCATTGAGGGTGTTGCGACGCCCGTTCGCCGCCAAACCCCGAGTCTGTAACGTTTCTAACATCGAAGCCGCGATGTCGTCGGTCGGTGTTGGCAAAGCGACAGCCCGCCACGATTTCATAACCCATTGATGAATCGCAAAAATGTCAAACCATCGGCAATGGCACGCGAGTTGCTATTCTCTCTGTCATCAAGATTTCCCGATCTCTGGACTGGCCAGCAACGAGGAACGGACATGCAAGCGACAGCACCGCACGAAGGTATCGCAGCCGGCAATATCGCGAACATCGATAATGTCATGCAGGAGATTGCCGACCACAAGGGCTGCGGCACCACCGGTGGAAGCGGCAAGGCGAGCTGCGGCTCCGCGGCGGGTCAGGGCGATCTGCCGACCGAGATCTGGGAGAAGGTGAAGAACCACCCCTGCTACAGCGAGGAAGCCCACCATCATTTTGCGCGCATGCATGTGGCGGTGGCGCCGGCCTGCAACATTCAGTGCAATTACTGCAATCGCAAATACGACTGCGCCAATGAATCGCGACCCGGCGTGGTCAGCGAAAAGCTGACCCCGGAGCAGGCGGCCAAGAAGGTATTGGCGGTGGCCTCGACGATCCCGCAGATGACCGTGCTGGGCATCGCCGGCCCCGGCGATCCGCTCGCCAATCCGGAAAAGACCTTCAAGACCTTCGAGTTGATCGCCAAGACCGCGCCCGACATCAAGCTGTGTCTTTCGACCAACGGGCTGGCGCTGCCCGACCACGTCGACACCATCGCCGGCTTCAACGTCGATCACGTCACCATCACCATCAACATGGTCGATCCCGAGATCGGCGCCAAGATCTATCCCTGGGTGTTCTGGAAGCACAAGCGCTACACCGGCGTCGAGGCCGCCAAGCTGCTGACCGATCGCCAGTTGCAGGGTCTCGAAATGCTCACCGAGCGCGGCATCCTGTGCAAGGTCAATTCGGTGATGATCCCGGGCGTCAACGACAAGCACCTGGTCGAAGTCAACAAGGCGGTGAAGTCGCGCGGCGCCTTCCTGCACAACATCATGCCGCTGATCTCAGCGCCCGAGCATGGCACCGTGTTCGGCCTGACCGGTCAGCGCGGGCCGACGGCGCAGGAATTGAAGGCGCTGCAGGATTCCTGCGAAGGCGAAATGAACATGATGCGGCACTGCCGTCAGTGCCGTGCCGACGCGGTGGGGCTGCTCGGCGAAGACCGCAGCGCGGAGTTCACCACCGACAAGATCATGGCGATGGAAGTCAACTACGACATCGACAGCCGCAAGGCCTATCAGGCCAAGGTGGAAGACGAGCGCGTCGCCAAGGTGGCTGCCAAGCAGGAAGAGCTCGAAACGCTCGCCGGCGAGGTGAGCGATATCAAGCTGCTGGTCTCGGTCGCCACCAAGGGTTCGGGATTGATCAACGAGCACTTTGGCCACGCCAAGGAGTTCCAGGTTTATGAACTCTCCACCGCCGGGGCCAAGTTTGTGGGCCATCGCCGCGTCGATCTGTACTGCCAGGGCGGGTTCGGCGATGAAGAGAACCTCGAGACCGTGATCCGCGCCATCAACGATTGTCACGCGGTGTTCGTAGCCAAGATTGGCGGTTGTCCGAAGGCCGACCTGCAAAAGGCGGGCATCGAGCCGGTCGATCAGTTCGCCCACGAGTTCATCGAGAAATCCGCCATCGCCTGGTTCAAGTCCTATCTCGAAAAGGTCAAGAGCGGCGAGATCGAGCACGTCGAACGCGGCGATGCAGAAATTCGCCAGGGCGCGCTGATCTCGGCGGCCTGAACCCACCAGCAAGCGAGTCCCAGGAGCAAGCGATGGCGCTGAAGATCATAGCCTCACAATGCACGAGTTGTTCGGCGTGCGAGCCGGAATGCCCGAACGTGGCGATCACCGAGAAGAATGGAACCTTCGTGATCGATCCGAAGAAATGTACCGAATGCATCGGCCATTTCGACTCGCCGCAATGTACGGCGGTCTGCCCGGTCGACAACACCTGCGTCATCGACAATTCATTCCCGCGCTATCAGCCACCGGCATAAGGACGAGACCGATGAACTTCACCATTACTCCTGCGGCGACAAAGTTCATCCGCATGATGATCCGTGCTGATGGCGACGCCGCCAGCGGCTTCCGGCTCGCCGTCAGCCCCGGCGGCTGCTCCGGCCTTGCCGCTGATATCAGCGTGCGCCGTGAGCCGGCACAGGGCGAGGCGGTCGTCGAGCGCGACGGCGTCAAACTGTTCCTGCCGGCGGAGAGCCGCATCCTGCTTGACGGCGTTACCATCGATTTCGCCGACACGCCGTCGCAGACGGGGCTGGTGTTCAAGGATCCGAAGCAGGTTTCCTGCTCGAATCACTAGACGGGAGGCGTCGGATGAATGGATCTGCGGAGCGAGGCGAACCGCAATCCATCATGGATGCGGCGGTGCTTGCCAATGCGCTGCTCGGCGGCGGATTGCCGCCCGAGGCGGAATTCCATTTGTGGGAAGCCGGGCTGTCCTACCACCTCGATGATATCGCCGAGCAGCATCTGCGGCAGGCCGAGGCGTTGGCGCCCCAGCACGCCGCGGTCCTGATCGGGCTCTACCGCTTCTACTTCTACAAGGGGCGGCTGACCGATGCGCTGACGGTAGCGAAGCTTTGTCTGGAAAAGGCGGCGCGCGAGAACAAGCTGGCGTCCGATTGGCACGATGTCGCGGCCGGCGATGCCGCGTTCGGTTACTACGAGAACATCCTGCCGCGGTTCTACCTCTTTACCCTGAAGGGATACGCGTATTTGCAGATGCGCCTGGGCAACCTCGATGAGGGCCGCGCCGCGGTCATGAAACTGCTGGAACTCGATCCCAGCGACAAGGTCGGCGCCAAGGTGCTGCTCGACGTACTCAATCGCATTGGGCTCGACGAAGATGGATAGCATCGACGAAGCCCGCGACTGGCAAGGCAACGAGATCGATTGCGGATCGTGCCGTCATCGGGCGCTCAAGCAAGTGCAGCTCTGCCGCCTCAAACACGCGTGCGTCCATGATCGCTACACCCGGCGTATCGACCGCTTCTTCAACTGGAATCCCGATCTGTCGAATTCCTACCTGGAGCATCCGCATTTCGAGGTACGCGCGATCGCCGCAAAGCATGCCAGCGTGTTTCTGCTGCCGTCGCTGCTCGACGATCCCGAGGAGACCGTGCGATGGAACGCGGCGCGGCGGCTGCCCAGGCGGCTGGTATTGCGGCTGCGCGACGACGCTCACCGCGAGGTCAGGATTCGTATCGCTTCAGTGCTCGACGACGCCGATCTGATGCCGATGATGAGCGATCCCGACTACTACGTACGGCTGGTGATCGCGCGTCGCGTCACGCCGGGGCTGCTGGCGACGATGATCGGCGATGCCGAGCCGGAAGTCCGTCGCGTGGTTGCGCAGCGAATCCCGGCCGACCGGCTGCTTCGCATGGCCAGCGACCAGGATGCGTTGGTGCGGCTGGACGTCGCCCGGAGGCTGACTCCGCAACTGCTGCCGCGGCTGCGCTATGATCCGGATTGGCGGGTGCGTTATGAAGTGGCGAGCCGGATTGCGGTCGGCGATCTCGCCGACCTGATCCAGGACGGTGACGGTTTCGTGCAGGAAATGGCGCGGTCGCGCCACACCGGCGGGCGATCATGGGAGTATCCGGCATGAGCAATATTGTCCGTGACAGCGACGTGGTGGAAATCTCCGCGCCACCGGTCTTCAGCTATGGCGAGAAGGTGAAGGCCAAGCGCACCATCCGCAACGACGGCACTTATGCCGGCAAGGAGATCGGCGATATTCTCGCGAAGAAGGGCGAGGAGGGCTATGTCGTCAGTATCGGGACGTTCCTGCAGCAGTTCTACATTTACGGCGTCGAGTTCCTGGAGAGCGGCAACCGCGTCGGCATGAAGCGCAAGGAACTCGATCCGGTGCACGCGCGCGATGAAATGGCGGATTTGCCGCTGCCGGAGGCTGCTGCATCATGATTGAGCCGCGAATTCCGAGATTTCAATGGGGCCAGCGCGTCAAGGCGCTGATCGACCTTCATAACGACGGCAGCTTTCCGAATGCTGCAATCGAAGCGCTGCTGGTCAACGTCGGCGATGTCGGTGAAATCGTCCAGGTCGGAACCCACACCGAAGAAAATCTTCCGGTCTATCTGGTCGAATTCGGCGAACGACTCGTGGTCGGCTGTCTCGAAGAAGAAATTCTTCCCCTCTAGTAAGGAGCAGACGCAATGCAATCTGCCGTCTTGAGCCGAAACCCGGTGCGGCCGTTTGCCCACCCGAACGATCTCGACCGCAAGCGGGTCGAGCGAAGCCTGGAGTTCCGCAAGCGATATCGATACGTGAAGCCGAAGGTGGTGACGACGGTCGGCGGCTACCGGATCGAAAGCCCGTGCTGTTCGAGGAATATCGACAAGGATGGTGGCGTGGTCGATGTCGCGTTGTTGTTGCACGACCCCGACGGTGCCCGATGGGAGCTATTCCGAAAGGATCACACCACGGGCCTGTGGCAACTCGACTCCACGCACCAGCGGCTGCCGGCGGCGCTGGAGCGATTGAATGTCGATCCAGAGCGGACGTTCTGGCAGTGAATACGCAAGCTTCGCTTTTGTGATCAGAGCATGACGAGTTGGACCAATGGCGCTGGAACCGGACGAACTGAATGAGATCGACGCCGTGCTATCGGCGCCGGACGCCGATGCGCAAGTGTTTGCGCAGTTGCGCAACCGGTTTCCCCATCTGTCCTGGACCAGATGCGACGCCTCGGATGTGACGGAAACACCGTTCCGGACATATTCGCGGTTCGAGGTGCATCTGGTCGATCGCAGCGATCATTGTGTCGGGATCACCGCGGATCCGGCGCGCGCCACCGGCATCGTACTGGCGAACAGGATCATGACGCCATGACTGACCTCGCCATGATGCAGGAAGCGGATCAACGCGGCGTCGCCGATGACGGTACCGAGGAGGCGTTCATCGCGCTGTCGGATCCGGATATCACGCTGGCCGAGATCGAAGCCGTCGATCGGATCATGCGGTCGGCGCGACTTTCGAACGGGCCGGTGGTGGAGGAGTTCGAACAGGCCTTTGCCGCCTATCTCGGCCGCCGCTATGCCATTGCCGTTCCCTCCGGCACCATCGGGCTCCTGCTGGCGCTGAAGGCATGCGGGATCGCGCCAAACCAGGAGGTCATCGCCTCGTCCTATTCGTTCCGCGAGGCGATCCACGCCATCGCTATCGCAGGTGCGACGCCGGTGTTCGCGGATATTGATTACTGGGCCGGAACGCTGGCGCCGGACAAGGTCGAAGCCCGCATCACCGCCAACACGCGGGCTATCGTTGCAAGCAATAATAACGGACATCCGGCGGCATGGACCGAATTGCGCGCGATTGCGAAGCAGCACGACCTGTTGCTGATCGAGGACTCCACCGAGGCGATCGGCTCGCGATACAAGGGCGAACTCGTCGGCAGCTTCGGCGATGTCGCGGTGTTCGATTTCTCCCAGCCTTCGGCATTGACCTGCGGCGAAGGCGGCATGGTTGTGACGGATGATGTCGATGTCGCGGTCGCCCTTCGGCGGTTGCGTTCGCACCGGCTGGAGGAGCGAGCGTCCGTGGTGGTCAGTTCGACCCCACCCTATCAGGCGGTCATGAGCAACATTGCGGCCGCCCTTGGCCTCGCTCAATTGCGGCGGCTCGATGAAATCCTGGAGCGGCGGCGGCTGATCGAGCATCTCTATTACAAATATGTGCAGTCCTTCGAGGGCATCAAACCACCTTATGTCGGCCCCGACGTCACCGAGGTAAACTGGTTTCTCTATGTCGTCCACCTCGGGACCCGCTTCACCCGCTCCAGTCGCGACTCCATCGTGGAAGATCTGCGGCTCGAGCAGGTCGAATCAGCCGCTTACTGCAATCCGCTGCATCTGCAGCGGCACTATTTCGAGCGCGGCCATCGCCGCGGCGACTATTTCGTCACCGAAAAGGTGGCGGATCGCGCGGTCGCGCTGCCGTTCCACACCCATCTCACCGAGGATCAGATTTCCTTCATCGTCGAGACGATGAAGGAAGCGTCGATCAACGACGGAGCGGGCGCGGCAATCTACTAGAACCTTGAAAATGATCGTTCAACAACAGCGAGGAATGGAACAATGTCGACATTGACCGTGCTGCCGTCGGGAAAAACCATCGATGTGGCGGAAGGAACGACTCTACTCGCCGCCCTTCTCGGCGCAGAGATGGGCATTCTGCACAAATGCGAGGGGCAGGCCAAATGCGGTTCCTGTCACATCTACGTCCAGGAAGGCCGCAAGGGTCTGTCCAAGATCGCGCGCGAGGAAAACGAGCGGCTCGACACCATTGTCGGCATCGGCTCGAAGTCACGCCTTGCCTGCCAGGCCAAGGTGCTGGGCACCGAGAACGTCACCATCGAGTTGCTGGGCTTCGGCTCCGGCGTCTAGAGCGCTTTCCGTCTCGATTGAATCGAGACGGAGCTCTGGTGTCGTTTTGACGCGTTTTCTTCACGCCAACCGGCATCCACTTCGCTTGAGAACGCCCTGGAAAAAAGGAGAATACGATGGAGCCGAACAGAGTCCTGATCCATTTGCGCTTCGCGCCAAACGGCACCGTGGTGGAGATCAGCGAACGCCCGAAGTCGCTGAGCCCGCAGGAATGGTTCAACTACCTGAGTGACAAGGCTGGTAACAATTATCAGGCGTTATCCGGAGGCCGTGGCGTGTTTCGGCTGACGGCAGCGGAGGTCGAGGCGTTCAAGGCCGAATATCCGCCCACCGCGGCATGACGATCGAAGCGCCCGTCATTTGAGAAAGGCGGTCTGGAAGCAGGCCGTCTTTTCCGGCGTGTCGAGACCGCGCCGCGCCGGCCACTGGTTCTGGAAGAAGAACATGTTGACGTTGCGGGTGATCTCTTTTCCCCTGATGTACCAGCGCTCGACGCCATCGGGGGAAATCACCGCCGGTCCGTCGCCCCTGTGCACCATGTCGTTCTCCAGCCAGAGCTGGGTATCGGTATAGAGATAACAGCCGGCCTTGCGTGACATGTTATCCTGGTTGCGGTCTTCGACGATGATCATTTCGGCCATGGTTTCTGCCTCGCTGTTGCATCCGCTCTATGACGTTGCAAGATCCGTGCTCTGGCGGCCCGCAAGCCGGCCAAGGGCTGCGGTATCGTAACCCTCTTCGCGCAAGACCCGGTGCACCGCCGGGCGTTGCAGCATCCGGCGGTAATGCGCGGCGAGATTGGCGGGCAAAGCCATGCCGGTCTTGTCGGCCCAGAACTCGACATAGAACAGCACGGGATCAGCGACCGAATAGGCGTCTGCCAGGTAGTTCCTGTCTCCAAGTGCCGTGCTGATAACGGCAAAGCCGTTGGCGACGATGTCGCGGCCGAGGTCGCGCACCGAGTCGTGGTCGAGGGGATTCCGTGCAAATGTATGGGTGGCGAAGATGCGGGCAAAACCCTGGCCGTGGATGGTTCCCGCGATATAGGCCATGGCTTCGATCAGGCGGCACGATGTCTCGATATCATCCGGCCACAGCGCCGCGCGCGGTTGGCTGCGCCCGAGCCAATAGGCGATCGCCGGCACCTCGGTCAGAGAACTGCCGTCGCGGCGCACCAGGGTCGGAATGGTGGACTTTGGATTGATTGCGACATAGTCGGCTTTGAACTGATCGCCGGCGGGCAGGTTGACGATGTAGGCCTCGAACGCTTCCTCCAGTTCCTCCAGGATGATGTGAATGCCGGTCGAACACGATCCAGGTGTCATGTAGAGTTTCATCGCGGCCATCGGCGTCCCCAGACAATCTAGAACCAAGCCGCGGACAAAGTGCCCGGCTCGGCACGCTTCATGCAAATATCGGGTCAGCAGGTTTTTCGGATTCGCCGTTGGAGCGAGTCGGACAGCAATGTCGTCTTTACGACAGAGGCGGGTATGGCGATGGTTTGCCGCGGAACTGCCAATCGCCGTCGGGAAGCAGCAAAGCTCTTCGTCATCTGCGCCGCCGACAGTATCGAGCGAAGCAATGCGAAAGCCTTCAGCCTATTCCGCATCAACGAGACCGGCGAGAGCCGCCCGTATGCGATCATGGTGATCCGGACCCACACCGACAACTACATCGGCTATGTCAATTCCTGTCCGCACCGGGGCGTCTGGCTCAACTTCGGCGAGGGGAGTTTCTTCACGCGGGACCGGGCCTTCCTTAAATGCGGCCGGCACGGCTCGATATTCGAGATCGACAGCGGACTGTGCATCGACGGCCCGTGCAAGGACCGCAGTCTGGAGCCAATCGCGCTTGCCGTCGTCGACGGCGAAGTCTGTCTCTGCGGTGTCGAGTTGGAAGAAAGCGGACATCCCGATCCGTTCGACGACAGCGACGACACCATGGAAATCATGATTCACCCCGAGTAGTAACAGCAGGCGGCAGGCACGATGACAATGGCCGGTTACAACGGACCGAGATCGCAATGCTCGACGAGGAGCCCGTCGCCATGAGCTTCAACAAAGCCGGATCGCAGGTATCATGACGGTTGCCCAGCTGCTCGATGCGCTGTCAAAATTGCCGAAGGAGGCCGTGGTCCTGATCGAAAGCGGCGGCGGCCTGTCGCGGGTCGATGCGCTCGATTTCGTCGAACAGCGAGGGCCGGGCGCGCCGGCCGAAGTGGTACTGTTGCCAAGCATGGATGAATAGCCCGGAGAGCATGATGTCCGACGTCGCAGTGGAAATGTCGATGTTCGAGCGAATCGGCGGCGCGGTCGTCATTGATCGGCTGGTCGAGGCATTTTACCTGAGAATGGATACCCTGCCGGAGGCGGCCGTCATTCGCGCCATGCATGCGCCGGATCTGGGACCGGTCAAGAGCGTTCTCAAGCGCTATTTGAGCGAATGGACGGGCGGCCCAAAGCTGTATTCGCCGGAAAAAGGTCACCCGCGCCTGAGGCAGCGGCATATGGGATTTTCGATCGGCAATGCCGAGCGCGATGCGTGGCTGCTTTGCATGCGCGGCGCGATGGCGGAAACGATCGTGGACGGCGGCGCCCGCCAGGAACTCGACGCCGCGTTGACCAAGCTCGCTGACTGGATGCGCAACCAGGCTGGCAATCCCCATGACGCGGGAACGGCACGTCCTTGACGCCGGAGACGCGGGCTCCGGCGACCGGACCTTGCTTGCCTCTTTCAGATCGGGGTTCCGAAAAAATCCTCTTCGGCGCCGCCCCAGGCCTTGTGCAGAGCCAGCGCGTTGCGCCACCGCACGGCCTCGGCGTCGTCGGCATTGCGATGGCTGATCTTGCCGTCGGGATTGTCGGCGAGCAGGTAGGTCTTGCCGTTACGGATGAATCGGATCAGGTCCTTGCTGTCGGTCGGCCGCACCACGCAGCGCGGCGCCTCATCGATCAGAATGGTAGTCGGCAGCATTCGCGCGTTCCCTTGCGTGGTGTCTCCGGTTTCTAGAATCCGTCCGCCTTGCTGCCCCACGGATGGCCGCCGCTCACCAGGGGCGCCCTGATGCCGGCTTTTGCGATGTCCGAGATGCTGCGGTAGAAAGTGCCTTCGTGCACCAGCGTGCCGCCCTTGGTAGTGACGGCGACGTAGCGCGCCACCGGGTCGGTCTCGCAGAGATAGCCGCCGCCGGGATCCGCCGTGGAGCGCGCGTTGCCGTCCCAATCGACAAAGAAGCCTTCTGCCGTCGGCATTTCTATCCGTCCCCGTCGCTTGCAACCAGTTGCGCCAATCCATTTTCGATGATCGCAAGGCAGGCGAGATAGCGCTGGTATTCCGCCTTGCTCACGCTGATCGTGCCGGGCGCGCCGGACGGCGCCGTTTGCGATGTCGCCATCTCGACAGCTTCGAACAGGATGTTTTCCAGCTGGTAGATGCGTTCGCTCGCCCGCTCGAGGTAGGGCAGCGGATTGGCGCGGATGTTCGCCTCGTGCAGGGCGCTCAGCTTCAGCAACGTTCGCAGGCGCCGTGCCGTGCCGCGATTCCCGATATCGAAATTATGCCGTATGACGCTCATGGCATTCTCTCCGCAAGGCGCGGCGTTTCAATCCGCGCCGCGACCGCATCAATCCGCCGGCGGTCCGAGATCATCCGCCGCCGCTTTCTTCTTTTTCTTGTCGACCTTGGCCTGGGCGTAGGCGCCCGAATTCTTCAGCGCGATCGGGGCCTGGCCCTGCACATATTGCGAAATCCAGAACAGGGTTCTCTTGAGTGCCGTTTGCGCGGCCTCTTCCTGATAGCTGTCGCGCTGGTCGCAGTTGAAGCCGTGCGAGGCGCCGGGATAGGAGAATACGCTGACATCGGGCCGGAAGGCGCGAAACTGGCTCATCGCTTCCAGCGGAATCAGCGGGTCATTCTCGCCGAAATGCAGCAAGGTCGGCACCTTGCGCTTGGCGCCGTAATCGTCGACGATTCCGCCGCCGTAATAGCCGACGGCACAGGCGAGACCCGTGACCAGGTTTCCGGCGGCATAAGCGAGATAACCGCCCCAGCTATAGCCGACGACGGCAACCTTGCCGACGCTCCTGACGGAGTCGACCGCGGCCTGAATTTCGGCGAGCGCGCGCTGCTTGTCGACCTGATGCACCAAGGCGATGCCTTCGGCCACACCGGCATCGTCATAGCCAAGTTCGACACCTGTTTTCAAGGAATCGAACAGCGACGGAGCGATAGCGATATACCCCGTCGCGGCAAAGGCATCGGCGATCTGCCGGATGTGCGAATTGACGCCGAACACTTCCTGAATAACGACGACCGCTCCCTTGGGCGCATCAGGAGGGTCGGCGCGATAGGCCGAGAACATATGTCCATCGGCGGCTGTCAGCATAATCATCGCGTCCTCGAATCCAAAAGCCCGGCAGCTACGGATCGTCCTGCCGTCGCGGTTGACCAATACCTGTCGTTTCCGTCAACGCTCGCCCATGCAGATAGAGTGCCAGTTGAAAACCCGCCCCCGCCGCCGCGCTGGCCGGCCGTAGAAGCATTTTTCGGCAGATGCCGGGCGAAGCCGCACCAATTTGTTTTGGAGCTGACAACCGGCTACAGCAGGCCGAGTTCGAGCTGAACGTCTTCCGACATTTTCGATTTGTCCCAGGGTGGATCGAATACCAGATTGACCTTCACGCTCTCGACGCCATCGACATCGCTGACGGCCTTCTGCACCCAGTTCATCATCTCGCCGGCCACCGGACAGCCCGGCGCGGTCAGCGTCATGTCGATCTCGACGGACCTCTGGTCGCCGGGCGCGATACGATAGATCAGCCCGAGATCGTAGATGTTCACCGGAATTTCCGGATCGTGCACGGTGCGCAAGGCCGCAATCACGGCCTCGATCAGATCATCCGCGCCGCCGGCGACCGGCGACGGCGCGCCCGGCGCTGCTACCGGGCGGTCATCGAGATATGTCATTTGCCGCCACCTCCGCGATGGGATGTTGCTCCACCGGCGTATGTGCAAGCCCGATGCCATTGGCCGCTATGCTCAGCCGACACCCTCGGCGAGCGCCGCGATCACGTCCCATCCGACGGCGCCGGTTGGATCGAGTAGCTTCAGGGCATCGAGCATCTCGCCGGCTTGCTGCAGATCATTTTGCCTTAGATGGATGAAGGCGAGTGCCTTCAGCGTATAGAGTGCGAAGCGGCCGGGGCCGTCGGGCAACACGGTCTGCGGTCGCCATTGCCGCCAGTCGGGCGACCATCCCGCCTGGCTGGCAGCTTCCTTCAAGCCGTTCTCTGCGGCGTCCTGTGCCTGATCGAGCTGGCCCTGATAGGTGTGGATCTTGTAGAGGCAAAAATAGACCGGCAGCGCCTTCGGCGCGGCGGCGAGCGCTTGCCGGAACAGACTGTCCGCGCGCGATCGGTCTTGTCGATAGGCGACGACGCCCTGCTGCAGCAACGCGTCGATAGCCTCGGACAGTTCTCCGAAGTTGATGGAGTCCTCCGCCTTGAACAGTTCGATCATGCGCAGCCTTGAGGATACCGAATGTGGGGCTTCCGGCTCACTTCACGAGGTGAAGCGGCTGCGTGGCCGCGACCGCAGCCTTCGGCTTGTGCCGTGAAATGGCGTCGGCCACCGCCGTCGCGATCAGCCGTCCGCGATCGTCCGTTCCGCTCCAGTTCGCACGCCGGCCGCGGGAATCGATCTCCAGCAGCTTTGCGCCGGCCGGCACCTCGGTTCCGTCACGGACAATTCCGCGCAGGATTCCGTCGAACGGCGCACGCATCGGCTCATTTCCCAAATGGCCGACGACGAAATCCTTGAACACCCGCGTGCCGATCTCGACCGCAGTATTCCATCGCCCGGAGAAATGTGCGCGTACGAAGCGCTCGCCGGCATGGTTGCCGAGTCGCTGCGATATCCCGTCGGGCTGATCGGTGCAGCCTTGATGAATGACGCGCCCGGCCTTGCCCGGCCGGGTCTCGATCGCGACGTCGCAATTGACGCCGCTGGCAAAGCCGGGACCGAGGCCGATCGCCAAACGGCCGAGCCGGCGCAGATCGGGGGTCGCGAGATATTTCTGCATCCTGGCGTCGATGAGAATGTCGATGGCCTGTATCACGATCAGGTCGAGAAGTCCGAGCTCCGTGACGGTGACCCCGGACGTCTGCGCGAGGCTGGTGCGGATTTCGAGCCCGGTATCGGCGCGTCGCGCGCCGATACCTTCGATCGTGACGCCGTCGTCATAGAGGGCGTCGTGGAAGGCCATCTTTCGCCGCATCACCGGTGGCAGCGGGTCGTGCGACAAAACGATTCGATAGTTGTTGCGGTGCAATTGCATCGCAACGGCAGAGGCGATTTCGTTGGTGCCGAGGATCACGGCGAATCGAAAGGGGAAGGCGGCCCGCATTTTCGCGTTGCTCCGGTATTGGCTTCCCGTCCGGGAAAGCAAGAGCCGGGCCGCTCGCCGATAAAGAGAAAAATTCAACGAAAGGGAACGTCGACAGCCGGCTTTCCGCGAACCAGGTCGCATCCCAAACAGGCCGTGTTCGGCATGTCGGAAACCTGACACTGGTCGACGCATTGCGTTGCGACAAACCCTGGACAATTCGGTTCGCGACCCGGCATCTCGATGGTTGCGGCCTGGGCCGGAAGCCTTGAGCGGATATTTTGCGAGTTGGTTTGGAGCTTGCATGGCAGCCGCAACCAACCTGACGGAGTGCGTTGCCATGGCTATGGACGGAGTTGAGATCGAGCGTCTGATCAAGCAGTCCTTTCCGGATGCGCAGGTTGTCGTCGTCGATCTGAGGGGAGACGGCGACCATTACGGCGCGCGCGTCACGTCAGGAGCATTCGTGGGCAAGAGCCGGATCCAGCAGCACAAGATGGTCTACGACGCCTTGCAGGGCCAGATGGGCGGCGTGCTTCATGCGCTCGCGCTCGAGACGATCGTGCCGAAATGAATGGACCGGCTTTTGCACCGCGACCGCCAAATCAATCCGATTGCTGAGGAGAGAACATGACCAGTCCGACAGTCGAACGCATCAAGGGAATTGTCGCGAGTAGCGACGTGGTGCTTTTTATGAAGGGGGTGCCGGCGGCGCCGGAATGCGGCTTTTCCGCCAGCGTGGTCCAGATCCTGAACGGACTGAAGGTACCGTTCGAGGGGGTCAACGTGCTGGTCGATCCGCAAGTCCGCGAAGGCATCAAGTCATTCTCGGACTGGCCGACCATCCCCCAGCTGTACGTCAAGGGCGAGTTTCTGGGCGGCGCCGATATCGTCCGCGCCATGTTTCAGGAGGGTGAACTTGCGGCGTTGCTGACCGACAAGGGCATCCTGAGCGCGACATGAGCGAGAGCGCCGAGGATACCGAATTCGAGCTGCCACAGATCTTCAAGCATCACGTCTTTGCCTGCTCGACGCAGCGTCCGCCCGGTAATCCCCGTGGCAGTTGCGGCACGGCTGGCGCCCAGCCGTTGTGGGACCGCATGGGCAAAGCGATCGAGGGGCAAGGGCTCTCCGATGTCGGCTTCACCGCCTCGGGGTGTCTCGGTTTTTGTAGGGTCGGTCCCTTGATGGTGGTCTATCCGGAAGGTGTCTGGTACCGCCCGACCGCTGCGGAGGATGTTGACGAAATCGTCGAGTCCCATTTCAAGCGCGGTAAACGGGTGGATCGGCTGGTCGTGGTCCTTACGCGGCGTTGATTCTGCCGGCTGCTGCGGACGATATCGCTTGCCTTGGAATCGCCGTCCGCTCAAGGAGGTGTAGCCGGGTTGGCCGAGCTCGGCCCCCGGGACGCAGCAGCGGCAGGCACGCTCGATGGTGCCTGCGAGGTCAAGAAAGGCCGTCCGTTTCCGCGGCGACATCGGCCCCTGTGCAAGGCGGTCTGGTGCGCCAGGCTTCATAGCCGCCGTCGAGGCTATACACCTCCGCGAATCCGAAATCGGAAAAGGTCTGGGCATATTCCCGGCTGGCATTGCCGTGATAGCAGTAGATCAGGATTGGCCGGGTCTTTGCGGTGGCGGCGATGACCGCGCCGAGGTTGGCCGACGAAACCGGCTGCGCGCCGTCGATGCGCGATGTCGCAAAGGAGCCGGCGTCGCGCGCGTCGAGCACCAGCGGATCGTGGCGCGACAGCAGGGTTTCGGCACCCGTGACGTCAATGCGCTGGAACGGTGCGCGCAGTTTCATGGCCGGGATTCTTCGGCTGGCGCGACCTGCCGGTCCGGATAGGCGGGCCAGGTCGAGATGCGGTCGTCCATCAAGGGACGGCCGATGGTGAAATGATAGAGCGACTGGAACCGGGTCGTGGTCAGCCCGAGTACTTCATGCAGGGCGTCGTCGAAGTAGCAGCCGATGCCGGTGCCGCGCAGTCCCTGGGCTTCGGCTTCCAGGTAAAGCGCGTGCCCGATCAGCCCCGCCTCCCAGTGCAATTGGCGATAGCGCCAGGGATTGGCGCTGACGACGGGTTCGAATTCGCAGAGCATGCTGAGCGCGAAGCAGCTGTCGCTCGCGATGGCCTGGTGGCAATTCATGGTTCGGGCGATGATCCGGCAGTCGGTGCCCAGCAGCCTGTAGAAGGGAAGATGCGCGGGCGCGTTGTCCGGGCTCTGCCACTCGAAGTCCCCGCGCATATGCGCGCGAAGCGCATCGGCAGCGGCCGGGTGACGCGGCAGCGCATAGACGCCGGGGTCGAGCCCCTCGACGCGATGGACGAACAGGATCGGATGAACGCCCGGTGCAAAACTCCAGACGTCCCACGGCGCGTGCGGCCGGTTGAGTAGGCCGTCCAGCATGCAATAGAAGGAGTCCGCGCTCATCCTGTATTTGCCGTCGAAACGCTGCGCGCTGCGTCGACCGAGAATGATGTCGGTGGCGCGACCTTCGTCCGTGGGGTGCCGCGGAGGATGGATCTGGATTTCCGACGGCGACCCGGTGCCGCGACCCTGCGTCGCCCGGCTTACCTGCTCGATCACGGGCCAACGATACAAGGGATGCGGGTCGAGCAAATTCGCCTGACCAGCCCATCGGCTTTCGTTGCCTTGCCGGGCAATCGGTGGACGACGCGCTGCTTGCGGAGTGGTGCCGGGTGCGGTCTCGATCGCAATCAGAAGATCCGCGTCTTCGCTTTCCGCACCTGAAAAGTCGCTGCTGCGATCAATGCCCATCATTGTCGCAAGTTCGTCGCTGTTCACGTCCTCGATGAGCGCGACACTCCATCCCAACGCTCCCGCGGCGTAGCGCAACGCGCCGAGCGCATGGCCGACGTCCAGCTGACAATAGCGAAAGGCGCGCTCACCGTACTTCCAGGCTTCTCGCCAATGCACCGATGACAATCCTATCCACGCCCGAGCGGGCGCTTCGGGCCGAATGTCGCTCGCGCACCGCAGCTCCAACGCGTGGTCGCGGCTCAGATAGTGGTACACCCCATTATTGACGCCGGGCACGTTGCTGGAGAAAACGTAGACTTCGGTCGGATGCAGATTGCCGCTCGACGGATTGCAGCGCACCGCCCAGCGGTCCGGTCCGTATTCCTTCCAGGCCGACAGTCCCATCGATAGCTGCAGCAGACTGGCCAGGGATTCGATGGTAAGGGCGGCGCCGTCGACGCTGCCGGGTGTCGTCGCTTGCGCGAAGCTGGTGCCGAGGCGGCCCGCACTGAGTTCGAGTTCGATTCGCGCGCAGCCAGCGAATTCTCTGAACGGATTGGGTTGTGCGTCCCAGTCGAGCGTCTCGGGGCCGTCGGCATAACGCTTGAGATTGTGCTTGGAGCGCGCGTGATAGGCCAGGACCGTTTCGGCGGGGCTCAGGGTTGATACCGCTGCGACGTTCATCGGGGAAGCGATGCCGTGACCGGGTGAGGGTCCGGACAGCGCGGAACTGCTCCGGGACGGCTGCAGTTTTCAGCATCGTGGCCCGCGGCGCCGCCCAGCAGCGACGTGACGGGGTCGCGGTCGAAACCTGCACATCGTTCTCCGTTGGCTTCGACCAGCGGCCGCCGGATCAGGAGCGGATCCCCAACCAGTGCAGCGAGCGCCGTGTCGGCCCCGAAGGCTGCGGGGTCGATCTCGCCGGACTTGATGCGCGGAGCCGCCGCATTGAACCAGGAAGCAACCGGCATCGATCCGAAGAATTCGCGCAAACGCTCGGCGGTCCACGGCTCCGTCAGCAGGCTCCTGGCGAACACGACATGGCCCGCGGCCTCCAGCATCTGCTTTTGCCGGGCATTGGTCTTGCAGCCGGGCTTTTGGTAAAAAACCACCGTCGCCATGGCGCAGCGTTCCCTACAGCACGCTGAGCTGAACCAGCGGCGAAGCGCCGCCGCGGCCCAGAATGGTATCGACCTTCTTGCGGACGGCCTCCAGCGTCAGCGGCTTGACCATAGCGCCATGGGCTCCGGCTTTCAGGCCCTCGATAGCGACCGCCTCGTCGGATTTGGCACAAACGATGAGAACGCGGACCCCGGGAAATTTCGCCGTCAGCTCCCCGATCAGCGCGTTGCCCCTCTGCCTGAGGAAGGAAACGCCGAGCAACACGACATGCGGCTGCAGCCAGCCGACGCCCTTTTCATAGGCCTCTTCGGGGCTGGTCAATTCGTGGGTCTCGATTTCGTCATGCAGCATGAACTGCAATGCGGCGCGGGTGATTTCATCCTCGTCGATGACAAACACTCTGCGCTGGTCAACAGCTTTCGATGTTTCGACGCCAATCTGCATTTCAGCCTCCGTGAGCTTGCAGGCATGTCCAGTCGTAGGGCCCACAAGGCTGCTAGCAAATTCCATTCCGGGCGAACCGCGCGCCGGATTTCGCGCGGGATGAGCGCAACACCAGTGGTGACTGTGTCCGAGTTACGCGATGGTCGTGCCATCCTTGTCTGATTTCGAACACCCGCCAGACAGCGGAGCCTAAGCTGTCGCGTTCGACACATCGGGCTAAAATCGAAATGTCGGCTGTTTCGGAAGCCAAATCATCGCCTTAGTGCGAGTGGCACGCAGGTTGCTATTGAGTGGTTGGAACAAGGAGTGAGGGCTGAGTGCACGCAGACGCCTGACGAGCGATGTGCTCCTTCCCGTAACCCATGTGCCCGGTTCTGTAACGGAAACAGTCTCGCGCAGACGCGCGGACTCATTGGCAATCGGTTCATGGAGAGCAAAATGGCTGCACTACGACAAATCGCATTTTACGGCAAAGGCGGCATCGGCAAGTCGACGACCTCGCAGAATACCTTGGCGGCGCTCGCCGAGATGGGTCACAAGATCCTGAT
>Ga0307499_10000168_pt1 | contig 24062 bp, 24 predicted proteins | sample 13_S_MG_FD_201363 | JGI IMG/M metagenome (GOLD analysis project Ga0307499, IMG submission 201363) | Soil microbial communities from Populus trichocarpa stands in riparian zone in the Pacific Northwest, United States - 13_S | ecosystem: Environmental > Terrestrial > Soil > Riparian zone > Trees... | reverse complement strand
CGAGCTGACCTATATCCGCAAGGATGGCAGCCGGTTTCCGGCGGTTGTGTCCGTTACGGCCTTGCGCGACGCGCAGGACGTTATCATTGGCTATCTGCTCATTGGTACCGACAACACTGCGCGCAAGCTGGTCGAAGAAGAGCAAAAAAAGTCCGATCAACGCCTGCGCGACCAACAATTCTACACCCGCTCGCTGATCGAATCCAACATCGATGCGATCATGACCACCGATCCGTCCGGCATCATCACCGACGTCAACAAGCAGATGGAGGCACTTACCGGCTGTACGCGCGACGAGTTGATTGGTGCACCGTTCAAGGGTTACTTCACTGATCCGGAGCGAGCCGAGGCGGCGATCAAGCGCGTGCTGAGCGAAAAGTCGGTCACCGATTACGAGCTGACAGCGCGCGCCCGCGACGGCAAGCAGACGGTGGTGTCCTACAATGCGACCACCTTTTACGACCGGAACCGGACACTACAGGGCGTCTTCGCCGCGGCGCGCGACGTCACGGAGCGCAAGCGAGTGGAGGCGGAATTGCAGCAGGCCAAAGCCGCTGCCGAGAGCGCGAGCCGGACCAAATCGGATTTTCTGGCGAGCATGAGTCATGAAATCCGAACGCCGATGAATGCCATCATGGGCATTTCGGACCTGCTCGCGAAGACCTCTCTCACCCCTGAGCAAGACAAGTATGTGCAGATCTTTCGCCGCGCCGGCGACAACCTGCTGAATCTCATCAACGACATCCTCGATCTCTCCAAGGTCGAAGCCTCGCAGCTGGAGTTGGAGCGGACCGGCTTCTCCTTGAACGATCTTCTGGAGAAAGTGACGGAGATGGTGGCAGCTCGGGCCCATGAAAAAGGATTGCCCATGGTGTTTGAGATCGCGCCGAATGTGCCCAACGACCTGGTCGGCGACCCGACACGGCTGCGTCAGGTGTTGCTTAATTTGCTTGGCAACGCGATCAAGTTCACGCAATCGGGCGAAGTGACCCTGCGAGTTGCACCAGATGCGAATCCCTCCGTGCCGACCGCATTGCGGTTCACAGTATCGGACACCGGCATCGGTATTCCCCGCGAGAAATTGGGTCAGGTGTTTGAACGCTTCACACAAGCCGACTCATCCACCACGCGCAGGTTCGGCGGCTCGGGGCTGGGGCTCACGATTTCGAAGCGCCTGGTGGAATTGATGGGTGGGCGCATCTGGGTCGAAAGTGAAATCGGGAAAGGCAGCGTGTTTGCTTTCGCCGTACCATTCGAGATGTCGGCTACGGTCAATCGGCCGGCGGCCCTTCCGGTCGGCACGGATCCTGAGCTACCGCTGCCGGCGCTACGAATTCTTCTGGCGGAGGACTCGCCGGACAACTGCATCATCACGATGGCCTATCTCGAGGACACGCCGTACCGGGTTGAAATCGCCGAGACTGGGGCCATCGCCTGCAAAATGTTTGAACTCGGTCATTACGACCTTGTCCTGATGGATCGACAGATGCCCGTCATGGATGGCTTGACCGCGACGCGGACGATTCGAGCGTGGGAGCAGGCGAACGATCGACCGACCACACCGATCGTTGCATTGACGGCCTCCGCCTTGAAGGGCGATCGAGAAATGTGTCTGGCGGCAGGGTGCACAGCTTTTTTGACGAAACCAATCAAACAAGAGGTGTTGCTGCAAGCGATCAGGGAGCACTCCATCGTCGCTCCTTCGTCATCGAAAGAAGAAAACAGCCGGATGGACCTGATCCGTTTGCATGTCAAATCCAAATCCGCAAACCGCATCCCTGCGTATCTGCAGAACTGCAGGCAGAATGTCATCGTGATGTCGGACGCCTTGGATCGAGTTGACTTTGAGACCGTGACGAGTCTGGGGCACCAGATGATGGGCTCCGGGGGCATGTTTGGATTCCAGGCCATTACTGACATCGGTGGCGCCATTGAGCTGGCAGCGGGGAGCGCCGACACCGATGCATCGCGCAAGTGGTTGGGCGCATTGTCCATCTATCTGGATGGTGTCGAGACCATTTCCAACTAGCCTGCACTCAATCCCAAAAACCAATTCGGCCCTTGCAAAAGATTGAGAAATAGATGCCGATATTGGATCAAAGGGGTATTTCGGTTTAAACGATGCCGCTCGTGCCGCTGCGTCTGACGCCGGCCATTCTCGTTGTCCAGAGTGCGACCGGATTGAGGTTTGGTTACTTCCGTTGTTGGCACCTTTGAGACGTGCTCGCCTATCCTGAGCATGTCCGTTCACCGGGGTAGACCGGAAGTCGCCGTGGTCCGGCCAAACCGACGCGAATGACCCAACTGAGACATTAGTTCGCCGCCAGAACTGACATCGGCCCCTTCAGGTATGTTAGTCTGAGCCAGTACGATGCGCGGTATTCAGTCGTGGGGAGGGTAGCGAAGACTAAGCAAGATATTGATATTCTTGGTGGGCCCGGCGGATCAACCATTTCACGTACACTTCAATCGCTTAGCATTTAGGTGGTAACCAAAGAGCCTCATTGAAAGCAATGTGCTTTTTAACGCGCGATTAGCACCCGATTGGGAAGCGGGAGGCTCTGCAGCAGCTGACCGATGGGATCAGGCGCATCGTCGGCGCGCCGATGGATGCGAAGGGGCAGATCCGGCAAGCAGCCTGACGCATCTTAAGAAAAATTAGCCGCCCCGGTCGAACTGGGGCGGCTTTATTGTTGGCAACGGCAAAACCATCTGGTGCGCTGCTGTTTGGAGGGCTGCGGTTGATTGACACCTCGGACGCGGATGGCTCCTCACACAATTTTCATTGCTAACTGAGCTGATCGCACTTCTACTCCCGCTAGCATTGCAATACGATACCACTTTTTTAGGACAAGAGTTGCTTCCCGCTGCGTAGGGAGCGACCAACAAGCAATAACATAAGGCTCGCTTGGTTCTGCCGCACGGTGACGGTAGTTCCTGTCATGTCGATTTTGAATTTTTTGGGTGAGCGATAATGTCCGCGAGCCGACCAATTCTTATTACGGTCCACGGGATTCGAACATTTGGCGAATGGCAGGAGCGGCTGAAGCGCCTCGTTAGAGATGCCAATCCGAACATCGACGTCAAATCTTATGGTTACGGCTATTTTAGTGTCATAGCCTTCCTGATTCCGTTTTTTCGCTGGCTAGCTGTCCGATCTTTCCGCAACCGACTACGCGGCATAATTCAGGAAAATCCAGGTAGCCCGATCACGATCGTTTGCCATTCGTTCGGAACGCACCTTGTGGCTCACGCCCTCGGCGGTATGAAGCCCGACGAACTACCTGAAATCCCAGCACTGATCCTTTCGGGGAGCGTTCTTCGATCCAGCTATCATTGGCGCCGCATGCGCGCGGCCGAAAAACTCAAGCTGGTGGTCAACGATTGCGGCACAAATGACGGAATTCTGGTGCTGAGCCAAATGCTCGTGTTGTTCACTGGCATGGCCGGACGGGTCGGCTTTTACGGATTCACCGACGACTTTATCGTCAACCGATACTTCGCGGGGTCATAGCCACTACTTCCAGCCTAGTGGCGACGATCCGGATTCCTTCATGCGCGAATGGTGGGTGCCCATCGCCGCTTACGCTCAAGCTCCGAAACAGGCGGGCGCGCGATTGGCAGGCGGCACGCTGCAAGGCGCTTTATATGCGCTGATGCGGATTGCCGACCCATTGAAGGGGGGGCTGTATTTTGGGCTGATCGCCGCCGTAGTTTTCTTCGGCTACGTGCAGCCGCGGCGTGAGGCAGCGCTTGAGCAGGGACGGCGCGAATATCAGGCCGCCGCAGGACAAGTGGGTAACGACCGGCTCGTTCCCGATGCCGTGGCGTCCCTCGCTCGCCTAATCAATGCCAAGACATTCACTACCGAAAGGGACGCAACCCGCGCGGCCGATGTCGCGAGGATTGGTCTGCAACGGTTGCTATCCGCGCACGAGGTCCTTGCCACTGTTCCGGCGGGAACCGCCTTTCGATGGTCCGGCGGGATTTACCTGAAGGGAGGTCTACTTGTGCAGCTCGATGTTCCGCCGCCGCTTGTTCAGTTCCGATCTCCCGACGCTCGAACATCAGTCCTTGTCACCGAGAAAGTAGCTGATCGGGAGCAGAATGGGCGGCCGATCGAACTCATTGTCTTCGATGTGGAGCGCGCCCAGGTATTGATGCGTGTTGGCGCTCCTGCTCCCGCGCTGTCTTAGCTTGGCCGCCTCCTATCGCACGCCGGCTTACGGCGTCGTAAGCAACATCGAAACGGCGGACGACAATCGACAGGTATGGAAGGCGTTAGGAGGGTAAGCAGACGCCGACCGGTGTTGTCGTTTCGGCGACTTTGCAGCGTGCACTCGCTAAAGTAATTATGACGCCACCACCACGGCCCGATGCGCAATTAGGGCACGATGTTTTACGTTTCACGTAAGCGCTACTCAGCCGTTTCCCCATTCACTTGGAGCATCGGGACAGTCAGATTCTCGATCTCCGGCATGGCGCTACCGGCGATGCCTTGGAGGTCGCTGTAGAGCCCCGCGGCCGAATCGAGCACGCCGTCGAGCTGCTCCTCGCGTTTGGCCCACAGCCGGGTCATGGCGGCGCGCTCGCGATTAAGGTCGGCCTTCATGTCGGTGAATTTTTCGACGATGGCCTCGATGCGGTGGCGGAAGCGCGGGCCGGTGAGGTACGCATGCATTTTAGCACAGGGCCGATGATGGTCCCTGCCCACAAGTCGGCGCAACGAAGGTGTGGGCACTCTGCGCCGGGCATCTCGGGAGGCCGGCTTCTTTGATAAGGTTGTTGCCGAATTGGGGACACGACAGTGGTGATGAGGAGGAGCGCTATCGTCCAGGGCGGGCTGGCTTTCGCCACCCGCCGCGCGGCCGCCGCCCGCGATGGCGAGAGCGGTCTGCAGATCATGACCGCAACGCAACTGGCGGCGCGGCTGGCAGGCGGCTTCCTGCATCAGGTGACAGGCGAGGAACTGGAGTTTGTTGTCGCCCGCGCCCTCGATGCGGGAGGCTTCGAGGATATCGAGGCCGTCCGGCATCTTCCCGGGATGACGCGCGCCGTTGCGCGAACGTTGAGAGCGGCATGGAACGCGGACACCCGTCTCACTAACGCGCCCGACGGTAACGCGCGGATCCGCGATCTTGCTTTGCTTGAGAACCGTGTCCGCGAATTTCTAGCCGGCGGCGCGCGCCTGCCGATGGATCTCCGTGACGAGGCGCGCGCGCGAATGCAATGGGCCCCCGCGGTATTGGGCCCCGTCTCCATCATGGGGGTGCACTTCATCGAGCCGGTCTGGCGACCGATCATCCATGATCTCTGCGCCATGGCGCCGGTTGTCTGGACCGCGCCGCCCGGCGCCGACACGGCCTGGTTTGCCGGGGAGATCAGAACGGCGACCGCCGTGGCTGCGACGCCCGTCCAGGTCACGTGCGCCGATCCCCGACACGAGGTGCTCGAGGCTTTTCGCTGGGCGCGCGCCTTGATCGCCTCGGGACAAGCCGAGCCTAGCGATATCGCGATCTGTGGCGTCACCACCGACGAATGGGACGAGTATATCGTGGCGCTGGCGGATGAAACCGAATTGGCGGTGAGCTTTCCGCACGGCCGGCCGTGTCTTGGCACCCCGGATGGACAGCGTTGCGCGGCGCTTGCGGATATGCTGCTTCACGGCCTCAGCCAGGCCCGCGTGCGGCGTCTGTTTGCTCTAGCCGCAGGTCAGCGAACGGCGCTGGACACGTTGCCGCGCGACTGGCTGCGCGTGCCGCGCAGCGCCTCGCTTACCTCGGCCGCGGAATGGGCTCGGGCCCTCGACCAGCTCACCTTTCCAGATACCGATCCGCGCCCGATTGTGATGCCCCTGCTGACCTTGCTGGAACGAGGAACCGTCGCGGCCGAAGAGGCAGCGGAAGCGTTCCTGCGCGGCCGTGCGCGCCGCCTCTGGGAGCGGGCGACACGAGGCGCACCAGCGGCCGCTCTGGAGCTTTCGCTGCGTAAAATCCGCGTCGAGGATGAGCGAGATGCCAGCGACTCCGTAGCCTGGACGCCAGCATGGCAGCTAGCGGCATCACCACGCCCTTGGGTTCGTCTGCTCGGCCTGACGGAGCGCGGATGGCCGCGCTCCTCCGGCGAAGACCCCTTGCTGCCGGACCATATTGGACCACCGGGGCCCCTCGACGCCGATCCGCCCGCCGAAGCGGACCGGCGCGCATTCGGCATCATCGCCGCTTGCGCGACACAGGGCATTGTTCTTTCCCGCAGCCGTCGCAACGCGCAGGGCGCTCGGGCGGGCCCCAGCCCGCTTCTCGCTCCGGGCGGCAACGCGTTCGCGCTTGCACGGACACGGATCGCAGAGCACGCGGCGAGTGAATCGGATCGGCTTACCGCGCGCCCGCAAGAGATAGCCGAGCACCTCGCGACAGGCTCTGCCCTACGGTGCTGGCAGAACTGGCACAGATCGGATTTGACGGCACATGACGGGCTATTGGTCGCGGGTCACGCCGTCATCGCCGAAAGCCTCGCAGAGATCCAGTCACCGACTTCGCTTGCGCGGCTGCTGCGCGATCCGCTGGGCTTTGTCTGGAAATACGCTCTCGGATGGCGTGCGCCGGACGACCGGGAGCGTCCACTGATCCTTCCACCCGATGAGTTCGGCCGGCTGGTCCATGAGCTTTTGCGCCGCGCCGTCGACGCGCTCGAGCCGGTGCCCGGTTTCACCGTGGCCGGTAAGGAGGAGATCGAGGGCGCGTTGGAGGCGGCGGAGCGACACGTGACTGCAGCGTGGCCGCTGGAGCGGCCGGTGCCGCCCGAGGTGCTCTGGGTCAACACCGTGCGCCAGGCATCCGCTATGGCGCTGGCTGGCCTGACGAACGAGAAATTCACCGAGACCGGCACGCGCAGCTGGACCGAGGTGCCATTCGGCGAGCATGCCAATCCGCCAGTACCTAAAGATCCAGATTGGCCCTGGGACCCTGGGCTGCGCGTCGATGTGCCCGGAACTGCGGTTTCCATTCGCGGAAAAATCGATCGCGTCGACCTGCGCGCCGGTGGCGTCGCTGTCCGTGTCACCGATTACAAGACTGGCGAGCGGCCGGAGAATGTCGCTGAGAGAGTCATTGCGGGCGGCGCCGAATTGCAGCGCGTCCTATACGCCCTGGCATGCCGCCAACTTCTGCCGGACGTGCCTGCCATTAGAACCCGGCTTATCTATCTGAAGGGCGAACCGGCGATCTTCTTGCTGCCGGATCTGGATGACGCAATTGCGCAAACCGCAGCCTTCGTCAACGCGGCCTGCGCTGCCTTGACGCGCGGCCATGCTGTTCCGGGGCCGGCCGCCGATGACCGTCTCAACGATCTTCGGCTCGCGCTTCCTGCCTCTCCTGCCTACTTCCGCAGAAAGCAGGCTGCGTTCATCGCCGCGGCCGGCGATCTGGCACGGTTTTGGGGGTTGCCATGAACGTACTCGCCGACAGCGCCGACCGCTGGCGCGCCCTCACGGTCCTTGATCAAACCTTGCTTGTCGAGGCGGCGGCAGGCACCGGCAAGACCTCGCTGCTGGCCGGTCGCGTCACCATGCTCCTGGCCAGCGGTGCCGCGCCACGCAACATCGCCGCCATCACGTTCACCGAGCTCGCAGCCGGAGAATTGCGCGTGCGCGTGGAGCGGTTCGTCAATGAGCTGCTGAATGGAAACGTACCCGATGACCTGGCGCTCGCGGTCGACAAACCCCTGACCGCGCCGCAGAGGGCCGCGCTCATCGCGGCGCGTGCGCGACTGGACGAACTTACGGCAACCACTATCCATGGCTTCTGCCACAAGCTGCTTCGCAGCTACGCGATCGAGGCGGCCGTCGATCCTGGCGCCGAGGTTCTCGATGCGGTCCAGACCGAGTTTGCCTTCGCGACCGTGTTCGAGCGTTGGCTGCGGCGGCGTCTCGGCGAGAACGCCGATCCGACCGATCCGGTCGTTGTGATGGCGCGCCGAGACCCAAAGGAAGCTGTCGACACCCTGAAAAAGCTCGGCAAGTTCCGGCGCAGCTTTCGGACCGCAAAGCCTCTGCCACGCGATCTCGCCCAACACGCGGATCTGGAATTTGTCGAGAGCGTTCGGGAATTTCGTCGCTGGATCGACGGCGCGCAGGCTCCCGACCGGGCGCTCGAAGACGTTGACGATCTCGAGCAACTCGCCGCCTTCTTCGTGGGCGCCTTCGATCATCCTCCGTCATTCGAGCGGCTCTGGGAACTTGCCCATCCGCCTCGCGTCAACGCAATGGCCTGGCGTTCTAACGATCTGCGTCCATATCGGCGCTTGGGGGCCTGGAGGTACGTTGCCGGTAAGGACGAAGGGACGCGCCTCGCAGAGCAGGCCGCATCCCATTACGACCGGTGTGCGGCGGAGTTTCGTGCTCTTCTAGGGGGCATCGCAACAGCGCTGGTCGCGACGTTCTCCGGCGCTCTCGATGAGCTCCTTGAAGACTTCGAGGCGTTCAAGCGCAACGCTGCCGTTCTGGATTTTGACGATTTGCTGTTCGCCACGCGCACGCTTTTGCGCGGTCACGAAGCCGTCCGGCAGGCGGCGTCAGACTGCTACACGCGAATTCTCGTCGATGAATTCCAGGACACCGATCCGGTGCAGGCCGAGATCCTATTTCTGATCGCCAGCCCTCCCGGCGCGGCTCCGGCCTGGAAGGAGCGGGAACTGATTCCGGGCAACCTGTTCATGGTCGGCGACCCCAAGCAGGCGATCTACAGATTCCGAGGCGCGGATGTCGCAACCTACATGCAGGCGCGCAATGCCGTCGAGCGTCAGTTTCCAGGCAATATCCTGCGGATCACGACGAGCTTCCGCTCTCGCGGTGAGATCCTGGACCACGTCAATAGCTGTTTCCGCGATCCGTTAGGCCGACAGGCCCCGGGTTATGTCCCTCTTGTATCCTCGCTTGGTCCAGCAGAGCACGGTTTGCCTTGCGTCATGAAGGCCACGATCCGCATCGGCGAGAAAAGCCGCGCGGCGTTCATACGCGACGAGGAAGCACGAGCCGTGGCCGACATCTGTGCCCAGCTTATCGGAAATGCCCGCGTGCGGCGATCCGGCGGAGAAACCTCCTCGATCGTGCCCGGCGACATCGCCTTGCTCGCGCCGGTCGGCACCGAGCTCTGGCGTTACGAACGAGCGCTCGAGGAGCGTGGCCTGCCGCTCGTCTCGCAGGCCGGCCGCAATCTCTTCCGGCGCCAGGAAGCGCAGGATTTCGTCGCGCTGATCCGTACGCTCGCAGACCCAGGTGATACCCTGGCGCTCGGTGCCCTGTTGCGCGGTCCGCTCGTCGGTCTCACCGATCACGAATTGCTCGATATTGCACGAGCTCTCAGGCGGAATGAGCACGAAGCTAGTGCGCCGGCACCGAGACTGACGCTGCAGACGCAGCCAGAGCAAATCGACAATCCGCTGGCGCGGGAGACGTTGATCGTACTGAGAGATCTGCGGCGGCGCGTGCGACGAACGACGCCATTCCTACTGTTGAGCGAGGCGATCGATCGGCTGCGCGTTCGGGCCACGCTTGCCGCACGGGGCAGTGATCAGGCAGCTCGGGCTCTGGCCAACCTCGACCTTCTGATGGAACGCGCACGCCGCTATGGCGTGCGCGGCCTCAAGCAATTGGCGCAGGACATCGATGCCGACTGGGAGGGCGGTCCTCTCGGACCCGAGCCCTACGACGAAGCGCGGCTGGATGCGGACCGCGAAGCGATCGAAATCATCACGGTCCACAGTGCCAAGGGCCTTGAATGGCCGATCGTCATTCCGATCAATATGGGATCTGAACTCAGACGGCGCGAGCCGTTTATCCACCGCCGTCAGGACGACACGCTGCACTGGGTGCTGGGCGATGTCGTTCCGCCAGCGATCGCGGATGCCATCAGCATCGACGACCGGGACAGCGCAGAGGAGCACGAGCGGCTTCTCTACGTCGCCTGCACGCGGGCCATCGAAATGATGATCCTGCCGACATTGTCGGCGCGGCGTACCAATAGCTGGGCGCATCTTCTCGATCTGGGGCAGGATAATATCCCGGAATGGGATGCGGCGCGCTTCTCCCGGCGTCCTGTGGCGCGGGTCGCGGCAGAAGAAAACCATCAGAGCGCGGAGATGTTTGCCGCTGAGCAAGCCGCAATCTCGGATGCATCCCGGCCGATACGGTGGATTCGGCCAAGTGACGGCGACGCCGATCGCCTGGTCGAGGTTGCACGGGTCGACGAGAGCGCTGACGTTCACCCCGCGGGGCTCGTGACAGTTATGGGCAGCGCAATCCGGGGCGCGGTGCTGCACAAGCTGATCGAAGAGGTATTGACCGGAGAGATCGAGGAGGCAGTATCGGTTCTGGAAGCCCGTGCCGGCGTCCTCCTCGCGCAACTGGGCCCGCCAGAAGCGGGAGCGCTACCCGATCCGGCGGAGATGGCCATAACCGCCTTACGTGCGCTGCGTCTGCCGGGCGTTGCGGAACACCGTGCCTCGCTCGTGCCGGAGATGACCCTCTATGGTGCCCGCGATGCTGGCAGAACCCTGACAGCCGGCCGCGCAGACGCCGTTGCCGTCGCAGCAGGCCAGCCCGTTCTCGCTTTTGACTGGAAGAGCGACGTGGCCCCGACTGCCGCCGACCGGCAGGCCTATGCCGGACAGCTGCTGCAGTATCTGGAGGCGGTCGGCGCACCGCGTGGTGCTGTCGTCTATCTGACGCTCGGCGAACTGGACTGGATTGAACGATAAGGCGTTCGGACAGTCTCGAAGGCATGCGTGACGAGATATCGAGGTAGGGACTCGTCCGGTCGACACCACAGGACGACGACATCATATCGTGTCCTTTTAAAAGCGACATCCCTGACGTGGATTTCACGCTCGGGGCATCGGATGGCACTCCGTGGACCAACGTTCGCGCGGAGCTGGCAATTTGCTTCTTCTTGGTTTTCTCTGCCTTCCGTCTGGGCGCGTGCGGCTTCGCCGCACCGGGCTCTCGTGAACCGAGCCGCTTCGCGTCTCGGCCGTTCCGGCTTCGATCCCTCGCGCAGAGACTGCGGAGCTCCTCACCGGGGGTACTCGGGAAAGGGGCTCGCCTTCGGCGATCGCTATCACTGCCCCTTTCCCGGGTGCCGCTGTTAACCGGTCTCGTCGCTGCACTCGGACCCGCGTGCCCTTCGGGTCGCTATGCTCACGCTCTCCGGGTGCCATTTCAGTGGCGCGATGCGCCACTGGCGCACGCCTGATCAGGGCCTGCGGCCCTAAGCAGACAATGCCGATGCAGAAGTGCAACGTAAAGGTGGGAAGTCTTGCAGATTTCGTATCCTCCTGGCGTATGCGGCGGATGAGGCGATCGAGTTTTGGGCATTGATCCAGTCAGGACTTCACCTGTCGGAGCGCTGCAGGTGACTGATTCTGGTCCGGTTTGTCTTTCCCCTTCTCGATATGGAATCGATTCCACCTTGTTTGTGCCGTGCACTGGCATTGCGTTTGATGGGCCCACGTCGGCTTCGTTCTGATCGATCCCGCCGTTTTCCGATGCTGCGCCTGCCGGTGGCAGCCATGGTATAGTCGTCAGTACAGGCATGGGCACGCGTCCAACGCACCCTCGAATGAGCTGATCAGGCACGAGGGCCGGCAAGAGCCTCGATCGCCTTCCCGCAACGGCTGCGCCCGCTTTTTTCCCCTGCCACCGAGTAGCGGCATTCCTCGCGCGAGACAAAAAGGCAGGCTGTCGCCGTCCTCCGCTGGCGCTGCGGGTCTGGCGGCTGCGGGTCGATCGCTCCCCGGGCCAGGGATCGCCATCGAGGCCGCGATGGGCGCGGCCCGAGCAACAGACGGAGATGACCATGGCTACCATCGGCACTTTCACCGCTTCGGACAACGGCTACACCGGCATGATCAAGACGGTGACGCTGAGCATCAAGGCCAAGTTCGTGGCGTCCGCAAAGGACAATGACAAGGCTCCCGACTACCGGATCTTCGCCGGTGCGACCGAGTTCGGCGCCGCCTGGAAAAAGACCGCCCGCGAGAGCGACCGGGAATATCTCTCGGTCAAGCTCGACGATCCGAGCTTCTCGGCTCCCCTCTACGCCTCGCTGGTCACGGTCGAAGGCGAAGACGATTACAGCCTGATCTGGTCGCGCCGCAGCGGCGACTGATCGCTCCGGATCGCAGCCCCGCCTCCTCGGAGGCGGGGCTTTTTGTATTTCCTGCCTCTCTTTTAAGGAGAAGTGGATGGGGTATTTGTTCAGAAAAGGAACTTTTCCTTTCCAAAAACGCGATCAACAGGACGCGTTCAGAACAGTATTTTGGCCCAGCGATCGGAATTTCGTTTTGCATGGGGCTCTGACTTTCGATCTTCGAGGGTGCTATTTCGTCGGCTGACGCGAGCGACGATAATCTTGACCGCTCCTGCCACAAATGCGCGGCCTATCGGGTTGGCAATTTGAGCTAAGCCAAGTCAACAAAATATGGAGGCGGAGCAGGATTGGGGTAAGCGTCCGGAGCTTGCACCTGACCTCATCCCTTGACAGGATTTTCGGCTTTCCAGGCCCATGGCAGTAGCTCATCGATGCGGTTGACTGGATATCCATCGACCATCCGCGTAAGCACGTCGCGCAAGTAATCGTAGGGTTCAACGCTGTTCAGCTTGCAGGTTTCGATTAGCGAACAGAGGACAGCCCAGCGTGTCCCGCCGCCATCGCTCCCGGCGAAGAGGTGGTTCTTGCGCCCGAGCGCGACAGGGCGGATCGCGCGTTCGACCGGATTGGTGTCGAGTTCGACGCGGCCATCATGCAGGAAGCGCGTCAGCCCATCCCATCGCGAGAGCGCGTAGCGCATCGCTTCGGCGAGCTTGGCGCGACCGGGCAGCAAAGGGAGTTGCGTCTCCATCCAAAGCCGGAAGTTATCGACGAGCGATCTCGATAGTGACCGCCGGGCGGCCAGTCGATGCGCCGGCGATTGACCGCGGATTCTGGCTTCCACGGCGTAGATTGCGCCGATCCGGCGCAGTGCTTCCAGCGCCAAGGGCGCGCCGTCGGCTTCAGCAATTTCATAAAACTTGCGTCTGGTATGGGCCCAACAGGCGGCAAGAATGATGTCGCCATTGCTGGTCAGCCGCTCGAAGCCGGCATAGCCATCGACATGCAAAACGCCCTTGAAGCGCTCGAGATGCGAGGCAGGACGCTCGGCCTTTCGATCCGGCGCAAACAGGTAAACTGCGGCCGGCGGTGCCGGTCCACCCCAGCCGCGCTGATCGCGGGCATAGACCCATAATCGTCCCGTTTTCGTTCGTCCCCGTCCTGGATCCAGCACCGGGATCGGGGTGTCGTCGGCAAAAAGATGATCGGAGGCGAACACGTTCTTGCAGAGCCGTTCGTGCAAACTCTCGAACCACCAGCAGGCTCCGCCCACCCAGCCAGCCAGTGTCGAGCGCTCCAGTTCGACGCCGTGGCGCGCAAAAATCTGCGCCTGGCGATAGAGTGGCGTGTGGTCGCAATACTTGCTGACCAGCACCTGGGCAAGCAGGGCCGGCGTGGCCAGACCACCAGTGATCGGCCGCTCGGGAGCAGGGGCCTGGGTGACGGTTCCGCATGCGCGGCAGGCAAATTTCGGACGGCGGATGCGCACGACGCGCAGCTGAGCTGGCACCCAGTCCAGCATCTCGCTGACGCTCTCGCCGATGGCATGCAAAGCTCCGCCGCAGCCCCCGCACGCCTCGCTCCCGGTGCCGAGAACGACCTCTTCGCGCGGCAGATGACCGGGTAGCGACTTCCGCTTCGGCGGTGCATCCGGAGCCGGCGCGTGTGGTGTGATTGGGGCAGGATCGGTCTCGGCAACCGCCAGATCGGTGTCGAGATCTTCGAGCCCAAGCGCGAACTGATCACTGTCGAGACGCTCGGAGCGACGCCCATACTGGGCGCGCTGAAGCTGCTTGATGATCAATCGGAGGCGCTCGATCTCACTGTTTCGATGCTCGACGAGCGAGGCGATGTTGCGCACCAGACGATGCAGAAGGGCTGGGTCGGACGGCAGATTGTTGAGATCAAGCTGCATATCCGATTCTACTCGGACGTGCTGATTCGAAGAATCAAATTCGCAATGTTCTAAGGTGTTTTTGCATTTTCAGCCGGCGATTGCGGGCCGCCATCGGCGCTCCGGTGTGCGCCAGTCGATGCCCTCGATCAGCATGGCGAGTTGCGCCGGCGATAACGTGACTGTACCGCCGGGATCGCTCATTCTGGGCCAGATGAAGCCGCCCTGATCGAGCCTTTTGGTGAACAGACAAAGCCCGTTGCCGTCCCAGAACAGGATCTTCAGCATGCTCGCCCGCTTGCCGCGGAAGGCGAACAGGTGGCCGGAGAATGGATCTTTGTTCAACGTTTCCTGGACGATGGTCGCGAGCCCATCCAGGCCCTTTCTCATGTCGGTGTACCCCAGAGCCAGGTGCACCTTCACGCCCGCCGGGACGATCATCATGATGCGGTCTCCTGGTCGACAACGTGTCGCCGGACGACGTCCGGATCAGCATCGGCGGGTGCGAAGACGCGCCGCCCGTCGGGCAGTTCGACCACTGCCATGCCGTCAGGCGGCTGCAACAAATCATGAAGGACGAGCGGGGACGAAGGAGCGCCCGACGCTTCGCTTGCAACCTTGACCCGGACCAGTTTCGCCCGCGCTCGTCGGCCAAATCCGAACTGAACTCGCCATCGGAACAGCATGCTGGAGACGATGCCGTGGCGCCGGCAGATCTCCGCGGCCCCGGCACCCGGAGCCTCGGATTCGCGTACGATCGCGAGTTTCTCCTCGTCGCTGAAGCGACGCCGGTTGCTGCGTCCGTCGTCCGATGGATCGACGCCCGGCGCCTCTGTCAAGCCACTTTTGACGACAGACTCCTTAGCAGCGCTGCTAGCACTAGTGCTTATTTGCGCGCGGGCGCTGGGGTGAAGCTGCGCTCGCCAGTCGATTTCCACCTCGTTGGTATCGATCAGATCGCGCCACCTCTGCAGGCCAAAACGCGATATTCCATGGGCCTTGGCGTACGCCCGCACGCTCATCCCGGACCACGTCATCGCCTCCACATGCATCGCCCAGAACGCCTGGACGGCCCGGCTGCGCGCGTCGCTGGACAGCTTGAGAGGCTGCCGCGAACGACGCTCCTCACGCTTCAATTCGGCCTGTACTCTAAGGGCTTCAGCGTCGACGAGGACGCTTAGCCAGCGCGCAAATGTACCCTGATCCAGGCGGTGCTGACGGCAATAACTGCGCCGGCTGAGGCCGCTTCTACGCCACGCCTCGATGTGCACCGACCACCAGGTTCGGCGCGCTCTGTTCTCATATTGTTTCCGCCCCACAAGAGATTCTCCATGCTGCAGGAAAATCCAATATGGAACGACAAGGCATTCTCGTAAGACGTGCGAGAACCGGACGCTTACCGCACTGAGTAGGGTAGGGGTTTAACGCAAGATAAAAGCAATGGCGCCTGAGTGCGACTAAGCCGTTGTCTGCACATCCAAGATTTAGCGCTCGCGGGGCAACCGCTGTCCCCAGCTCAACTCAGCACTACGAGCAGATTTTGCAACTAATTTCTCCGCGCTGGCGAACGCTTGTCGACATCACCTATCGGTGTTTCAGCGGAATGTCAGATGCGGCTTAACTAGGGATCGAAGAATGATGCCAAAGCTAAACCTCGGCGTTCGTCCTTCGAAGAGCCGCCTTTACATGTTCGATTCCCGATTCGAGTGATTTCAGCAACTCGTGCAATTCAGCCAATGAAGCCTCCTCTAAGCGGAGATTGTTCGGGCTCACCGCCTGCGAGATCAAGATGTCTATGGAGGTGACTAGGCGGAGATCTGTCAGTGCAGTTTCGGACCAACCGCGAATGTCAGAAACTATTTTACCTGAGGGCGTGATTCTTGTGGTCAGGTCGAGACCGCTCGCAACTGCCTGCTCGAGTAGTTGAATGGGTAGTTCAACACTCAACTCATTAGGGCTTCCTCAAAACCTGCGGGCCGATAGCCAGCGCGAGCGAAGCGACCTTCAGGACGATTGAGAAGGTCTAAGAACGGTTCAACCGTCAGGGGTGGGACATCGACCATGCAAAACACTCTGAATAGGCCGACAATACCTAGTATACTAGGTGGAGATCAAGAGCCGCTTGGTGCGGTCATGCCGCATGAAGTTGCGGCGGTTGGTAGCCAGAAATCTGCGACGTATCCGACGAAAGGGCGGCCTTACTCAAGAAGAGTTGGCTGGTCGAGCAGGCTTGAATCGCAACTACATCGGAATGATCGAGCGCGAGGAAAATGCTCCGACCGTCGATGCGCTTGAACAAATTGCGGAGGCCCTCAGTATCGATCCTATCGCTCTTTTTCAGGAGCGCTAGTTAATGTAATGCACACTCTAACCAAGCTAGTAACCGATTTGGTGCGCGCCAATGCGCAGCATCGTGTGGAGATAACGCATTTCAGAGAACTCCTTGAGAACGTTTGTTGTTTTTCAAGCCGCAGAGGCGCTCGGGGGCGATAAATAGCAGCAAAATGCAGCAAGGGGCAGGGTGTTGCGTGTCAACTGCGTGTCAGCTGTTCTGCGGTCGTTCCTGGCCTTCCTGAGTGGTTGGCGCAGGCCCCCAACCCAGCAGTCGGTCCTCGGTCGTCCCGTGTCTTAAGCCCCAAGCCTCTTGTAACGCCCCTCGGGCGGGCGGCGTGGGGTCTAAGGTCCGCGCAGCGGGCGGGCGTTGATTAATCCCCTTGTGGATTGAGCTTGGAAACGATGGCTTGGGCCGTCTGCTCCGCTGCGTCCCGCACATCCGGGTCCAGGAGCTGAAGGAGGCGGATGATGGCGCCCCAGCTCTTCGCGCGCAGGTACTGGCCTTGCCGCTCGGCTGACTGGATGCCGATGACCTTCAGCGGCACCTCGGCGCTCCAGAACCCCTTATTGACCCAGCTAAGTTCCGGTAACCCCAGACAGAGCATCCGCTCAGGCCCTTGATGCTGACCGTCGAGATTTCCTCGCCGGTGTATTCGTTCACGGCGTCCTGGTAGTCGATGAAGAAGTCCACCCCCTTGGTCAAACCGTCCCTGAGAGCCGCCTCCGGGGTCTCGGTCCGAAACTTCTGCGGCCTCAGAATCCCCTTGCGCCTTCGATGTCCTCGATGAGCGAGGAGGCCGTCGAGGTCGGGCGTCGCGGATGCAATTCGTTTTAGGGGTGATTTTTCGCGGAACTGCGCGCCCAAACTAAGCGAATGCCGCTTCTGACCGCTTATTGGTAACATCTTGCGCTACTTGGCATAAGCCTTAAACTGATGAGGATAGGTGCTTATGGTGAAGCTCTGCCCTGGCTTGGACCTATCGTTAAGGCTGAAGTGAATGGCGCGGCAAGAGTCGACCCGGTCTAACGCTAGAGCTGGCACTAAGGTCATCGTTACTCCAACGGCAGTGTCGGGGGTTGATGTTTACCGTTTTCCCTTTGTGAACGATCGTCGAGGGGACTTGACGGTTGGAGAATTCGACGATGAATTCCCTTTCCGCCCAAAGCGCTATTTCATCATTTCCGGCGTCCCGTCAGGTGAGATCCGCGGCGAACATGCCCACAAGCAATGCCACCAGTTTTTGATCTGTGCGTACGGACGGTGCAGCATCACTGTCGATGATGGAAAGAATCGGCTTGAGTTGCAATTGGACAAGCCGAATGTCGGAATCTACATGCCCCCTATGATTTGGGGACGACAGTGGCAGTACAGCATCGATGCCGCTCTTCTGGTTTTTGCTTCTGAACTTTATGATCCAGCGGATTATATTCGTGACTACGCGGCCTTCGTGGAGGCTGTGCGGAACGTCGATCGACCTAGTCGTCCGTGAAGAACTCCGATCTCAGACTGGATTGCACGAGGTTGCGCCAGCGCGTCAGCGACAAGCGATCGAACACCAGCCGGTGCTGGAAGAACTCCCCGACGCAGAAGTATTGGTAATAGGGGTTCTCGACCCACCGCTCGCACAGCACCTCGTCTGACAGGTCGTAGGTGTGCTTGAGGATCGCCAGCCCCGCCATCAGGCGCGTCGGTAGCGGCGGCCGGCCGGGATCATCGGTGTAAACCGCGCCGAACCGCTTCTCCAGGAATCCCCAATCCACTGTCCGTCCCAGCGTCACCAGCGGATGCTTCATGTCGATGATCTGATCGAGCCGGGACCGGAAAAGGTCCTGCTCTCCCGTCTCACTCTGCTCCCGTGGCCGCATCATTCTTCACGGACGACTAACTCGGGAGAAGCGTCGGGAGACCGAGAGTTCGGTGGCCGATCTCCTAGGGATCGACCGCAATGGGAACGCCGTTAAGCTAGATAGGCTCGTGGATCATGCTCGCGCTAACGCTTGAACATACTCTGCGTACTCGCCTTTGCCCAACGCATTGCCAGTCTTTTCAAGCTGGTGGCGATCGATAAACCCCTGGTTGAAAGCCACTTCTTCAGGGCATGCGATGCGAAGACCTTGTCGCTTTTCGAGTGTCGCCACAAAGTTGCTGGCTGCGAGGAGGCTCTCTGGCGTTCCAGTGTCAAGCCAAGCAAATCCCCGTCCCATTTGCTCGACTGATAGAAGGCCTCGCTCCAGATAAACCCTATTGACGTCCGTAATTTCAAGCTCACCTCGAGCTGAGGGGCGAAGGTTAGCAGCGATATCGACTACGTTGTGATCGTAAAAATAGAGACCCGTGACAGCAAAATCCGACTTGGGTGTCTTCGGCTTTTCCTCAATCGAGGTTGCTCGGCCCGACTGGTCAAATCCGACCACGCCGTATCGGTCAGGATCGGCAACACGATATGCGAATACGGTCGCGCCGGCGGCGCGGCCGGCCGCTTTCGAAAGCAATTCTGGCAGACCGGCGCCGAAGAAGACATTGTCGCCGAGAATAAGAGCTGATGGGCCACCTTGAACAAATGTTGCGCCGATGATGAACGCTTGAGCTAATCCCTCCGGCTTTGGTTGCTCCGCGTACGAGAATGCCATTCCTAGCTGTTCGCCGGTGCCTAAAAGCTCCTGAAAACGTGGTAAATCCTGCGGTGTCGAGATTATGAGTACGTCGCGAATGCCGGCCATCATGAGCGTGGAGAGTGGATAGTAGATCATCGGCTTATCGTAAATCGGCAGCAGCTGCTTCGATGTCACCGACGTCATGGGGTATAGGCGAGTACCACTTCCGCCCGCCAAAATGATGCCCTTCACCTTGCGCTCCACTATCTAGCGATGGGCGCCGAGAAGGCGATCCATGCAGCTTTCGAGAGACCGCTCCAATGGCGGCAGGCAGACATCAAAAACGGTCGACAACCTGTCACAGCGGAGCCGGGAATTTGCCGGTCGGGCCGCTGCGGTCGGATAATCACTGGTCGAAATGGCGGTGATCGGCACAACTCGACTACCTCGTTTCTGCTTACCTTGCATAATCTGACGCGCAAAGCCGCACCATGTGGTTTCATCTGGTCCAGCGAGATGGGTAACACCAGCAAAATCTCGCTGCCACCCATAAGAGCCGATCTTGCTTGCAATGGCTAAGATAGCGATTGCTATGTCCGGCGCATAGGTCGGACAGCCCATCTGGTCGTCAACCACGGCAAGTGTGTCGCGTTCGTCAGAAAGACGCAACATCGTCCGAACGAAGTTATTCCCGAAAGGTGCATATACCCACGATGTGCGGAGAATGACATGCCGGTGGTTGGCTGTCGCTACTCGGTATTCTCCGGCAAGTTTTGAGCGTCCGTAAACGCTATTTGGCGCCACGGCGTCAGTCTCGACATAAGGGCTCTGCTTCTTGCCATCGAAAACATAATCCGTCGACAGATGGATGATCGGAACATCCAGCTGCGCGGCAGTTGCTGCAACAATTCCTGCGCCATCGCCGTTTACCGCGAAGGCGAGATCAGGCTCGGATTCCGCACGGTCAACAGCCGTGTATGCAGCTGGATTGATCACGATGTCGGGTGAAAACGCGAGGAGGGCTTTCTCGACCAGATCGGCGCGAAGAATATCGACTTCGGGTCGCCCGGCACAACCGATAACCAAGTCTGCGCAATTGGCTGCCGCTTCACGCAATGAACGAGCTACTTGGCCTTCAGTACCAACAACGTAGATCCGCACGAGTCTACTCCCGGTTAGAGGCCAAGGCGTTCGCCGCGGTACACGTTCTCACGAAGTGGCCTCCACCAGTCGGCACGCTCAAGATACCAGCGCACCGTCTTTTTGATGCCGGTCTCGAAGCTGTCTTGAGCGCGCCAGCCGAGGTCTGTTTCCAATTTCGATGCGTCGATGGCGTAGCGCCGATCGTGACCGGGCCGATCAGTGACAAATTTGATCAGGCGATCGTGACGAGGCCCGGAAGTACGAAGTTCATCGAGGCAAGCGCAGATCTGCCTGACCACGTCGATGTTACGCCGCTCATTTCGACCGCCTACATTGTAGGTTTCTCCAGGCACCCCTTTTTCAAGAATTAGCCCGAGTGCACGCGCATGGTCGTCGACGTAGAGCCAGTCTCGTATATTCGAGCCATCTCCATAGACGGGTAGGGGTTGATCATGCAGGGCATTCAGTATGACCAATGGAATGAGCTTTTCAGGAAACTGATAGGGGCCATAATTGTTAGAGCAATTCGAAACGATCACGGCTAGACCGTAAGTTCGGTGCCATGCTTTGGCTAAGTGATCGGACGCAGCTTTTGTCGCGGAGTAGGGCGAGCTTGGATCGTATGGCGTAGCTTCGCTGAACAGTCCAATATCGCCGAGCGACCCGTAGACCTCGTCTGTTGAGACGTGCACAAAGCGAAATTCGTCTTTGCGCGCGTTTTTGTTGTCATCGATATACTCCCGCGCAGCCTCGAGCATGTTAAAAGTTCCAACCACGTTTGTCTGAACGAAGTCGTTGGAAGCACGGATAGAGCGATCGACGTGACTCTCTGCCGCCAAATGAATAACAGCATCGGGCCGGTACCTCAAAATGGCCCTAATCCCTTCGCGGTCGCAGATGTCAAGCTTCTCGAAAGCGTAGCGCTCGCTCGATGTGATTGGGGACAGTGACGCGAGGCATCCGGCATACGTCAGCTTGTCGATGACAACTACGTCGTGACCAAGGTCGGCGATGAAGTGCCGGCAGACCGCCGACCCGATAAAACCGGCTCCGCCGGTGACTAGAATTCTCATGGTCCAAGCGTCCTAGGAACAAAATCAAAAAATGATTCTAGCTCGGACAAACGTGGGTTGGTCCGATCTTTGTTAGCGACAATGGCGTCTGCCGTTGAAATTCCCCACTCAATCGCAAGTTCTGGATCATTCCACGCGATGCCGCGCTCACATGCCGGATGCCAATAATCCGTCACCTTGTAAATTACTTCGGAGTGCGATTCCAAGGTGACATAACCATGTGCAAATCCAGCGGGGATCCAAAGCTGGTGCCAATTCTCTGCCGAGAGCTCTGCAGCAGCGTGCTGACCATATGTCGGAGATCCCTTGCGGATATCGACCGCGATATCGAGAATCGCGCCGCGCGTGCATCGTACGAGCTTTCCTTGAGCGTGAGGTGGTGTTTGAAAATGCAGCCCGCGCAGTACGCCACGTTTGGCGGAGTAAACGTGATTATCCTGGATGAATTCCTCTGTCACGCCCGCGGCCGCCAGAACATCACGGCGACTGGTTTCCGAAAAGAAGCCGCGCTCGTCGTGACGCTTGATGGGTATTATCAGCAAGATATCTGGGATAGCCAGGGGTTGAATCTGCATTGAAGGTCCATAGAGGCGTTAAAAATCTAGATGTGTCAAAAGACCAATACGTCAGGGTGCCGCGAGTGTAATCAACATATCAACATATCGGCTTGTCCCGGACAAATGAAGCGCTGCCACCCGTAAGTGCAGCAGTTCGCATGCTCGCGTCGGTGAAACATCCTGTTCGGACTTGGACGGGCCGGCCACCCCGCTGAGAATTGGAGTTGACTCGCGAGCCAATCTGCAGACGCTGGAATCGAGGCCGACCTGGCGGGAGTTTCGGCAGGAGTCGAGCGATCACTGGAGCACTTTCGATCGGCCAGATCCGCCTCGGTACCCCTGGTGGCAAATCTGCCTACTGAGGCACTTGAAAATCAAATAGATGCTAGAAACCTGTTTTTGAAAATTTGCGGCTGGCGCGGCTTCATTTTTTCCGCCATCAGCGCGTTCTACCAAATCGCTCAGTCTGCTTTATCAGCCGGAATATGTCGGTATTCAGCAGTAGGAAGCGCTTGGACGCCGGCCACCCACGCCGGGCTGAGTGAACTGAAGAGTTGCAGTTCCTGCGGTTAAATTGAATCGATAGGTACGAAGCAAGCTGCGCCGCCTACACTTACCTGCGTTGCATCAGCCGCGTTTCGGAGGATACGTCACGCCCGTTCAGCGTGCGATTGCGCGTGACTCGCGAGGAGCGGGCCCAATCTCACAACGTTCTTAGCGGCGCGGTGTTCATCCCGCAACCGGAGCATAGTGAGGGCGAGGTCGATGGTATTGTTAAGCCGTGACCATGCGATGGTCCACCGGCGCCTGCCTTGAGGGATACGGGCGAATAGGTTGACGAAGATGATGGGCTAATATGTTATTTTAGCCTAATCAGAACATCGATTGAATGCCGATGAAGACGCTGGACCTTGAGGCTATGCCTCTTCATAATTTATGGGATCTCCATGGGCGGATTAGCATTGTTCTGTCGAAGCGGATTCTCGCGGAAAAGCGGCAGCTCGAAGGTCGATTGACTCAACTGAACCAGGGAAAGGTGGCGGCATCGGCTCTGTCTAATCTAAAATCGCCCAAAAGATATGCCGAAAGTTCACGGCGCCCTTATCCCAGGGTTTTCCCAAAGTACCAGAATCCCCGCGGAGCCCTCGGAAACCTGGTCGGGGCGAGGGAAGCAACCGCGGTGGCTGGTTTCGGCTTTGAAGGCCGATGTTACCGTTGAGGATTTCAGAATCCGGCGACATCCGCGGTCAAGTTGAACTGCCGACGTTTGACGCCGGTCGACACCAGAACCGGCACCAGGGCCACACAAAACTGGGCAGGGCAAATAGCTGCTTCCACCTGCAGCCAGGGCGAGTTGGTCCCGTGTCTTATTCCGATAAGCCTAAGCCGGATCGATATCCCGGATCTAAACGCGCCTGGACGGTGCTGCGTGAAAGCGGGATCGAGTTTGGCTGAGGAGGTCGCGGCTGGTCAGCCCGATCATGTAGCCTCCCTGAAGGCTTACCGCCGAAATAGCGATCCCAGTCAGTGCCTCCAGGATGGTATGGCCCTGCGACACCGAGCCCACACCGCTCGCGATAATCACGGCCAACGTAAGGGGGATCACGATCAGAAAGTTGCAATTTAGGCCAAAGACGATCCCGACCAGACATGCAGCTATTAGAAGTTCCATTTATGCACCCGGAGTGCTCGCATGATGTGTGGGGCGTCCACAATTTGTTGCAATGCGGTGCAATCCACTTTAACTTGGTGGTCATTAACAAAAGGTTATTTCAATAATCAGTTGGGCGCTTTAATCGTGTTTCCTGACGAATTGAGATTGCTGTATCTGGCTGCGAAAGTCGCAAATGCCAATAAGATCTGATGTCAGTGACCACGATGAGGACGTGGAGGTATCGCTGGCCGTCGCTCCGATGACGTTTCCGTGCGAGGCGATCCCATACCTGCTCTCGACCATGGATGCGCTGATTATTTTAATGGCTAGCCTGTTCGGCGGCTTTATCTACCACTGGTCGACCGGAACCCCGATCCCCGAACTTTCCGCTTATTTTGCGTTAGGCCTGATCGCTAGTTTTATTCATATCGTTAAGCTAAGCGGGCGCGGATATTTTGACTTCGAGAACGCTGCAAAACCCACGGTTGAAATCGTTGAGGTATTGGTTTCGTGGTTCACGACAGGACTGATGCTCGCCTTCTTTGCGTTCCTGTTGAAAATAGGCGAGTCGTTTTCGCGCGGGTCATTCCTGATATTTTTAGCCAGCGCCCCGATTGGATTGCTGGGCATACGGAAGTTCGCCAAAATCCTCATCGCGAGTGGCAC
>Ga0307499_10000167_pt1 | contig 24128 bp, 21 predicted proteins | sample 13_S_MG_FD_201363 | JGI IMG/M metagenome (GOLD analysis project Ga0307499, IMG submission 201363) | Soil microbial communities from Populus trichocarpa stands in riparian zone in the Pacific Northwest, United States - 13_S | ecosystem: Environmental > Terrestrial > Soil > Riparian zone > Trees... | reverse complement strand
GAGCTCGCCGCCCGGCAGGGCCGCCGGCTGCACGTGTTCCACACGCCGCGGTACCGGGCGGACGTACGGCTGCTGACCGAGCTGGTCCGCTCCGGCCGGCTCGGCGACATCGGCCACTGCTCGGTCCGCTGGCTGCGCCGCAGCGGGGTACCGGCCACCGCCGGCACCCGCGCGGACGGGCTCGTCTGGGACCTCGGCGCGCACCTGGCCGACCTGGTCACCGGCCTGCTGCCGGCGGGGGTGGCCGGGACCGTGGTCGCCGGCGGCCGCCGCGCCGAGGTCGGCCGCGACGATGTCGCCGGCTGGTACCCGCCCGGTGCCGCGGCGTTCCGGCCGCGGCTGCCGGAGCTGGTCGACGTCCGGGCGGCGGCCGTGCTCGCGCCGGGCTGGACCCTGGCGCTGCACGCCGCCTGGGCCTGCTCGACCGCGCGGGACCGGGTCGAGGTCGAGGTGGTCGGCAGCGCCGGGCACGCCCGGCTGCAGACCCTGTTCGGGCTCAGCCCGGACCGGCAGCGGCTGCGCGGCCCGGCGCTCACCGTCACCGACGCCCGGTCCGGCCGGCAGGAGGCGCTGGTCCCGCTGCCCAGCCACCAGCCGACCGAGTACGACGCGCAGTGGGCGCCGGTCTGGTCCGCCGGCGACGGCCTGGACGATCTCGCCCAGTCGGTCCGGACCGTCGCGCTGTGCGCCGCGATCCAGGCCGCCGTCACCAGCGAGACCGCGGTGGCCATCCCGGCCGTCCCGGCCGCGCCGGCGGACGCGGCATGAGCGGGCGCGCGTGGAGTCTCCTGCCGGGTCCGGACGCCGACGACCGTCCGGCGGCTACCGCACCCGACGCGGCCACCAGGGCGGAGCCGGCATGAGCGGGCCGCTCGCGCTGCTCGGCGCCGCGCCGGTGCGGACCCGGCCGTACCCGGCGTGGCCGGTCGCGCCCGACGGCGCCGCGGCCGGCCTCGCCGAGGTGCTCCGATCCGGCGTCTGGTGGCAGTCCGGTGCCGGTGCCGCGGAGCGGCTGGAACGCGCGCTGGCCGGCTGGTTCGGCGTCGAGCGGGCGGTCGCGGTCAGCAACGGGACCGCCGCGCTGGAGGTGGCGCTGCGCGCGCTGCGGATCGGCGCCGGCGACGAGGTGCTGGTCCCGGCGATGACGTTCTTCTCGACGGCGAGCGCGGTGGCGGCGGTCGGCGCCGGCCCGGTGCCGGTCGACGTCGACCCGGGCACGTACAACGTCGACGTCGCGGCGGCGGAGCGGCGGCTGTCCCCGCGGACCCGGGCGTTGATCGTGGTGCACCTGGCCGGCCAGCCGGCCAACCTGGTCGCGGCCCGCGCGTTCTGTGACCGGTACGGGCTGGCGCTGGTCGAGGACAGCGCGCAGGCCATCGCCGCCGAATGGGCCGGCATCCGGGTCGGCACCGCCGGCGACCTGGCCACGCTCAGCTTCCAGGCGGCGAAGCTGCTGCCCGGCGGCGAGGGCGGCGCGGTGCTGGTGCCCCGCGACGCCGCGCTGGGCCACCGGGTCGAGCTGCTGGCCAACTGCGGCCGGCCGCGCGGGCACGGCGGCTACGAGCACGCCGTGCTCGGCGGCAACGCGCGGATCAGCGAGTTCAACGCGGCCGTGGTGGAGGCGCACCTCCCGGGCTACCCGCGGCTGGCCGATGCGCGCGCGGCCGGCGCGGCGGCGGCGATCCGGGCGCTGCCCGCCGGCGTACCGGTGGTCACCGACCCGCGGGTGACCCGGCACGACTGGTACATGCTGATGCTGCGTACGCCGGCCGAGCTGGGTGCCGCCGGGGTCGGCAACGGCCTGCTGGCCGCCGCGCTGTCGGCCGAGGGCATCCCGGCCAAGGTGCTGTTCCCGGTCTGGTGCACGCTGCCCCCCTTCGCCGGCCGGACCGTCGCCGACCTCGACTGCCCGGAGGCCGCGGCGGCCGCCGCGGCGGGGATCTGGGTGCACCACCGGATGCTCACCGACGCCGACTTCGCCGGGGACCTGGCGACCGCCTGGGATCGGCTGCTGCGCGCCACCGACCTGCTGCGCGCGCTGGCCCGGGACGACCTTCCGGACGGCGCCGGGCTGGGCCGGCGTGGCTGACCTGGACCGGCTCGGCCTGGTCGTGGTCAAGCCGGACGGGGTGGCGCAGTCGCGGACCGCGGCCGTCGTCGACTTCCTGCGGCAGCGCGGGTTCCGGCTGCTCGCCTGCCGGCAGCTCATGCTCGACCCGCCGCGCCGGGCCGAGCTGTACCGCACCACCCGGGCCGGTGGCCGGCTGGACTGGGAGCTCAACGGGGTCCTCTACGCGCTCGGGCCGGTACACGCGCTGCTGGTCGACGGCCCGCCGGGGGCCGGGTTCGACTCGGCGGCACACCGGCTCTCCGCCGGGTTGAAGGGATCGTTCGTCCCGGCCCGGGCCGCCGCCGGGACGCTCCGCGCCGACCTCGGCGCGCTGAACCCGGTGTTCAATCTCGTCCACACCACCGACGCCACCGGGGACCTGGACCGCGAGACCGCGGCGCTGTTCGACCGCCCGATCCGGGAGGTGGTCCGGGAGCTGGCTCGGGACGGCCGCGGCACGCCCGGCCCCCTGCGGGCCGGCGGGCGCCCGGAGGGCGGTGGCGGGCTGGCGGGCGGCTGGCTGCCGGCGCCCGGCCACGGGCCGGCGGCCGGCGGTCCAGCGGCCGGCGGCGGGCCGTTCCGGCTGTGGTCGACGGTCTCGACCACGCTGCGGTCCTGGCTGGTACGGCAGGCCGGCCCGGAAGCGGCGGCCCCGCTCGGCGAGGTCGGCTGGCCCGCCGACAGCGCCGGCCCCGGCGTGCCGGCGCTCCGCCGCGCCGCCGAGGCCTGGACCGGCCTGCTCGCGGCGGCCCGGCCGTACGTCGACCAGGCCACGCTCGGGCGGCTCGCCGGGGTCCGCACCGGGGCCTGGTCCTACCCGGACTTCCGCGCGACCGGGGCCGCGCCGGCGTGGCCGGCGTACCTGACGTACACCACCATCCGGTACCTGGACCTGTGCCTGGAGCGCGGCAATGCCGGCTAGCCCGGATGTTGTGGTCGTCGGCGCCGGCGTGATCGGGCTCGCGGTCACCCGGGCGCTCGCGCTGGCCGGGCTGGACGCGGTCTGCGTCGGGCCGCCGTACACCGAGCCGGGCACCGCCGCGCTGGCCGCCGGCGCGATGCTCGGCGCGATCGGCGAGGTGGAGTGCGGCTGGACCGGGCCGGCCGCGCGCGCCGAGCTGGACTTCCGGGTCGCCGCGCAGCGCCGGTACCCGTCGTTCCTGGCCGAGCTGGCCGTTGGCGGGCCGGCCGGCGGGCCGATCGGCGGGCGGGCCGGCGGCGGGCGGCCGATCCGGGCCGGGATGGGCACGGTGATCGTCGCGAACCTGGTCAACCACGCCGACCGGGAGAACCTCGCCGCGATGGCCGCCGCCGCGGCGGCGAGCGGGCTGCCCGCCGAGCCGGTGCCGGTCGACGCGGTACCCGGCCTGCGCCCGGCCCGCGGCCACGAGCCGGTCGCGGCGCTGCACCTGCCCGCCGAGGGCTGGGTGGTCACCGCCGACCTGCTCGCCGCGCTCGACGACGCCGTCCAGGACCGGCGGGTCCGCGCCACGGTCACCGAGCTGGTCCCCGGCCCGGACCGGGTCACCGGCGTACGGCTGGACAGCGGCGACGCGATCAGCGCCGGCCACGTCGTGCTCGCCGCCGGGGCCGGGATCGCCCGGCTCGCCGAGCGGTGGCCGTTCCCGGACCGGGCGCCGGCGCCGCGGCTGCTCGCCGGCAAGGGCGTCAGCCTGCTGGTCGACGGGCTGCCCGACTTCCCGTACGTGCTGCGCACGCCGAACCGGGACTTCGCCTGCGGCACCCACGTCGTACCGCAGCAGGACGGCGGGGTCTACCTCGGCGCCACCAACCGCATCTCGGCCACGCCCGGTGGTACCCCGGGCGTCACCCTCGGCGAGGTGCACGCCCTGCTGCACAGCGCGATGCACGAGATCAACACCGACTTCCGGACGGCGCTGCTGCGCTCGGCCCGGTACGGGATGCGCCCGCTGGTGGCCGACCACGTCCCGCTGCTCGGCGGCACCGGCGTACCGGGGCTGTCGATCGCCACCGGCACGTACCGCAACGGGATCCTGATGGCGCCGCTGTTCGCCGACCTGCTCGCCGCCGAGATCGCCTCCGGACAGCCGGCGCCGGGCAACCCGTTCTCGCCGCGGGACCCGGGCCGGGCGCGCCAGGACGAGGCCGCCGGCATCGAGGCGTTCACCGCCGGCGTCCGGCACCTCACCTCGTTCATCCTCGAGCCCGGTGGGCACCTGCCGTACGACCGGGAGCGGGAGCTGGCCGCGTTCCTCGCCGGGCTGGGACGGCTGGCCATCGCCGACGACGGCGGCCGGGAACGGCTGCGCGCGCTGCTCGCCGAGACCCCGATCGCCGAGCTGGTGCCGCAGCTGTTCTACGACCTGGCGCAGGCCGACCGGGACGGCGCGCCGCCGGCGCCGCGACCGCCGTGAGGCTGGCCGGCGGCCGGCGGCTGCGGGTGCTCGGCCCGCTCACCGAGGGCCGCTCGTACGACGTGTTCGAGGTGCTGGACGAGGCCGACGGGCGCCGGCTGGTCGCGAAGGTCGACCGGCGCGGCACCGGCCGGCTCGACCACGAGCACGCGGTGCTGCGGCTGCTCGCCGGCTCCGGCGTGCCGGCGGCGGCGCCGGTCGGGCTGGACCGGGTGGCCGGCGCCGGCTACCGCTGCCTGCTGCTCGAACACCATCCCGGCGCGGCCCCGGACGACCCGGCCGGCTACCGGCGCTGGGGCGCCGACCTGGCCCGCCTCAGCACCCTGGACTGGCGGGCCGCCGGCTGGCCGGTGCGCCGGGCGCGGCCGATCGACGCGGCCGGTCTGCAGGCGCAGCACCTGGCCACCGTACGGCGACTGCACCGCTACCTCGGCGAGCTGGCCGCGACCGTCGGCGCCGTCCGGATCCCGGCGACGCCGGTGGTGCTCACCCACGGCGACCCGGCACCGGCGAACTACCTCTACCACGCCGGCCGCGGCGTACTGCTGGACTTCGAGCTCACCCGGCCGGCACCGCGCGGCATCGACGTCGCCCGCGCGGCGCTCGTACTGCGGCTGACCTGCCCGGACGAGCGGTGGGAGCCGGCCCTGCGGGAGTTCCTGCGCGGCTACCGCAGCCGGGTCGGCTGGTCGCCGGCCGAGCACTGGCAGACCTGGCTCGCGGTGGCCGGCGTGCAGCTGCTGGCCTGGCGGGTCGCCGCGCGCCGGCAGCCGCGCACCCCGCCCTGGCAAGGCGTCATCACCGCGCTGACCGGGCTGCTCGCGCACCGGCTGCCGGGCTGATCGGGATGCCGTGCTGATCGAGGTCTGCGGCGCGGACGGCGCCGGGAAGTCCAGTCTGATCGACCGGTTACGCCGCCGGCTGGCCGACACCCGCCAGGCCCGGGCGTACGAGCGGGTGCTGCGCAGCGACGGGCGGAACATGCTGGAGTGGGCCGCGGACAGCACCGGCGAGCCGTTCGACGCCGGCCAGCTCGACGTGGTGGTGATCCTCGACGTGCTCCGCCAGGCGCACGGGGACCTGCACCTCTACCAGCGGAATCCGACCTCGCACGCGTTCGTCAGCTTCTACCACGCGGCGCTGCTGGCCCGCCTGCACCGCAGCGGCCAGCAAGGCACGGCGAACCTGCGCCAGCTGCTGACCCTGCTGCCGCACCCCGACCTCTCGTTCCGGATCATGGTGCCGGCAGACGTGGCGCTGGCCCGGCTGCGCGAGCGGGCCAAGGGCGACACGCTGCTGGCCGCGCCCGACCCGGCGAGGGCGGCCGCCGCCGCGGCGACGAGCTGGGCCGCCGCGGCCTGGGCGCTGCCGTACCAGCAGGTCGTGCTGGACGGCACCCGGCCCGCCGACCTGGTCGCCGACCAGGCCTTCGAGGCGCTCCGCGGGCTGCTCGACGGTCAGCCGGCCGGCGGGCCGGCCAGCAGCGGGGCGAGCTGATCGGCGCCGATCCGGTCGGCGTCGCCGCGCGGCGGCACCCACATCAGCCGCGACCCGGCGTTGTACGCGGCGGCCCGGCCGGCCGCGGTGCCCATCGGCACGACCGCCAGCTCGCTCCGGTCATGCCGGAACGACCGCAGCAGCCGGACGCCCCAGTCGACGTGGATCTCCGCCGGGGCGAAGTAGGCGAGCTTGATGATCGGCGCCGGCAGCTGGGCGAGCAGTTCGATCGCGGCGGCCAGCTCGTCGATGCCGGCCGGCGGGTCGTCCCGGTGGATCATCGGCAGCGGCACGATTCCGGCCGCGTCGATCATCTCGACGCCGCGCCGGCCCTGCTCCACCGCGTCGACCGGGAACTGCAGGTGCGTGACGATCGTGCCGCGCGACCGGCCGATGATCCCGGCGAGGTTGTCCAGGCCGGGCACCGTGGTCATCGCGCTGACCCGGAACCCGGCGCCGGCACCGGGTTCGCGCGGCGGCGCGCCGGTGGCCGGGCTGTCCATGTCGATCTCGAACCACTTCCACGGTGGGCCGATCTCGGCGACGCTCTCGACCTCGACGACGATCCGCTCCGGATCGACGGCCGTGAGTAGCTCCACCGCTGCGCCTCCGCTCTCCAGCCCCGCCCCGACCGTACCCGGAGCCGGACGCCGGGCCGCGCGGGCGGCCGTCGTTCGCGCCGCACAAGCCGCGGCCCGGCCTTGTGCTCCCGGCCCGATGGCCGCGGCCGCCGCCGCGCCTACCGTCGGAAGCACATTCCCGAAGGAGGCGCACCGCCGCCTGTCCATTGTGGAGCGTCAGCAGCGCGAGCCGCGGCGCCGGGACCGGCTGCGGCGCCACCGCCGGCCCGGCCGCCGGCTCGTGACCGGCAGGAGATCCCGGTATCCGGTGGTCTCCGTTCAGCGTGGCGGCGACGGTCATGTGCGGCTCCTCGCGGCCGGCCCCCGATCCACCCCGGCTGCGCGCCGCCGACTATCGGCGGGAGCACGGGCAGGACGTGCCGCGAGCAGCACCCCGGGAGGCATGCCGCGATCGGCGAAGGCGATGATCGTGAGAGCGACAGCTCTGACCCACCGGCGGAGCCCCGTCGTCGATCAGGAACGGTCGGAAGGGGACGAGTGGGGCGATGTCACGACCTCGACCGATCCAGGTCGTCCACTTCACCCACATCAGCCACCTGGCGACGATCGCCAGCCACGGCCTGGTCTCCGACACCGCGGCCCAGCGCGCGGGCCTGATCAGCACTGACGTCGGCAATCAGGGCATCAAGGCGATGCGTCGCCGCCGTGCCGTGCCGGTGCCTCCCGGTGGGGTCGTCGCGGACTACGCGCCGTTCTACTTCGCCCCGCGCAGCCCGATGATGTTCGTGATCTACCGGGGTGGAGTGCCGACCTACACCGGCGGCTGCGATGACCTCGTCTACCTGGTGACCACCGTGGAGCGGCTCAGCAGGCTCGGCGCCGGGGTCGTGTTCACTGACCGCAACGCGGTTCTGGGCATCGCTGAGTTCACTACGGACCCGGCCCGTCTGGACACACTGATCGACTGGCCGCTGATGCGCGCCACGATCTGGAGGAACACCGACGACCAACCTGACCGGAAGGAGCGCCGGATGGCCGAATGTCTGGTCCACGAGCGCGTGCCATGGGAGGCGTTCACGGAGGTTGCGGCCAAGAACCCCGCGTGCGTCAGGCGGGCGCAGGCGACGCTCGCTAACTTAGGTCACAACGTGCCGGTTGTTGTCAGACGTGACTGGTACTTCTAGGGCATGGGACGGACGAGCATGATCACCGAGGCGTACGGCAACTTGCTGGACGCCGACGTCGACGCGCTGGTCAACACCGTCAACACCGTCGGCGTCATGGGCAAGGGGATCGCGCTGCAGTTCCGGCGCGCCTATCCGGAGATGTTCACGGCCTACGAGCGCGCGGTCAAGGCCGGCGAGGTGCAGCTCGGCCGTATGCACGTGTGGCCGACCGGAGCGATCACCGGCCCCCGCTTCGTGATCAACTTCCCCACCAAGGGGCACTGGCGTGCCCGGTCGCGGCTGAGGGACGTCGAGGCCGGCCTGCGTGACCTCGTCCGCGTTGTGGTCGACCTGAACATCCGATCCGTGGCGGTGCCGCCGTTGGGATGCGGCAACGGCGGCTTGGACTGGAGCGAGGTCGAGCCCCGGATACGCGCCGCGCTCGAGCAGCTGGATCCCGACGTTCAGGTCGTGCTGTACCCGCCGGGGCGGACCCCTGGCGCCGCCGCGATGCGAACTACCGGCGAACCGCCCGTCATGACACCGGCCCGGGCGGCACTCGTGCGCATCCTGGCCCGCTACTCCGAGCGCGCCATGGAGGCGTCGCTGGTCGAAGTGCAGAAGCTGCTGTACTTCCTACAGATCGCGGGAGAACCGCTGCGGTTGCACTACGTCAAGGCCCGTTACGGCCCCTACGCCGACAACCTCCGGCACGCGATTCTCAACCTGGAAGGCCACTACCTGATCGGGTTCGGCGACGGCAGCGCCAAGGTCGCTGACGCCGAACCGATCCGCGTCCTACCTGACGCCGACGAACTCGCGGACAAGACCCTTGAACGACACCCCGAGACCCTCGAACGCATCGACCGCGTTCTCAACCTCATCGAGGGCTTCGAGTCCGCCTATGGCATGGAGCTGCTTGCCAGCGTGCATTGGATCGCCCACGAGCACCCGGCAGTAGCGGCCGATCCCGACGTCGCCGTTCCGCTGGTGCGAAACTGGACGCCACGCAAAGGACGCATGTTCACCCCTGACCACATCCGCGTCGCCTGGGATGCCCTGCACCGACGTGGCTGGCTACCCGCCGACGTGGCGGTCGGCTCCTGACTGTTTCCGGTGGCCGGGGCGCGCCGGTCGCCAAGCTCGCCCCGACACCGTCCCCGCCACAACGGCAACCTGCTGCGTTCGGGCGGTGAGTCGGTGGCGGCGTCGTTGACCGGGCAAATCCGGTTGCCCGGCGCGGGATAGTCGGGTCATGACCAACGCCTTCGACCTGGTGGACACGCAGATCCGTTCCTGGGTCGAGGAGCGGGACTTCTCCGGCATCGCCGCGGTCCGCCGCGGCGGGATCGTCGAGTTCGAGGGCTGCTACGGCCTGGCGAACAGGTCGGACTCGGTGCCGATCACCCCGCGGACCCGGTTCGCGGTGGCGTCGGTGTCGAAGATGTTCACCGCGGCGGCCGTCGGCACGCTGGTCCGGGATGGGCGGGTCGCGTTCGACACGCCCGTGGTGTCGGTGCTGCCGGCCGATCGCAGGCCGGCCACGCTGCGGCCGGACGTGACCGTGCACCACCTGCTCACTCACACCTCGGGCATCGCCGACTACGCCGAGGAGGAGGACGAGGAATTCGACTACGGCGCGCTGTGGGCGGACCGGCCGGTCGCCGGGATGCTGCGGCCGGCGGACTTCCTGCCGCTGTTCGGCGACCTCGAGCCCTACCGGCCGCCGGGCGGCCCCTGCCAGTACTCGAACGCCGGCTTCATCGTCCTCGCGCTGATCGTGGAGGAGCTGACCGGGCAGCCGTTCGTCGAGGCCGTCGGCGAGCGGGTGTTCGGGCCCGCGGGCATGACCGCGAGCGGCTACTTCCGCACCGACGACGTCCGGCCGGACGTCGCGGTCGGATATCTGCCGCGGGCCTCCCGCGACGAGCCGTGGCGCACCAACGTGCACGCCACGCCGGTCGTCGGCGGCGGGGACGGCGGGGCGTGCGCGACCGCCGCGGACGTCGACCGGTTCCTCCGCGCCTACGACGACGGCTCGCTGTTCGGGCCCGCGCTGCGGGACGAGATGCTGACGGCGCGCACGACCGCCGAGCCGGGGGTCGAGTGCTGCTACGGCGTGTACCTGTTCGGCGGGTGCTTCGGGCACGTCGGCGGCGACCCGGGCGTGTCCGCGATCGCGCAGCGGCTGTCCGCGGCGGACCTGTCCGTCGTGGTGCTGTGCAACGTGGAGGTGCCGATCCTGGCGGCCCGCAACCAGCTGCTGGCCGCGGCTACCGGAGCCTGAGCGGGCCCGGCTGGCCGGAAGCGCGCCGGTCGCCCCTACCCTGGCTGCCATGCCCGACAACGCGACCGCCCGGCGCCGTGGCTGGACGGTCTGGCTCCTCAGCGTCGTCCTGCTGCTGCTGTGTGGCGGCCTGCTCCTGGTCGCCGTCGGCTGCCTGAACGCCAAGGACGAGAGCGACAAGCCCGGGATGCGCGCCGCGGCCGAGGCGTATCTCACCGCGGTCGTCCGCCGCGAGTACGGCACCGCCTACGACCTGCTCTGCGCCCGCGACCGCGGCAGTCGGCCGCGGGCGACATTTCAGCCCACGCGCGGCAGCACCGACCCGACCGGCTTCCGCATCACCGCCGTCGCCATCGAGCGCCCCGACGGGGTCGGCGGAGCCGTCACCGTCCGCACGGTGACCGCCGAAATCACCCGGGCGGACTACCCGAGTTCGGAGGTGGCGCTCTCCCTCGAGAAGCAGGGCGGCGCCTGGAAGGTGTGCAGCCCACCGAACGTGTGATGCCGGGCGGGCCAGGGGTGCCCACCCCGGCTCGACGGCGACCCGCGGCCGGTCCGGTAGCTACGAATCGTGATTGTCAGCCGTCCCGGTCGAGGCCGACGCCGATCGCGGTGGTGTCCCGCGCGGCGGCGGAGACGACCAGGTGCTGGGCGTGGAAGCCGGCCGGGACGACGAAGCAGGCCGACCTGGTCGTGCCCGGTTGGCCCGCGCTGGTGGCCCCGTCGCCGGTACTGGTGGCCCCGTCGCTGGCGGTAGTGGTTCCGTCGAACGTGGTGCCCGGCTCGCCGCAGTCGGCCGCACGCACCAGCCGGGCGGCGCCCGGCCCGCGGCCGATCAGCTCGAGCGCGAGGTAGGCGGGGTCGCCCGGGCCGGTGGCCGTGACCCGCACCGGCACGACCAGGACGCGGAACTCACCCAGCCAGCTCGCCGCGCCGGCCGGCGGCCGCTCGGTCAGCAGGCCGGTGACCGTCAGCGTGACGTTGCCGACCCGCACCTGGTCACCGGTCGCCGCCTTCCGGGCCGGGAACGAGGCCGCGTCGTCGTAGATCTGCAGGCCGACCCGGTCGGGCAGCGGGCCGGTGCGGTCGATCTCCGGCCCGCGCAGCCCGACCAGCCCGGCCGCCAGTACCGCCGCGGCCGCCACCGCCACGGTCGGCGCCGGCGCCGCCACCCGCCACATCCCGCGCGCCCAGGTCGCCGCCGACACCAGCACCCCGACACCCAGCACCAGCAGGAGGACCCGCCCGCCGTTGAACCGCCGGTCCTGGTTGCGCTCGGCGCTGCGCACCCCGACCACGTGCCCGGTGGCCCGGGACAGCCGCAGCACGACCGGGTCCCCGTACGAGAGCCGGCCCGACTCGCCAAGGGCCAGGGCCCGGCCATCCTCCGCTCGCGCCTCGTTCCGGTTGGTCCTGATGTCCCGGCCACCCCGGCTCGAGTGCCGCACCGGCTCGTTCTCGCTCACCACGGCCCGCACCACCGTGGTCGGCGCGACCGCGTCTGCCGCCACCAGCGCCACCGCCACCACCGCGGCCCCGGTGACCGCGACCGCCACCAGCGCCACCCACGCCGGCACCCGCTCCCATCGCACCCCACCACCGGACATAACACCAGAAGCTACCCGACCAGGTACGCGAACCAGCGGCGTTGTCAGTCCCAGCAGTTCACGAGCATCTTGAGGACGTGCTGGGTGCCGTCGGCAAGTCGGTCGAAGGCCGCCGGGGCGTCCTGGAGACGTACCTCGTGTGTTATCAGCGGTGCGACCCGTAGCGCGCCCGAGGCGAGATACCGGACCGCGGTCCGGACGTCGTCGTCCCACATGTGCGCGGCCGAGCCCTGGACGTGCTTCTCGGCCAGGACGATGTCGCGGATGTCGACGGCCACATCCTCGATGGGAACGCCGAGCAGCACGACCGTTCCGCCGCGACGGGCGAGAAGTATGGACTCGCGTGCGGACTGTGCGGTGCCCGCGCACTCGACAGTGAGATCCGCGCCCCGGTCCGGGAGCGACCGCGCCACGAGCGTACGGCGGGAGTCCTGGTCCGGGGCCCACGCGGGGTGCAGCGCGAGTGTCCGGGCGATCTCACGACGCCACCCGCTGGGTTCGAGGACGATCACGTCGGCCGCCCCCGAGTGGGTCAGGAGTTGCGCGACGAGTAGCCCGACGGTGCCGCCGCCAACCACCACGGCACTCGTGCCGAGCACGGATCCCAGCCGCCGAACGGCGCGAACGGCTACCGCGGCGGGCTCGGCCAGCGCCGCGTGCCGGACGTCAAGCCCGTCCGGTAGGGCGATCAGCCGGTTCGCGCGTCCCAGCACGTACTCGGCAAGCCCACCGTCGACGTGCTGCCCGGTGACGACGAGCTCGGCGCACAGGCCCTCCGCGTGGCGCTGGCACCAGTAGCAGCGACCGCAGCCGGTCACCACATCGACGACGACGGGCGTGCCCGCGGCCGGACCGGTGCCGTCCCGGGCCGGGACCTCGACCCGGCCGACGATTTCGTGGCCGAGTACAACCGGGGGAGTCGCGACCACCGGGCCGTGCAGGTACTCCTCGAGGTCGCTACCGCAGAGCCCGGTCCAGAGAACCCGGACAATCGCCTCGTCGTCGTGCGCGGTCGGCACCGGCGCGTCTTCGACCCGGACCGCCCTCGGCCCGTACCACCTGGCGCACTTCACCGGACGCCGATCCTGGCGGCGGCGTTACCGCCCGGCGAGCGACCCACCGATTCCCCTCAACCGCATGCTCGCCCCTTCGTGACGGCGGTCGCCGTCCGCTCGACCCGGCTGGCGTCCGTGATAGTAGTGTGGCCTGACCGGACTGACCAGTTGTGCGGTCCGGTGCTGCCGGGTGAGACAGCAACAGGAGGCTCCCAGTGAAGATCGCGGCCGCGGACGTCGTGATTTCCAGCCCGGGACGGAACTTCGTGACGCTGGTACTGCGGACCGATGACGGCCTGGTGGGCCTCGGTGATGCCACCGTGAACGGGCGTGAACTGGCGGTCGGGAGCTACCTGCGCGACCACGTCACCCCGATCCTGATCGGCCGGGACGCGCACGCGATCGAGGACACCTGGCAGTACCTGTACCGCGGTGCGTACTGGCGCCGGGGCCCGATCACGATGGCGGCCATCGCGGCGGTCGACGTCGCCCTCTGGGACCTCAAGGCGCAGGCCGCCGGGCTGCCGCTGTACCAGCTCCTCGGCGGCCGGAGCCGGGCCGCGATCCGCGCCTACGGGCACGCCCACGGGCGCGATCTCGATCAGTTGACGGACTCGGTACGGGCACTGCTGGAGCAGGGCTTCGACGCGGTCCGGGTCCAGATGTCGACCCCCGGCCTCGGGGCCGGCTACGGCGTGGCCGAGGCCCCCGACGGACGGTACGAGCCGGCCCGCGGGCAACGGCCGGTCGAGGAGCCGTTCGACCCGGGTCCCTACCTCCGCTCGGTCCCGGCCATGTTCGAGGAGCTGCGGAACACGTTCGGCCCGGCGATCGACCTGTTGCACGACGTGCATCACCGGCTCACCCCGATCCAGGCGGCCCGGCTCGGCAAATCCGTCGAGGGCTACGCGCCGTACTGGTTGGAGGACGTCTCCCCGGCCGAGAACCAGTCCGCGCTGCGACTGGTCCGCCAGCACACCACCGTGCCCCTCGCGACCGGCGAGACGTTCAATTCGGTCTTCGATTACCTGCAGTTGTTCGCCGACCAGTCCATCGACTACGTGCGCTCGTCCGTCACGCATGCCGGCGGCATCACCGGGCTGCGGCGCATCCTGGACATGGCCGCGGTCGGCCAGATCAAGAGCGCCATCCACGGGCCGACCGATGTGTCCCCGGTCGGTCTCGCCGCGGCGCTGCACCTCGATCTGGCCCTGCACAACTTCGGAATCCAGGAGTTCATGCAGCACGTCGACCTCACCTTCGAGGTCTTCGAGGTCGACTACGCTTTCGCCGACGGCTGCTTCCAACCGGGCGAACGACCGGGCCTCGGGGTCGGTTTCGATGCCCGGTCCGCCGAGCGGTTCCCGTACCAGGCGGCGTACCTCCCGGTCAGCCGGCTGCTCGACGGAACTGTTCACGATTGGTGAAGCTCCACTGGCGCGCCCTACGTTGAGCCCGGCGGGAGCGGGAGCGCCCCGACCGCGAGGAGGAGTCCGTGACCGAGGCCGAGCCCGGTCCTGCCCGTCGGCGGATACCGAGCCGGTCGAACTTCGAGGCCGACCTGATTCGGCAGATCCTGACCGGCACGCTGGCGGCGGGGGAGAAGCTGCCGGGCGAGCGGTCGCTCGCGGTCTCCAGCGGTCTGTCCCGGCCGGTGGTGCGCGAGGTCCTGCGCAGCCTGGTCGAACGCGGCCTCGTCGAGGTGTTCCCGGCCCGCGGCGCGTTCGTCCGGGCACCGGACTCCATGCAGCTCGCCGGCATGCTCGGCTCCGCGGCGCGGCACCAGCGGGCCACCCCGCGGCACCTCATCGAGGCGCGGGAGATGATCGAGGGGCGGGCCGCGCGCAACGCCGCGCTGCGCGCCACCACCCAGGAGGTCGCGACCCTGCGCGACCTGGTGCGCGCCTTCGACGAGGCCGGCACGGTGATCGAGCGGGCCCGCTGCGACCTCGCCCTGCACGCCTCCATCGCCCAGCTGTCCGGCAATCCGGTGCTGGTGATCCTGTTCGGGGCGATCGCCCCGATGGTGATGGAGCTGCAGATGCGCAGCCTGGCCGATCCGGTCGTGCTGCGACTGGGCGCGCCGCTGCACCATGACGTCGTCGAGGCGATCGCGGCCGGCGATGCCGAGACCGCCGCGCGGGCCATGACCCGCCACGTGGTGCTCGCCCGGGATCTCTACGGCGCGGACATGGACGTCCCGCTGGACGACCTCGCGGTCGAGCGGGTCGCGTCGGTTCTCGGCGAGCACTCCGGGCTGTCCGGCCTGATCGACGACGTCCTCGATCACCTCGACCTGCCCTGACACCGGGCTGACGCGGCGGGACGGAAACGCCACGGACACCTCGGGCCAGCAACTGGTCTTACCGGTCTAGGCGATGGCCGACGGTACGCAGTCGGTGCAGGTGTCCCTGCGCCCGCAGGCCGCGGCTCGACCGGATCGAACGCCAGCCCGGGGGCCGCGGTATGCGGCTCGGTCAGAGTGGTAGTTCGGCGTGCCGGTGCAGGAACGTCGTGATGTCGTCGAGGTGATCGAGCGGAAGCGGGTAGACGACGAGCCGGTCGACGCCGAGGTCGGCGTAGCGGCGGGCGGTGTCGGCGTCGACCGGCTTGACCGGGGTGACGGTGATCTCCAGCCGGCCCAGCCGGGCCGGGCGGTCGTGCTCGGCTGCCGCCTGGCGCAGCCCACCGAGGTGGGTGGACAGGTCGTCGGGGGAGACGCCGAAGCCGTACCAGCCGTGGCCGCGGGTGACCGCGCGCCGGTAGGCGGCCGGGCTGTGACCGCCGATCACGATGCGGGGCCCGTCGGGGCGGACCGGCCGGGGGTGGGCATCGACGCCGTCGAAACTCACGTAGCGGCCGTGGAAGCCGGGTGCCGGCTGGGTCCACAACGCGGACATCGCCGCCAGGTACTCGTCGGTGCGCGCGCCGCGCTCGGCCAGCCCCACGCCGAGCGCGGCCAGCTCCGGCTGCAGGTAGCCGGCGCCGATGCCGAGCAGCAACCGGCCGCCGGACAGCACGTCCAGGCTGGCCACCTGCTTGGCCAGCACCAGCGGATTGCGCTGCGGCAGGATCACCACCCCGGTGCCCAACTCCAGCCGCTCGGTGACCGCGGCCACGTAGGCCAGGTGCACCAGCGGGTCCAGAATCGGGTCGGTCGGCTCCATCGGCGACGGCCGCACCCGCGGGCTGGGCAGCACCACATGCTCACCCACCCACCACGACCGGTACCCCAACTCCTCGGCCAGCCGCGCCAGCCGGGCCGTCTGCACCGGGCCGATACCCGCCTTCGCGTTCAACCCGAAAACGCCCAGCTCCACGGGACCCCTCTCGGCGACGTTCCGGCGCACCCGGGTGCGCCGGTATCGGGTCAGGATCTCCTACTTCGCGGCGCCCGGCAGTCCGGCCGGCAGGTGATCCGGGCCGCCCGGTTTCGGTCGCCGGTCAGTTGAATGCGGCGAACATGCCGGGTTCGTAGGAACCGCCTTTCTGGTGCAGGATCACGGCGAGCCGGTTGGCCGCGTTGATCAGGGCGACCAGGGAGACCAGCGCGGTGATCTGGTCGTCGTCGTAGTGCTTGCGTACCTGGGCCCAGGTCTCGTCGGACACGCCCTGGTGGGCGTCGGCGAGCCGGGTCCCCTCCTCGGCGAGCGCCAGCGCGGCCTGTTCGGCCTCGGTGAACACGGTGGACTCGCGCCAGGCGGCGACGAGGTTGAGCCGGACCGCGGTCTCCCCGGCGGCTGCGGCCTCCTTGGTGTGCATGTCGATGCACCAGCCGCAGCCGTTGATCTGGCTGGCGCGCAGGCTCACCAGCTCCTGGGTGGCCTTCGGCAGCGGCGACTGGGCGATCACCAGGCCGGCGTTGGCGAACCGCTTGGCGAACTTGGCGCCGATCTCGTTGCCGAACAGGTCGATGCGGGGCTCCATGACGTCGTCCTCACTCGTGGTGTTGTGCACGGCGGCACTGAACGAACACGAGATGCCGGCGACCCGATCCGTGTGACTGCGCGGTCCGGTGACCCGCGCCACAAGCCGGTGGCACATCGGTGCTACCGGACCGCACCCGACGCCGCGCCGGCGTCAGGCAGCGGACGGCAACCGGGTTGGCTACCGTCGGGGTGTCACAGGACGGCGGGCTCCGGTGTCTGGTGGGCGACCCGGTCGGTCGAGAGGAAGAGGAGCCACCCATGGTCGGCACGCCGCGGACCGCGCCCGGAGATCGCGGCGACGACACGGGCCAGGGCGACCGCTCCGACCCCGCCACCGAGGCGTTCCTGGCCCACCGCAACCTGCTGTTCACCGTCGCCTACGAGCTGCTCGGCTCGGCCGCTGACGCCGAGGACGTGCTGCAGGAGACCTGGCTGCGGTGGGCCGGCGTCGATCTCGACACCGTCCAGAATCAGCGTGCCTACCTGGTCCGGATCACCACCCGCCAGGCCCTGGTCCGGCTGCGCACGCTCGGCCGGCGCCGGGAGTCCTATGTCGGCTCCTGGCTGCCCGAGCCGCTGCTGACCGTGCCCGACGTGGCCGAGGACGTCGAGCTGGCCGACAGCGTCTCGATGGCGATGCTGCTGGTGCTGGAGACACTCACGCCCACCGAGCGGGCGGTGTTCGTGCTGCGCGAGGTGTTCGCCGTCGACTACGACGAGATCGCCGAAGCCGTCGACAAGAGCCCGGCGGCGATCCGCCAGATCGCGCACCGCGCGCGGGCGCACGTCGCGGCGCGCCGACCGCGCGGGGTCGTCTCCCCGGCCCAGACCCGGGACGCGCTCGAGGCGTTCCAGCGGGCGGTCGAAACGGGCGACCTGCAACGCCTGGTCGACATCCTCGCACCGGATGTCGTCTTCCTGGGTGACGGTGGCGGGGTCAAGCAGGCGGTGCCGCGGCCCATCGTCGGTGCCGACCGGGTGGCCCGGGTAATGGCCGCCGGGCTGGGCAAGGTCGCCGGCACGGTGTCCCTGCAACCGGTACAGGTCAATGGCCACCCGGCGCTGATCCTCCGGCTCGACGGCGAGCTCGACACCGTCATCGCGGTGCGCATCGACGACGGCCTGATCACCGGGCTCTACGCCGTACGCAATCCCGCGAAGCTGTCGCACATGCAGCGGGAGACCGCGCTGCGCCGCTGAGTCCACGGCGCCTCGACAGCCGTGGTCGGGCGGCTGACCTGCTCCGGTGCAGATCCGGTGCGGTGCCGGTGCGGCCGGCCGCGACGCTGTTGTCCGTGCGTACCATCGTCGACACGATCACCGCCACCGCCGGTGGCACCGGGACGCTGTCCGTGCTGGACGCCGACGGCGCGGTCGCGGCCGCGATGCGGTGGTCGGCGGTGCACGAGCGGGCGCGGCGGATCGCCGCGGTGCTCGGCGGCGCCGGCATCGGGCCGGGCAGCCGGGTGGGCCTGCTCGCCGACACCGGCCTGGACCTCGTCTGCACGGTGCAGGCACTGTGGCTGGCCGGCGCCGCGGTGACGGTGCTGCCGCCACCGACCCGGCGCGCGAACAGCCTGGCCGCGATCGTCGCCGACGCGCGGCCGCGGCTGCTCGTGGCCGACCCGGCCGCGGTCGGGCTGCTGTCGGCGGTCGCCACCGGGCCGGGCGGTCCGGACGTGATGTCGCTGCCCGACCTGGTGGCGGCCGCCCGGACCGCCACGCCGGCGGCCCCGGGCCGGCCCGAACCGGGCGAGCTGGCCGTGCTGCAGTACACCAGCGGGTCCACCCGCAGCCCGCGCGGCATACCGGTCAGCCACGCGAACCTGGCCGCCAACATCGACGCGATGCGGGTCGCCACCGACCACGAGGCCCTGCACCCGAGCCGGATGCTCAGCTGGCTGCCGCTGCACCACGACATGGGGCTGGTCGGTTTCCTGGCGCTGCCGATGGCCTGCGGGTGCCCGCTGCTGCTCCAGTCGCCGGCGGCGTTCCTGCGGCGCCCGGCCGGCTGGCTGGAGGCGATATCGCGGCACCGGGTCACCACGTCCGGCGCGCCGAACTTCGCCTACGAGCTGATGACGGCGGCGCTGTCGGCGGGGCTGGACGTCGCGCTGGACTCGGTGCGGTTCCTGCTGACCGGCGGCGAGCCGGTGGACGCCGCGATGATGGCGCGGTTCACCGCCGCGGCGGCGGCCCGCGGGCTCGATCCGGGCGCCGTCGTACCGGCGTACGGGCTGGCCGAGTCGACGCTCGGCGTCACCTTCACCCCGCCCGGCCGGGGCCTGCGCGCGGACGCGGTCGAGGCGCGAGCGCTGGAGTGCGCGGGCGTCGCGGTGCCGCACCCGGACGGCCGGCGGCTGGTGCTGCTGGGCCGGCCGGTGCCGGGCACGTCAGTGCGCATCGCCGACCCGCGCACCGGCACGCCGCTGGGGCCGCGCCGGGTCGGCCGGATCGAGGTCAGCGGGCCGTCGGTGGTCGGCCACTACTGGGGCGAGCCGGTGCCGCCGGCCGGCTCCTGGCTGGATACCGGCGACCTCGGCTACCTGACCGGCGGCGGCGCGGCTGACGGCGGCGAGCTGGTGGTGTGCGGCCGGGAGAAGGACGTGCTGTTCGCCGCCGGCCGCAACGTCTTCCCGCAGGATGTCGAGGCCGCGGCCGCCGAGGTACCGGGGGTCCGCCGCGGCGCGGTCGCCGCCTTCGGCGTGCCCAGTCAGCGCGGCGACCGGCTGGTGGTGGCGGTGGAGTCGCGCGGCGCCGAGCCGGCGCGGCTGCGCCGCGATGTCGCCGCGGCGGTCCTCGCCGAGGTCGGGCTGGCCCCGTACGCCGTGGTCGCGCTGCCGCCCGGCCGGCTGCCGAAGACCTCCTCGGGCAAGCTCCGCCGGGTCGAGACCCGGCGCCGCTACCAGTCCGGTGAGCTAACTGTCTAGAAAGGACAGTCCAATGACGACAGTCGACGGGCGGACCCCGCTCCGGTCCGAGCTCGCGGCCCTGGTCGACCTCGACCCGGACCTGCTGGACGACTCGGTGCGGCTGGTCGACGCCGGCCTGGACAGCCTGACCATGATGCGGCTGCTCACCTGGCTGGACACCCGGGGGGTACGGCTGGAGCTACCGGAACCCGACCGCCAGTTGACGGTCGGCGACGTGCTGGGACTGTTGCAGCAGGTGGCGACCCCGGGCGTGTCGATCCGGCTGGCCGGCGACGGCGCGACAGTCCACAGTGGACCCGCCAGCCTTCCGGCCGCGGCTGGGCCGGCCGCCGACCCGATGGCACCGGTGCTGCGGACCGCCGTGTTCGAGCTGACCTCGGTGCTGCCGGGGGACCTGCAGTTCCTGCACGACCTCGCGACCGCGGAGCAGACGTCGTTCCGCTGGCGGTACCGCGGTGCCCCGCCACCGCTGGAGCGGTTCGCCGAGAACCTCTGGCAGCAGGTGCTGGTGCAGTACGTGGCGCGACGGCGCGACGACGGCGAGCCGGTCGGCCACCTCATCGCCTATGGCGCCGAACCGGGGATGCGCTTCGCCTATGTCGGCGCGGCGTTCCGGCCGGAGTACGCCGGCACCGGGCTGGCCGCGCAGGCGGTGGCCGTGTTCATCCGGTCGCTGTTCCACGTGTTCCCGCTGCGGAAGCTGTACCTGCAGATCCCGGGCTACAACTGGGCGCAGCTCAGCAGCGGCCAGGACGGCCTGTTCCAGGTCGAGGGGGTGTTGCGGGACCACCTCTACTACGCCGGCCGGACCTGGGACGAGTACACGTGCGCGGTCTACGCCGACCAGTTCAGCGAGGAGGCGCCGATGACCTGAGCCCGGCACGCCAGCACGCCAGCACGCCATCCGTATGTCGATTGGAGAGAACTCATGCGCGGCAAGATCAGCCTGTTCGCCGTGGCCGGCGTCTCGGTCGGTGCGGCCACCGTCTCGGTCATCCCGGCGCCGGCGTTCGCCGCGCCGGCCACACCGACCGGCGCCACCCAGGCCCACCAACCCACCGCCCGGACCGCTCCGGCCGGCCGGCCGGCGACCGCGACCAGCCGGAAGGCCCCGGCCGCGGTGGCCGCGGCCCTGCCCTGCAATGGCACGCGCCGGCTCGCTCGCGGTGGCGGCTTCATCTTCGTGCCGACCACGAACACCGGCAGCACGGTCTGCGAGCTGGGGTTCGGCGACGCCGGCGCGCCGGTGACCAAGGTCCAATCGGCGCTGATCGACTGCTACCACAAGAACCTCGGCCCGACTGGTGCGGATGGCCAGTGGGGCGCGCGGACCCAGGCCGCGATCCAGGAGGTACGGGCGTCCAAGGGCCTGGGCAACCCGCAGGACTACACGCCGGCGCTCGTCCAGGCCGGCTTCCTCTTCCCGGTCGACAGCGGTGGCTGCGCCGCCATCTAGATCCCCGCGAGGGCGCCGTGGTGGCCGGTCGCAGTGGCCGGCCACCTCGGCGGCCCGCCCGCCAGCGCCGGCTCCTGGCGCAGGATCGCGGTATGCAGGTCGCGCAGGGCCCGCCCCGGGTCGAGGCCGACCTCGGTGGCGAGCCGGCGGCGCAGCCGCTGGTACGCGGCGACGGCGTCGGCCTGCCGGCCGCACCGGTAGAGCGCGAGCATGAGCTGGCCGACCAGCGCCTCCCGCAGCGGGTGGGTGCGGACCAGCACGACGAGCTCGCTGACCAGCTCCTGGTGCCGCCCGCAGGCCAGCTCCAGGTCCAGGCACAGTTCGAGCGCGGCCAGCTGCTGCTCGTACAGCCCCGCCGCGGCCGCCTCGACGAGCCGCCCGGTGAGCCCGGCCAGCGCCGGGCCGCGCCACAGCGCCAGCGCCGCGCGTAGCTGCTCCGCCGCGCTGTCCGGGCGGCCGGCCGCGACCAGCGTGTGCGCGGCCCGGACCCGGTCGGCGAAGACCAGGCTGTCTAGCTCGCCCCGGTCGGTCTCGATCCGGTAGCCGGCCCCGTCGGCGGCGATGACCCGGCCGATCAGCCGGCGCAGCGCGGAGACGAGGTTCTGCACCTGCCGGCCGGCGGTCGGCGGCGCGTCGTCCCAGACGGCGTCGGCGAGCTGCGGCCAGGCCACCGCCTGGTTCGGGGCCAGCAGCAGCGTCGCCAGCAGCCGCGCCTGGCGCGGCTCCAGCCGGGCCGGCCGCCCGTCCGGCCCGGCGGCGTGCAGCAGACCCAGGATGCGGAACCTCACCGCGTCCCCCTCCGCAGGCGACCCCGGCCCGCGCGTGCGCCGACCCCGTTACGTCGAACCACCACCTGGCCCGGTCCGCGACGCGCGGGCCGGCCGGCCGCCGGAACAGGCCCGGGACGGCGACCTGGTCCCATCGCCGGCTGCCGCCAACGCGGCCGTCCGAATGGTGCACCAGGGCGATGCGTCGCAGGATTACTACACGTTTACCGGCGCCCCGCGGCGGCCGCCGGTGGATGATACGGGCCCTTTGGTCCGGACAGACGGCGGTGGCGGGGTGGGTGTGGTGGAGATCCGGCTGCTGGGTCTGGTCGAGGTGTGGGCTGCCGGCCGGCGGCTGCCGGCCGGTCCGCCGCAGCAGCAGACCGTGCTGGCCGCGCTGGCGGTCGACGCTGGCCGGGCGGTGCCGGTCGAGCAGGTGATCGACCGGGTCTGGGCGGACGCTCCGCCGGCGCGGGCACGGGTGGCGGTCGCGGTGCGGATCACCCACCTCCGCCGCCTGCTGGCCGCGGCCGAGGCCGCGGAGGTGGCCGGGGCCGGGGACCGGGCCGGGCGGGAACCGGCCGCGGCGGCCGGGGCGGAGCGGTGGATCCGGTGGCAGGCGGGCGGGTATGTGCTGCAGGTCGAGGCCGACCGGGTGGATCTGCTGCGGTTCCGCCGGCTCGCCGCGTCCGCCCGCCGCAGCGAGCGCACCGATGCCGAACGGGTCGCGCTGCTGGACGAGGCGCTGCGGCTGTGGCGCGGGGTACCGCTGGCCGGCCTGCGCGGGGAGTGGGCGGCCCGGATGCGCGACGGCTGGTGGCCGGAACGGCTCGAGGCGACGGTCGAGTGGGGCTGGGCGGCCCTGCGGCTGGGCCACTACGCCCGGGTGGTTCCGGTGCTCCGCGACCTGGTCGAGCAGCACCCGTACGACGAGCCCCTCGCCGTCGTGCTCGGGTGGGCGCTGGGCGCCGACGGCCGCCGCGGCGAGGCCGCCGAGCACTGCCGAGCCGTCAGCCACCGGCTGCGGCAGGAGGCCGGCGTCGACCCCGGCCCCCAGCTGCGGGCGCTGCACCGGGCCGTCCTGGGAGACCAACCGCTGCCCGCGCTCCCGCCACCCCCGACGCCGGTGGCCTCGCCGGCGGTGACCCCGGCGCAGCTACCCGGTGACGTGCCCGGCTTCGCCGGCCGGGTCGAGCACCTGGCCCGCCTCGACGCCCTGCTCGCCGGCGCGGCAACCGAAGCGCCGACCGCGGTGGTGATCACCGCGGTGTCCGGCACCGCCGGCGTCGGGAAGACAGCGCTGGCGGTGCACTGGGCGCACCGGGTGGCCGCCCGCTTTCCGGACGGGCAGCTGTATGTGAACCTGCGCGGGTTCGACCCCGGCGGGCAGGTCATGGAACCGGCGGCGGCGGTCCGGGGGTTCCTCGACGCGCTCGGGGTGCCGGCCGAGCGGATCCCGGCCGACCTCGACGCCCAGGCCGCCGTCTACCGCAGCCTGCTGGCCGGCAAGCGGCTGCTGGTGGTGATCGACAATGCCCGTGACGCCGAGCACGCCCGCTCGCTGCTTCCCGGCACCCCGACCGCGCTCGCGGTGGTGACCAGCCGCAGCCTGCTGACCGATCTGGTCGCCGCCGATGGCGCCTACCCGGTGGCGCTGGATCTGCTGACCGAGGCGGAGGCGTGGGAGTTGCTGGAACGCCGGCTCGACCCCGGCCGGGTCGCCGCCGAGCCGGACGCCACCCAGCGGATCGTCGGGGCGTGCGTGCGGCTGCCGCTGGCACTGGCGCTGGTCGCCGCACGTGCCGCCACCCACCCCAGCTTTCCCCTGGCCGCGGTGGCCGCCGAACTGATCGACGCCGCCGGCCAGGCATCCCTCCCGGATGATTCCGACGATGTGATCAGCCGGGTGCGGGCGGTGTTCTCCTGGTCCTACACCACCCTCAGCACGCCCGCGGCCCGGCTGTTCCGGCTGCTGGGCCTGCACCCCGGCCCCGACACCACCGCCCCGGCCGCCGCAAGCCTCGCCGGCCTGCCAACGACCCAGGCGCGGCCGTTGCTGGCCGAGCTCGCCCGGGCCGGGCTGATCGGCGAGCAGACGCCTGGCCGGTACGGCTTCCACGACATGCTGGCCGCCTACGCCGCCCACCTCACCGACACCGTGGACACCGCCCGGGAGCGGGCGGCGGCCACGGTGCGGCTGCTGGATCACTACGCCCACACCGCCCACACCGCCGACCGGCACCTACACCCTTCTCGCGATCCCATCGCAGTCCCCCTCACCCCACCCGCCCCCGGCGCCACTCCCGAAGAGCCCACCGACCAGCGGGCGGCGCTGGAGTGGCTG
>Ga0307499_10000166_pt1 | contig 24176 bp, 20 predicted proteins | sample 13_S_MG_FD_201363 | JGI IMG/M metagenome (GOLD analysis project Ga0307499, IMG submission 201363) | Soil microbial communities from Populus trichocarpa stands in riparian zone in the Pacific Northwest, United States - 13_S | ecosystem: Environmental > Terrestrial > Soil > Riparian zone > Trees... | reverse complement strand
GAGGGCCCCACCGGCATCGTCGGCGTCCTGCAGGACGCCTGCGTCCGCGGCGGCATCCCGGCCATCTCGTTCTGGGCCGCCGTCCCGCACTACGTCTCCCAGCCGCCGAACCCGAAGGCCACCCTGGCCCTGCTGCACCGGGTCGAAGAGGTGCTGGACGTGCCGGTCCCGCTCGGCACCCTGCCCGAGCAGGCCGACGAATGGCAGAAGCTGGTGGACGAGATGGCCAGCGAGGACGCCGAGGTCACCGAGTACGTCCGCTCCCTGGAGGAGCGGGACGGCGACGACACGCTGGCCCAGACCAGCGGGGAGACCATCGCCCGGGAGTTCGAGCGGTACCTGCGCCGCCGCCGCCCGTCCGGGCCCGGAGGCAAGGCTCCCAACGCTTAGCTCCGCCGCCGGGCGGCGCAGCCGGGACGGGGCGGGAAACCTAGAGCTGTACGCCGAGCAGGGTGTCGGCGAGGTCGCGGACGAGGCCGGGGGCGGTCGGGTCCGGGCCGTGGCCCAGTAGCGCTTCGTCCGCCCAGCGGTCGACCGTGCCGAGCGCCGCCGGCGCGTCCAGGTCGTCGGCGAGCTGCCGGCGGACCGCGTCCAGCACCGGCAGCGCGTCCGGCCCGGCCGGCAGCGCGATCGCCGCGCGCCAGCGCGCCAGCCGGCTCTGCGCGGCGCGTAGCAGCGGTTCGGTCCAGTCCCGGTCGGCCCGGTAGTGCCCGACCAGCAGCGCCAGCCGGATCGCGGCCGGGTCGGTGCCGTCGGCGACCAGCCGGGAGACCAGCACCAGGTTGCCCAGGCTCTTGGACATCTTCTCGCCGCCCAGCCGGATCATCCCGGCATGCACGTAGTGCCGGGCGAACGGCCACTGGCCGCGGGCCACCTCGGCGTGCGCGGCGGACATCTCATGGTGCGGGAAGGCCAGGTCGCTGCCGCCGCCCTGGACCTCGAACCCGGAGCCGAGCCGGTTCAGCGCGATCGCCGCGCACTCGACGTGCCAGCCGGGACGGCCCGGGCCGAGCTCGGACTCCCAGCTCGGCTCGCCGAACCGGGCGGCCCGCCAGAGCACCGGGTCGAGCGGGTTCTTCTTGCCCGGCCGGCCCGGGTCGCCGCCGCGCTCGGCGGACAGCGCCAGCATCGCCGGCACGTCCAGGCCGGCCTCGTAGCCGAACCGGGGCGCGGCGTCGACCGAGAAGTAGACGTCCTCCTCGACCAGGTAGCCGGCGCCGGCGTCCAGCAGCTGCCGGATCAGCGGGACGATCTCGCCGATCGCCTCCACCGCGCCGATGTAGTCGTCCGGCGGGAGCACCCGCAGCACGGTCATGTCCTGGCGGAACAGCGCGGTCTCCCGGGCCGCCAGGTCGCGCCAGTCCAGCCCGTCCCGGTCGGCCCGTTCCAGCAGCGGGTCGTCCACGTCGGTCACGTTCTGCACGTACCGGACCCGGTGGCCGGCGTCCCGCCAGACCCGGTTGACCAGGTCGAAGGCCAGGTAGGTGGCCGCGTGCCCGAGGTGGGTGGCGTCGTACGGGGTGATCCCGCAGACGTACATCCGGGCGGTCTCCCCCGGCGCGGTCGGCCGCACCTCGCCGGTCGCGGTGTCGTACAGCCGCAGCGGGTGGCCGGAGCCGGGCAGCGCCGGGATCGACGGGGTTGGCCACGACTCCATGCCGATCACATTACCGACCGGTCTACCTCTGCAGCTGCGGCCACACCCGGCCGGCCCGGCGCCGCGGCGGGCGGACCGGGCCGGACCCGGTCAGAACGGGGGCCAGGGGATCGCGGGCCAGTCGCCGGACGGCTCGGGGTAGCGACGGACGGTGAGCAGGCGGTCCACCCGGCGGACCGTGGCGGCGACCTCGCGGCGGTGCAGCAGCGCCCGCAGGTCGTCGCCGAGCTGGCCCTCCAACTGGGCCCGCAGCTCGGACAGCGCGTCGATGGCCTCGTCGTCCAGCGGGTCGCCGGCCCAGCTCCAGAGCACGGTGCGCAGCTTGTTCTCGGTGTGGAAGGTCACCCCGTGGTCGACGCCGTAGACGTGCCCGGCCGGCATCGGGATCAGGTGGCCGCCCTTGCGGTCGGCGTTGTTGATCACCGCGTCGAAGATGGCCATCCGGCGCAGCGGCGCGAGGTCGGCCCGGATCAGCACGCTCAGGTCGACCGTGTCGTCACCCTCGATCCAGAGCTGCACCATGCCCTCGCCGAACGGGCCGTCGCGCAACACGGTCGGCGGCACCACCGCCCAGCCCAGCGCCTCGGAGACCCGGTACGCGGCGACCTCCCGGCCGGCCAGGGTGCCGTCCGGGAAGTCCCAGAGCGGGCGCTCGCCGCGGACCGGCTTGTACACGCAGGCGGCCGCGACCTCGCCGCACGCTATCGAGCAGTAGAGGGTGGCGTTGCTGGCCGACACCAGCCGGCCCTCGACGTCGATGTCGCCGGCCCGCAGCAGGCCCAGCGCCGTGGCCACATCCAACCCCCCACCGCTGCCCTCCACCCCATAAGTGTCCGTGATCCGTGGCGCACCGCGCACCCGGGGCCTGGCGCGGTGGCCCCGCAGTCTGGTCTTCTGTGGGGATGATCGCGGTTGATCTGCTCATTGTCGGGGCCGGGCCGGCCGGCCTCTACGGCGCGTACTACGCCGGATTCCGCGGCCTGCGCACGGCCGTGGTGGACTCGCTGCCCGAACCGGGTGGCCAGGTGACCGCCCTCTATCCAGAAAAGATGATCTTCGATGTGGCCGGCTTCCCGGCGGTCCGGGGGCGGGAGCTGGTGGAGCGGCTGGTCGCCCAGGCGGCCCCGTTCGACCCGCACTACCTGCTCGGCGAGCGGGCCACCAGCCTGACCCGGCCGGCCGAGGACACCCTGCTGGTCGGCACCGACCAGGGCACCGAGATCTCCTGCAAGGCGGTCGTGATCACCGGCGGGATCGGCACGTTCAGCCCGCGCCCGCTGCCGGTCGGCGACGGCTGGCTGGAGCGGGGCCTGGTCTACTTCGTGCCCAAGCTGGACGCGCACGCCGGCCGCGACGTGGTGATCGTCGGCGGCGGCGACTCGGCGTTCGACTGGGCACTGAATCTCGCCCCGATGGCCCGCTCGGTCACCCTGGTACACCGCCGGGACCGGTTCCGCGCGCACGAACACACGATCCGGCAGGTCGCCGCGCTGGGCATCCCGGTGCACACGTTCGCCGAGGTGGACGCGCTGACCGGGGACGACTGGCTGGCCGAGGTGACGGTCCGGCACACCAAGACCGGGGAGAGCCTGCGGCTGCCGGCGCAGAGCGTCATCGCCGCGCTCGGCTTCACCGCCGACCTGGGCCCGCTCTCCACCTGGGGCGTGACGATCGAGAAGAAGCAGATCCCGGTCGACTCGACGATGGCCACCAACGTGCCGCGGGTGTTCGCCGCCGGCGACATCACCGAATACCCCGGCAAGCTGCGGCTCATCTCCACCGGGTTCGGCGAGGTCGCGACCGCGGTCTGCAACGCGACCGTGGCGATCGATCCCAGCGCTCACCTGTTCCCCGGGCATTCGTCCGAGGCGCCCTGATCCCGCCGTCCCACCCCACGTTCGCCGCCGGCGGCCGGCACCCCGCCTCGACTCTCGCCCCGGCTACGCCGCCCACACCCCGGCACCCCACCCGATGGTCGCGGTTACCCATCGCGGTTCGGCGGACGGCCCGGCCCGGTAGGTGACCCGACACCGGTCGGTGAACACGAATCTCCCGGGTGGGGTGCCGGGGTGTGGGCGGCGAACGGGGAGACTACGCGGCGGCGCCGCGGCGGTAGCCGTTCTGGCGGGGGCAGATGTGGCCGTCCGGGTCGAGCGGGAGACCGCAGAGCGGGCAGGGTGGGCGGCCGGCGGCGATCACCCGGCGGGCGCGGCCGATGAAGGCCCGGGCCGACTCGGCCGTGAGCCGGACCCGGAGCACGTCCGGGCCCTCCTCGACGTCCTCCAGGATGGTGGATTCGTCGGCCGGTTCGTCGCCGGCGGCCTGCGCCTCGACCACGACCAGCTGCTCGTCGCCGTCCCAGGCCAGGCCCATCGCGCCGACCCGGAACTCGGCCTCGATCGGGGTCTCCAGCGGGTCGAGATCCTCCGACGGCGTGGTCTCGTCCGGCAGGGCCACGCCGAGCCGGCGCTGGATCTCGGCGAGCAGCTCCTCCAGCCGGTCGGCCAGCGCGGAGACCTGGGCTTTCTCCAGCGCGACGCTGACCGTGCGGCCGGCGGCGCTCGCCTGCAGGAAGAAGGTCCGCTCGCCCGGCTGGCCGACGGTGCCGGCAATGAAACGCCGAGGGCGGTCGAAGAGATGAACCTGACGGGACATTAGTTAACCAGCCTACGCGGTCCTACCCGGCCGGGCCGGAGCCACCGCCGACCGCCGCGTCCGCGGCTGACCCGGCCTCGCCGCCCGCTTTGTCTTTCGACGGCAGCAGCGCGGTCACGTCCCCGCCGGTGTCGTTCATCCGGATCACGAACGGGCGGGTGGGCAGGTAGTTCACCACCGAAACCGAGCAGGGATCGACCACGATCCGCTGGAACTGGTCCAGGTGCAGGCCGAGCGCGTCGGCCAGCACCGCCTTGATCACGTCGCCGTGCGAGCAGGCCAGCCAGACCGCGTCGTCGCCGAGCCGGGCGTTCCACTCCCGGACCGCGGCGACCGCCCGGGCCTGGGTGGCGGCCAGCGCCTCGCCGCCCTCGCCCGGGAACACCGCCGCGGACGGGTGCTGCTGCACCACGCTCCACAGCGGCTCCTTGGCCAGATCCTGCAGCTTGCGCCCGGTCCAGTCGCCGTAGCCGACTTCGATCAGCCGCCGGTCGACCAGCACCTCCTGCCCGGCCAGCCCAGCCTGGCCGTCCAGCCCAGCCTGGCCGGCCACCGCGGGCTGGGCGGCCAGCGCGGGCGGGGCGGTCGAGCCGGGCGGCGGCTGGCCGTTGGCCACGACCGGGCTGGCCGGCCCGGGGCGGCCGATGGCGACGGTGCCGGCGGTCTGCAGGCAGCGGTCCAGCGGGCTGGAGACGATGGCCGCCAGCGGGACCGGGGCCAGCCGCTGCGCCAGCACGGCCGCCTGGGCCCGGCCGCGCTCGTCCAGGCCGAGGCCGAGGGTGCGGCCGGCCAGCACCGGGCCGGTCATCGCGGTCAGCCCGTGCCGGACCAGCAGCACCGTCGTCACCGGACCGACCCTACGTGGCGCTGATCGTGTGGGTGGCCAGCAGACCGAACAGCAGGGCGCCCATCGCCACCCGGTAGAGGACGAACACGGTCATGCCGTGCCGGGTCAGGTAGCGCAGCAGCCAGGCGATCGAGGCGTACCCGACGACGAACGCGAGCACCGTGGCCAGCCCGGTCACGCCGAGCGGCGGGCCGCCCGGGTCGCCGATCTTGCGCGCCTCGAACAGACCGGACAGGACCACGGCCGGGATCGACAGCAGGAACGAGAACCGGGCCGCGGCCTCCCGGGTCAGCCCGCGGAACAGCCCCGCGGTGATCGTCGCGCCGGACCGGGACACCCCGGGCACCAGCGCGGCCGACTGCGCCAGCCCGATCAGCACGCCGTCGCCGAAGCTGATCCGCTCCTCGTCCCGGGTGCGCTTGCCGGTCTGGTCGGCCCAGAACAGCACCAGGCCGAGCACGGTCAGGGTGGTGGCGATCAGCCAGAGGTTGCGCCCACCGGTCTCGATCTGGTCGGAGAAGGCCAGGCCGAGCAGGCCGATCGGGATGGTCGCGATGATCACATACCAGGCGATCCGGTACTCGGCGCCCGACCGCACCTCACGGTCCCAGATACCGCGCACCCAGGCCGCGCTGATCTGCAGGATCTCCCGCCAGAAGTAGATCAGCACGGCCAGCATGGTGCCCAGCTGGATCACCGCGGTGAACGCGGCGCCCGGGTCCGGCCAGTCCAGCAGCGCCGGCACGATCCGCAGGTGCGCCGAGCTGGAGATCGGCAGGAACTCGGTCAGCCCCTGCACGATGCCCAGCACGATCGCCTCGATCCCGGTCATGAGCCGGCCTCCGGAGTGAGCATCGCAGGTGCCGTCTGAGGCGCCGCGGAGCGGAGCGCAGGAGGCCGGCGGGCCGACACGGTCATGAGGCGGCCTCCGGGGTGAGCATCGACCCCGCCCCGGTCGGGTCCGGCACGCCCCGGTTCATCCGGAGATTCACGAGTGCTCCCCCACTGTCATGACCGATCACAGTAGGGGCAGGTGATCACCCCGGCTTCGCCGGGCCGGGTCAGGAACCGACGCCGGCCCGGTCCAGCGCGTCCACCGCGGTGCGCAGCATGGCGATCCGCTCCTCCAGCGTCTCCGCGTACGGGGCGATCGTCAGCGTGGTCACCCCGGCCGCGGCGTACGCCTGCAGCCGGTCGGCGATCCGGTCGGCCGGGCCGAGCAGCGCGGTCTGGTCGACGAACTCGACCGGGACGGCGGCCGCGGCGCCGGCGTAGTCGCGGGCCAGGTAGCGGTCCTGGATCTGGTCGGCGGCGGCCTCGTACCCCATCCGGCGGGCCAGCGCGTTGTAGAAGTTCTGCTGCCGGCTGCCCATCCCGCCGATGTACAGCGCCGCGTAGTTGCGCACCGGCTCGGCGGCGGCGACCGGATCCGGCCCGACCACCAGCGGCACGGTCGGCACCACGTCGAAGCCGTCCATGGTGGCGCCGGCCTTGGCCCGGCCGGCGGCGACCTCGGCCAGCTGCTCGGCGGCGTGTTCCGGGGCGTAGAAGATGGCCAGCCAGCCGTCCGCGATCTCGCCGGCCAGCCGCAGGTTCCGCGGCCCGACGGCGGCCAGGTACACCGGGATCCGGTCCCGGACCGGGTGCACGGTCAGCTTCAGCGCCTTGCCCGGGCCGTCCGGCAGCGGCAACTCGTAGTGCTCGCCGCTGAACGTCAGCCGCTCCCGGCGCAGCGCGGTCTGCACGATCTGGACGTATTCCCGGGTGCGGGCCAGCGGCTTGTCGAACCGCACCCCGTGCCAGCCCTCGGACACCTGCGGCCCGGACACCCCGACGCCGAGCCGGAACCGCCCGCCGGACAGCGTGTCCAGGGTGGCCGCGGTCATCGCGGTCATCGCCGGCGACCGGGCCGGGATCTGCATGATCGCGCTGCCCACGTCCACCCGCTGGGTCTGCGCGGCCACCCAGGCCAGCACGGTCACCACGTCCGAGCCGTACGCCTCGGCGGCCCAGACGACCGCGAAGCCGAGCTTGTCGGCCTCCTGCGCGAGCGCCAGGTTGGCCGCGTCGTTGCCAGCACCCCAGTAGCCGAGATTCAGTCCGAGCCGCATGGCTCGCACCCTAGGTCGGCGGCCGCCGCCGCGCGACTGTGCTAGCCGTTCGCGGCGCTGCGCGCCAGACGCGACGTCTTCCCTCGGCACCGCGCAGCGACTTCGTCGGCGCGTTGCCTCAGTCCAGACGCCGCTGCGCTCCGCACCGCTCACAGTGCCAGCCGTTCGCTTCGCGGAGCGCCAGACGCGACGTCTGCGGTCACTCGCTCACTCGGGGGTGGCGGGCGTGTCCGTGCGGGGCGCCGAGAGCGCGGTCGGTAACTTGTCGCGGCATGGAGCACCGCGCACTCGGCCGCAGCGGGCTGGTCGTCTCCCGACTCGGCCTCGGCACCGCGACCTGGGGCCGGGACACCGACGAGGACGACGCGGCCGCCCAACTGGTCGCTTTCCGCGAGGCCGGCGGCACGCTGCTGGACCTCACCCCCGAGTACGTCTGCGAGGCCGAGGAGGTCGTCGGCCGGCTGCTGCGGGACGTGGTGCCGCGCTCGGAGCTGGTGCTGGCCGCGAAGGTCGGCGGGCGGACCGGGCCCGGGCCGATGGGTGACGGCCTGTCCCGGGCGCACCTGCTGCGCGCGCTGGACGCCACGCTGGCCCGGCTGGGCACCGACCACGTCGACCTCTGGCAGCCGCACCGGTGGCAGCCGACGATCCCGCTGGAGGAGACGCTCGGCGCGCTGGACGCGGCGGTGACCTCGGGCCGGGTCCGGTACCTCGGTGTGTCGAACTTCACCGGCTGGCAGACCGCGGCCGTGGCGACCTGGCAGCGGGCCTGGCCGGGGCGGGCGCCGATCGTGTCGACCCAGGTGGAGTACTCGCTGCTGGAGCGCGGCGTGGAGCGGGAGGTGCTGGCCGCCTGCGAGCACCTCGGGATCGGGGTGCTGGCCTGGTCGCCGCTGGGCCGCGGCGTGCTGACCGGCAAGTACCGGCACGGCACGCCATCGGACTCGCGGGCCGCCTCGCCGCACCTGCGCAACTTCGTCGGCCGGCACCTCACTGACACCGCGGCCCGGATCGTGGAGGCGGTCGCGATCGCCGCCGAGGGGCTGGGTACCTCGCCGCTGGCGGTGGCCCTGGCCTGGGTGCGCGATCGGCCCGGGGTGGCCTCGCTGCTGGTCGGCGCCCGCACGGTCGGCCAGCTGGCCGGCTCGCTGGCCGCCGACACGGTGGTCCTGCCGGCCGAGATCCAGCTCGCCCTGGACGACGTCTCAAGCCCGGACAGCGGCGACTACCAGGAACTCCGCGAGCGTCCCGTCGCCCCGGCCTGAGGGTCGGTGAGCGTGCCGGGCGGCCGGGCGGTCCGACTGGGTAGGGTGGTCAGCCGTGCCTGAGAGTGATCCGGTGTTCGCGGCGTTCTGCGCGGTGGGGCTGTGGCCGGGGCTCGGCCGGGTGCTCACCGAGGCGCTGCCCGAGGCCGGCATCCTCGGCCCGGACGACGTGAACCCGACCAACCTGGCCGCGCTGCCGAAGGTCGGCACCACCCGGGCCAACCGGCTGCTGTCCAGCTGGATCGGCGTCGCGCACCTCTACCAGGTGGCCCAGCTGCTGGTGCCGGCCGGCCTGCCGGCGCGGCTCGCCTCCCGCGCGGTGGACACGTTCGGTGACGACGCGGCCCGGTTGCTGCGGGACGACCCGTGGCGGCTGCTGGAGCTGGCCGACCTGAAGATCGTCGACGTGGACCGGCTCGCGGTGCAGGTCATCCCCGGTGTGCGCCGGGACGATCCACGACGCGGCCGGGCGCTGGTCGGCTACGTCCTGGCCCGGGCCGCCCGTGACGGTCACACCGTGCAACCGGCCGCGGTCGTGCTCGGCGCGCTCGAGGCGGACGGCGTGCCGAACCCGCCCGGCGCCGTCGCGGCCGCCTGCGAGTCCGGCCTGGTGCTGGCTCACGACCCGGCCACCGACCCGGCTCACGACCCGGCCACCGACCCGGCCGGGACGCCCGGGCCCGAGTTCGGTCCGGACCACGGACCGGCCGGCGCCGACCCGGCCGGCAACGACCGGCCGGACCGTCCCGGCGGGCCCCGGCAGGCCGGCGCCGCCGGTGCCTCCGGCGCCGCCGACGGCGAGATGGGCGCCGAGCCCGGCGGCGTGGGCGGCGAGCCGGGCGGGGCGGGCGGCGGGACCCTGCTGGCGCTGGAGCGGTACGCGATCGCCGAGGACGGCATCGCCGAGGCGATCGCCCGACTGGCCGCGACCGCGAAGCCGATCGAGCCGGTCGGCTCCGCCGGCGGCACCGACCCCACCGAGGAGCTGGACAGCGCCCAGCGGGCGGCGGTCGAGGCCGCGCTGGCGCACGGGGTCAGCGTGCTCACCGGCGGCCCGGGCACCGGCAAGAGCCGCACCGTCGCGGCGATCGTCACGCTGGCCGACGCCGCCGGTCAGCGGGTCGCGCTGGCCGCGCCGACCGGCCGGGCCGCCAAGCGGCTGTCCGAGCTGTGCGACGCGGAGGCGTCCACCCTGCACCGGCTGCTCGGAGCCCAGGGCATGACCGGCGAGTTCGCCCGGAACGAGGCCTGGCCGCTGGACGCCGACCTGGTCGTGGTGGACGAGACCTCGATGCTGGACGTGGAACTGGCCGCCGCGCTGCTGGACGCCTGCGCCGACGGCACCCACCTGCTGCTGGTCGGCGACCCGGCGCAGCTGCCGTCGATCGGGGCCGGCCGGGTGCTGGCCGACCTGCTCGACTCCGGGGTGGCACCGGTCACCGAGCTGACCACGCTGTACCGGCAGGCCGAGGGCGGCGCGATCGCCCGGCTGGCCACCGCGGTGCGCGGCGGCGAGCTGCCGAAGGTCGACTCGCCGGACCGCGAGGTGGTGATCGTCGGCGCCACCGGCTCGGGCGAGGCGGCGCACCGCACGGTCCAGCTGGTGACCGACTCGATCCCCCGGGCGCTCGGCATCCCGGCCGGCGAGGTGCAGGTGGTGACCCCGGTGCACCGCGGTCCGGCCGGCACGATCGAGCTGAACCGGGCGCTGAAGGCGAAGCTGAACCCGGGCACCGGCGGCGGCTCGGTGGCCGGTTTCGACCCGGGCGACCGGGTGGTGGCCACCGCCAACCACCTGGAGCTGGACCCGGTCGGGTTCGCCAACGGCGAGGTCGGCGTCGTCACCGGCACCGGCGACGGCGCGGTCACCGTCGAGTTCGCCGCCGGCCCGGCCAAGGTCAGCGGCCGTGCGCTGGGCGACCTGCGGCACGGCTGGGCCATCACCGTGCACCGGGCGCAGGGCTCGGAATGGCCGGCGGTCGTGGTGGTGATGCCGCCGGAGGCGTCCGGGATGCTGTCCCGCCCGCTGGTCTACACCGCGCTGACCCGGGCGCAGCGGCACCTGTCCGTGGTGCACGCGGCCGGCGGGGCGCTGGCCCGGGCGGTCCGCGAGGTCGGCGCCCGGCCGCGCCGGACCCGGCTGCGCGAACTCCTGCTCGCCGCGGACGCCGACGGACCGGACGGGCCGGACAGGGCCGGCGGAGGGTAGCGGCGCGCGGTTCGGATCGGGTGACGGCCCGGAAAACACCGGGTCTCCAGGAGACGTTCAGCGGCCGACGGGGCAGAATCGCCGGCATGTCTCTGCCAGTGGAGTACGAATACGCGCCGGTGCGCATCCCACCCGGCACCGACCGCGCGACCGCCGCCGTGCGGCTCGCCCTGCACGCCGAGTACGGCGGGTGGGAGCTGGCCAAGGTGCGGCTGCACTCGGACGGTTCCCGCCGGGTCTGGCTGCGTCGCCGCCGCAGCCCGGGCCGGCTGCCGCTGCCCGGCATCTCGCTCTAGCCAGACCGCACTACCCCGCACTACCCCCGCGCTGCGGCCGCACCGGCCCAGCCCGGCAGGGTTGGCGGCGCCATCGTGCCGCCGGCCGCGACGACCGGCCCGGGTACCCCGTGGAACCGGTACGCCGACGCTGCCCGTCCGGGCTGGATGAACCAGACCTCTCCCCCGGCCGCACCGTCCAGGATGTCCAGGAACGCCGCCGCCACGTCGGCAGGCGCCAGCAGCGGGAAGCCGGCCGCGTCGAACTCCGCCTTGGTCGCCCCGAGTATCGCGGTGTCGGTGAACCCGGGGCAGAGCGCGTTGATCCGGATCCGCTCCGCGGCCAGCGGCTGCGCCAGCGCCCGGACGAACGCCACCACCGCGGTCTTGGTCAGCGTGTAGTACGGGTCCGACGGCATCGGCACCAGCCCGGCCAGCGAGGCGGTGACCAGGATCGACCCGCCGCCGGTGGCCCGCAGCGCGGGCAGCGCCGCGTCCACCCCGAACACCACGCCGTCCAGGTTCACCCCGAGGATGCGCCGGTACGCGGCCAGGTTCAGCGGCCCCGGCGGGTGCCCGGTGGACACGCCGGCGTTCAGCGCGATCACGTCGAGCCGGTCGTACTCGGCGGTGACCGCGGCCACCGCGGCCTGGTTCGCCGCCGGGTCGGTCACGTCCAGGCCGAGCGCCAGCCCGCCGACCCGCTCGGCCACCGCCATCGCGGCGGCCTCGTCCAGATCCGTCACCGCGACCCGGTAGCCGCGGCCGGCCAGCGCGGTGGCCAGCGCCGCCCCGATACCGCCGGCACCGCCGGTGATCAGCGCGACCGGCGCGTCCGGCGCATCCGGGGTGGACGGCGCGTCCGGGGTGGGCATCAGCAGCTGCCGAGGAAGCGGTCGAGCACCCGGACACCGAACTTCAGCGCGTCGGTCGGCACCCGCTCGTCCACGCCATGGAAGGCGGCGGCGAAGTCGAACTCCGGCGGCAGCCGAAGCGGGGTGAAGCCGAAACAGCGCATGCCGAGCCGCTCGAACGACTTCGCGTCGGTGCCGCCGGACAGCATGTACGGCACCGGCACGCCGGCCGGGTCCTCCGCCCGCAGCGCCGCGGTCATCGCCTCCACCAGCGCGCCGTCGAACGTGGTCTCCACCGCCTGGTCGTGGTGCACCCAGTCGCGCTCGATGCCGTCGCCGAGCAGCTCGTCCAGCTGCGCGTTGAACGCCTGCTCCTGGCCGGGCAGGAACCGGCCGTCGATCACCGCGCTGGCGCTGCCCGGGATCACGTTCGACTTGTAGCCGGCGTCCAGCATGGTCGGGTTGGCGGTGTTCCGCAGCGTGGCGCCGACCAGCCGGGCCAGCCCGCCGAGCCGGGGCAGCAGCGTCTCCACGTCGTCCGGGTCGAGCTCGATGCCGACCGTGTCGGACAGCGCCTCCAGGAACGCCCGCACCGGCTTGGTCACCACGATCGGGAACTCGTGCCGGCCGATCCGGGCCACCGCCTCGGCGAGCCGGACCACCGCGTTGTCCTCGTGCACCATCGAGCCGTGCCCGGGCCGGCCGCGGGCGGTCAGCTTGAGCCAGGCCATCCCCTTCTCGGCGATCTGCACCAGGTACAGCCGCAGGTCCGGGCGGACGGTCAGGCTGAACCCGCCGACCTCGCTGATCGCCTCGGTGCAGCCCTCGAACAGCCCCGGGTGGTTGTCCACCAGCCAGCGGGCGCCCTTGCTGCCGCCGGCCTCCTCGTCCGCGACGAACGCGAGCACCACGTCCCGCGGAGGCTGGCGGCCGGTGCGGGCCCAGTCCCGGACCACGGCCAGCGTCATCGCGTCCATGTCCTTCATGTCCACCGCGCCGCGGCCCCAGAGGTAGCCGTCGGAGATCTCGGCGGAGAACGGGTGCACCGACCACTCGGCCGGGTCGGCCGGCACCACGTCCAGGTGACCGTGGATGAGTAGCGCCGGCCGGCTCGGGTCGGTGCCGGCGACCCGGGCCACCACGCTGGCCCGGCCCGGCTCGGACTCCAGCAGCGTGGACTCGATACCGACCTCGGACAGCTTGCCGGCGACCCACTCGGCGGCCGCCCGTTCGGTACTCGTCGGGTTCGACGTGTCGAACCGGATCAGGTCGGCGCAGAGCCCGACCACCTCGTCCTCGGCGGCGCTCGTCATCGCTCCTTCCTACCAGTACGGACGCACCCGCTCCATCGCCCGGACGGCGACGGGGCGGCCGGCGCACGGCGGTCCGGAGCCGGCTGGCAGACTCGGGGCCATGGCTGCGTCGGCCCCAGGCGGGCAACCTCCGGTGGCGGTGGTCGATATCGACGGGGTGGTGGCCGACGTCCGGCACCGGCTGCATCTGGTGGAGAGCCAGCCGAAGCGCTGGCCGGAGTTCTTCGCCGCGGCCGACGACGACCCGCCGCTGGAGGTCGGGGTCAGCCTGGTGCACCAGCTCGCCGCCGACCACGACGTGGTCTGGCTGACCGGGCGGCCGGAGCGCACCCGCAAGGCCACCGTGCGCTGGCTGGCCGACAACGGCCTGCCGGCCGGCACGCTGCTGATGCGCGGCAACCGCGACTTCCGGCCGGCCCGGGTGACCAAGCGGGACGAGCTGCGCCGGCTGCGCCGCACCCGCGAGGTCGGCGTCGTGGTCGACGACGACCCGGAGGTGGTGGCCCTGCTGCAGGCGGACGGCTTCCCGGTCCGGCTGGCCGACTGGCTGCCGCACTCGTCCACCCTGCGCACCGCCCAGGAGCGCGAGGGCCGCACCTGACCCCGACGGCCCGCTGACCGCGGGCCCACCGCCGGCAGCGGCGGAATTGAGTACTGCGGCGCCCGGGCGGGTGGCACGTACATTGAGGTGGTGACGGCGAACCGCCCCGCTGAGGGAGTGTCCGGAGCCGGTAGGTGATGGCCCTGTCCCGGGCCGCCGCACCCCGACCGCGGAACGACCCGGGCCAGTACGACGATCTCGCCGACCAGTGGTGGCGACCGGACGGCGCGTTCGCGATGCTGCACTGGCTGGCCGCGGCCCGGGCCGGGCTGATCCCGCCGGCCGGCCACCCGGACGCATTGCTGGTCGACCTCGGCTGCGGCGCCGGCCTGCTCGCCCCGCACGCCGCCCGGCTCGGCTACCGGCACGTCGGCGTCGACATCGGCTGCACCGCGCTGGCGCTGGCCCGCGAGCACGGCGTGCTGCCGGTCCGGGCGGACGCGGCCCGGGTGCCGCTCCCGGACGCGGTCGCCGACGTGGTCTGCGCCGGCGAGATCCTGGAGCACGTGCCGGACCTGCCCGGCACCGTCGCGGAGGCCTGCCGGGTGCTCCGGCCGGGCGGCACGCTGGTGATCGACACGATCGCGGCCACCCGGCGGGCCCGGCTGGTCGCCGTCCAGATCGCCGAACGCGTTCCAGGCGCGGCGCCGCGGGGAATCCATGACCCGGCACTGTTCGTCGACCGGGCCCAGCTGGCCGCCGAGTGTGCCCGGCACGGCGTCCGGCTCACGCTGCGCGGGCTGCGGCCGTCGCTGCTGGGCATGGCCGGGTTCCTGGCCCGGCGCCGGCCGGCGGTACGGATGCTGCCGTCCCGCTCGACCGCGGTGCTCTTCCAGGCGTACGGCACGAAGGCAGACCGAACCGAGGAGCGGGAGGGATCATGAGCGCGACCGACACCGTGCCGGCCCAGGTGCCGGCCCAGCTGACCGACCCGGGCGCGGCGCTGGCCGCGGCCACCGCGCTGGCGCCCGCGCTGGCCGACCGCGCCGCGGCGCACGACCGGGCCGGCACCTTCCCGGTGGCCGACTTCGCCGACCTGCGCGCGGCCGGGCTGCTCGGCCTGATGGTGCCGACCCGGCTCGGCGGCCCGGGCGCCGGCTTCGCCGACTACGTCGAGGTGGCGATGGCGCTGGCGGCCGGCAACGGGGCCACCGCGCTGATCTACAACATGCACGCCTCGGTCACCGGCGCGCTGGCGCAGACCCCGGACGAGGTGGCGCGCGCGCTGGGCGTCCCCGAGTCGTACTTCGCGATGCGGGACGCGGCGCTGCGCCGGGCCGCCGAGGGCGCGCTGTTCGCGGTCGCGATGAGCGAGCGCGGCGCCGGCAGCCGGCTGTCCAAGCTGACCACCGCGTACCGGCCGGACGGCGACGGGTTCCACCTCAAGGGCGCGAAGACGTTCGTGTCCGGCGCCGGGTACGCCGACATCTACCTGGTCGCCGCCCGCGCCGCCGGGGTGGAGCCGGCGAAGGTCTCCTACTTCCTGGTGCCGAACGGCCCCGGGATCACGGTCGAGCCCAGCTGGGACTCGCTCGGCATGCGCGCCACCGGCTCCGACGACCTGCACCTGGACATCACCGTCGGCGCGGCCACCCTGCTCGGCGGCCTGGAGGGGCTGACCCTGCTGCTGGCCCAGGTGATGCCGCAGTGGCTGGTCGCCTCGTACGCCGCGGTGTACGTCGGGGTGGCGCAGGCCGCGATCGACGCCGCGGTCGCGCACCTGACCGGGCGCGGCCTGCACCGGCTGCCGGCGGTCCGGGCCCGGATCGGCCGCGCCGACGCCCGGGTCGCCGCGGCCCGGCTCGCGGTCCGGGAGGCGGCCCGGCGGGTGGACACCGCGGCCGGCGAGCCGGAGACCAACCGCTGGGTCTGGCGGGCGAAGCTGCTGGCCGGCGAGACCGCGATGGACGTCGCCGCTTCGATGCTGGAGGCGGCCGGCACCTCGGCCAGCCGGCGCGGCCACCCGCTCGAACGGATCTACCGGGACGCCCGGTGCGGCTCGCTGCAGCCGGCCACCAGCGACGTCTGCGCCGACTGGCTGGGCCTGGCCACCCTCGGGCTGGACCCGGAGAACGACGCCGAGGTAGCCCGGTGGTGACCCCCGGGCCGGGCCCGGCGGAGGCCGAGCCGGCCGGGGCCCGCCCAGCCGAGCCGGAGCCGGCCCGGCCGCGCCCGGCCCGGTCGAGCCCGGCGCGGTCCAGCCCGGCCCGGTCGCGCCCGGCGCGGTCCAGCCCGGGTCGGTCCGGCTCGGGTCGGGGGCGGGCGCCGTCGCGGGCGGCGGTGGCCGGGATGGGGCACGCGCTGCCGGCCCGGTACGACCAGCGCACGGTCTGGGACGGGTTCTTCGCCCGGCATCACGCCGGGGTCCGGGCCGCCGAGCAGATCTTCGTCTCGTCCGGGGTGACCAGCCGGCACGCGGTGGCCAACCCGATCTTCGAGGACGTCTCGAACTGGGGCACGGCGGCCCGGATGGAGCGCTACCTGGCCGAGGCGGTGCCGCTGGGCAAGGACGCGGTGGCCGCCGCGCTCACCGACGCGCGGCTGGACCCGGGCCAGGTCGGGCTGTTCGCGGTCGCCTCCTGCACCGGCTACGGCACCCCCGGCATCGACATCCGGCTGGCCCGCGACCTGGGCATGTCCGACGAGGTGCAGCGGCTGTTCGTGGGACACATGGGCTGCTACGCGGCGCTGCCCGGGCTGGGCGCGGTGGCCGACTTCGTCGCCGCCCGGGGCCGGCCGGCGGTGCTGCTGTGCCTGGAGTTGCCCACGCTGCACCTGCAGCCGGCCGGCACCGAGGTCGACCAGGTGGTCGCGCACGCCCTGTTCGCCGACGCGGCCGCCGCGATCGTGCTGCTGCCCACCGACGACGCCGACCCGCCCGGCTTCGAGGTGGTCGACGTGGTGGCCCGCACCGACATCAGCACCGCCGACTACATGACCTGGGACGTGACCGACATCGGCTTCCGGATGGGACTCTCGCCGCGGGTGCCGGCGGTGCTGGCCCGGCACGTCGGGGCCGTGGTCGACCGGCTGCTCGCCGGCCACGGGCTGACCCGGGACGAGGTCGCCGGCTGGGCGGTGCACCCGGGCGGCCGGCGAATCCTGGAGGTGGTCGCGCGCCGGCTGGAACTCCCGGACGGTTCGCTGGACGCCTCGTACGGGGTGCTGCGGGATTGTGGCAACTGTTCCTCGGCGACCGTGCTGCTGGTGCTGTCCCGGCTGCGCGCGGCCGGCGTGGTGGCGCCCGGACAGCACGTTGTTGCAATGGCCTTCGGCCCGGGCCTGACCCTCTACGCGGCGCTGCTACGAGCCCGCTGAGTCACCACCGGCGGTCGCGAGCGCCCGAACAGGTGATACCCGACCGGGTGGTGCCCCCATGATCGTTACCCTCGGCAACCACAGAGGGAGATCAGTCGGTCGCGGGATCCTCGCCGACTCCGGCGTACGGCGCTCTGTGTAACCGGCCGTTTGGCGTAGTTTTCGATACGCCGATGCAAACTTTGCCAAGCCGTTATGCGCGTAGTCGGGAATTCGAACCAATCCGGACCGACTTGCGTACACAATTGTGACTGCAGCCACACAGTCCACTGCCGCGATCCGCCACCCGATGGAAACCCCATGTGCCAGCACTACCCAGCGTGCCCACCCGCCGAAGCTCCTGACCGTGACGCAGCGCACGTTATTTCAGGTCACCCGGAGCAGGGTTGGAGCCTTCTCTGCAACGGGATCGTCCTGTTCGAGGACACCGGAGAGATCCTGCCGGACGGCCGGGCCATCGCCCCCCGCCGCGGTTTCCCCCGTCTCCTCGCCGGCGCCGCCTGACCCGCGTAGCGCCGTACCAGGGGCGTCGACTCTGACGCCCCCGCCGGCCCGCCAGGGCCGGAATCTCACCTTCGCATTTCCTCCAGCAGCCGGCTGCCGGCCGTCCGGCCCGCTCCGGCTGCCTGATCGGGCTGCCCTCGCCACCCGGTCGGCGGGCCACCCCCGGCGGGCTCAGTTCGGGGTGGTGAGCCAGGTCAGGGCGTCGGCCAGGGCCGGGCGCCAGACGTGGAACGTGTGGCCGCCGGCGCGGACGTGCAACTGTACCCGCAGGCCCCGGCCGGCCAGCACCTGCTCGATCCGGTGCATGCCGGGCAGCAAGGTCAGGTCGTCCGCGCCGCAGTCGAACCAGATCCGGTCCGGCGGGTCGGCCGGCACGGACGCGGCGTAGATCGCCGGAGTGTTCGCCCGGGCCAGCGCCACCGCGGCCGGACCGGTGCCGAACAGCACGGCCAGACCGCCGGTGTGGGTCGGCTGGGTGTCCCCGCTCAGGTCGATGATCGCGCCGACCAGGGCCCGGTGTCGCAGCCCCAGGTTCAACGCGCAGTAACCGCCCGCGGACATCCCGCCGATGATCCGGCCGGTCCGGTCCGGCACCGTCCGCAGCAGCTCATCGACGGTCGGCACCACGTCCCGGACGAAGTGGCTCTCCACCTTCTCGCCCCGGCCGTCGACGCACTCCGGGTCGTCCTGCCAGCCGTGGCTCATCCGCGGCGCCACCACGATCAGCGGCCGGCCCTCGGCGGCCAGGGTGGCCGCGGTCACGCCGGCCGCACCGCCGCGGAACCAGTCGCCGGGGACGCCAGGCGAACCGTGGAACAGGTAGACAACCGGGAACCGCCGGGCCGGCGCGGTGAAGTACTGCGGCGGCAGGTAGACCAGCGCCCGGCTGGCACCGAAGCCGCTGCCCCGGTCCGGCACGACCAGCCGGACCACCACGCCGCGCGGGTGCGCCCGCAGCACCGCCGCCGGGGCGAGCGCCGCCACCGCCGGCCAGGTCGGCAGGTCGTGCTCGCCGTCGGCCACGCTGAACAGGTCGCCGACGGTCGGCAGGTACGCGTAGTGGTCGTTGACCGCGGTCGCCACGCTCGCCACCGAGAGCACGTTCGCGATCACCAGCACGGCCACCGCCGCGGCGCGGGCCCGGCGCAGGTGCAGCCGCCGCCAGCCGGCCCAGGTCAGCCCGGCGGCGGCGAACACGCCCAGCGCGAACCAGGGCGAGACGACCGACAGCTGGGTCAGCATCGCGGCGCTCCGGGTCAGTCCTGGTAGGCGGTCACCGGGGGGCAGCTGCAGACCAGGTTGCGGTCGCCGTAGGCGCCGTCGATCCGGCGGACCGGGGGCCAGTACTTGTCCCGGCGCAGCGAGTCGAGGGGGTAGGCCGCCTCCTCGCGGGTGTACGGGTGGGCCCAGTCGGTGGCGGTGACCGCGGCGGCGGTGTGCGGGGCGTTGCGCAGCGGGTTGTCCGCGCGGTCCCACTCGCCGGCGCCGACCTTCCGGATCTCGGCCCGGATCGCGATCATCGCGTCGCAGAACCGGTCCAGCTCGCGCAGGTCCTCCGACTCGGTCGGTTCGATCATCAGCGTGCCCGGCACCGGGAACGACATGGTGGGGGCGTGGAAGCCGTAGTCGATCAGGCGCTTGGCCACGTCGTCCACGGTCACGCCGGTCTCCTTGGTGATCGGCCGCAGGTCGACGATGCACTCGTGCGCGACCAGCCCGCCGCGCCCGGTGTAGAGCACCGGGTAGTGCGGACGCAGCCGGGTGGCCACGTAGTTGGCCGCCAGGATCGCCACCCCGGTCGCGTGCAGCAGCCCGTCCGGGCCCATCAGCCGCAGGTACGCCCAGGAGATCGGGAGGATCGAGGCGCTGCCCCACGGCGCGGCCGAGATCGGGCCCGGGCCGGTGGCCGGGCCGGCCAGCGGCTGCAGCGGGTGGTTCGGCAGGTGCGGCGCGAGGTGCGCGCGGACCCCGATCGGGCCGACCCCGGGGCCACCGCCGCCATGCGGGATGCAGAACGTCTTGTGCAGGTTCAGGTGCGAGACGTCGGCCCCGAACCGGCCCGGCTGGGCCAGGCCCACCAGCGCGTTCAGGTTCGCGCCGTCCACGTAGACCTGGCCGCCGGCGGCATGCACGGCGGCGCAGATGTCGGTGATCTCGGCCTCGAACACGCCGTGCGTGGACGGATAGGTGACCATCAGCGCGGCCAGATCGTGCTGGTGCGCGTCGATCTTGGCGTGCAGGTCGGCCACGTCCACGTCGCCGTTCTCCCGGCAGCCGACCACCACCACCCGCATGCCGGCCATCGCCGCGCTCGCCGCGTTGGTGCCGTGCGCCGAGGACGGGATCAGGCAGACGTCCCGGTGCCCCTCGCCGCGGGCCTGGTGGTAGGCGTGGATGGCCAGCAGCCCGGCGAACTCGCCCTGCGAGCCGGCGTTCGGCTGCACCGACACGGCGTCGTAGCCGGTCAGCTCGGCCAGCCAGGTCTCCAGGCCGCGGATCAGTTCCAGGTAGCCGGCCACCTGGTCGGCCGGCGCGAACGGGTGGATGCCGCCGAAACCGGGCAGCGTCACCGGCTCCATCTCGGTGGTGCCGTTCAGCTTCATCGTGCACGAGCCGAGCGGGATCATGCCGCGATCCAGCGCGTAGTCCTGGCCGGACAGCCGGCGCAGGTAGCGCAGCATCGCGCTCTCCGACCGGTGCTCGCTGAACACCGGGTGGGTCAGGTAGGCCGACCCCCGGCGCAGCCCGGCCGGCAATACGTCCACAGTGGACAGGTTCAGGCCCTCCACAATGGACCTGTCCACATCGGACTGCCCGGTGCCGGCAGCGAAAGCGGCCCAGACCGCGGCCAGGTGCGCCGGGCCGGTCACCTCGTCGCAGGCGATGCCGACCTGGTCCGGGCCGGCCAGCCGCAGGTTGACGCCGGCCGCCGCGGCCGCCGCGACCACCGCCGCGGCCCGGCCCGGGACCTCCGCGAGCACGGTGTCGAAGAAGCTGTCGTGCAGCACCGTCACGCCGGCGGCGCGCAGCCCGGCGGCCAGCACCACGGCCCGCCGGTGCACCCGGTTGGCGATCGCGCGCAGCCCGTCCGGGCCGTGGTAGACCGCGTACATCGCGGCGATCACGGCCAGCAGCACCTGCGCGGTGCAGATGTTGCTGGTCGCCTTCTCCCGGCGGATGTGCTGTTCCCGGGTCTGCAGCGCGAGCCGGTACGCCGGCGCGCCGTCCGCGTCGACCGACGCCCCGACCAGCCGGCCGGGCAGCGAACGCTCCAGCCCGGACCGGACCGCCATGAACCCGGCGTGCGGCCCGCCGAACCCGAGCGGGACGCCGAACCGCTGCGAGTTGCCGACCACCACGTCCGCGCCGATCTCGCCGGGCGGCCGCAGCAGGGTGAGCGCGAGCAGGTCGGTCGCGACCGCGACCAGCGCCCCGGCCTCGTGCGCGGCCGCGACCAGCGCGGCGTGGTCGCGTACCACCCCGCTGGCACCGGGGTACTGCAGCAGCACGCCGAAGATCTCGGGCCCGGCCGGCAGGCCGTCGGCCAGGTCGGCGACGACCACGTCGATGCCGAGCGGCAGCGCCCGGGTCCGGACCACGGCGATCGTCTGCGGCAGGCAGTCGGCGTCCACCAGGAAGGCCGCGCCGGCCGGCGCGCCGGCCGACCGCCGGTTCGGCGCCATCCGGTGACACAGAGCCATCGCCTCGGCCGCGGCGGTGGCCTCGTCCAGCAGCGAGGCGTTCGCGGTGGGCAGCGCGGTCAGGTCCTCGACCATGGTCTGGAACACCATCAGCGCTTCCAGCCGGCCCTGCGAGATCTCCGGCTGGTACGGCGTGTACGCGGTGTACCAGGCCGGATCCTCCAGCACGTTGCGGCGGATCACCGCCGGGGTCACCGTGTCCGCGTAGCCGAGGCCGATCATGCTGGTCAGCACCTGGTTCCGGCCGGCCAGCGCGCGCAGTTCGGCGGCGACCGCCGGCTCGGTGCCGCCGGCCGGCAGCCGCAGCGCGGCCCGGGTCCGGATCGACTCGGGGACGGCGGCCGCGCACAGCTCGGCCAGTGAGCCGTAGCCGATGGTGGCCAGCATCTTGGCCTGCTCGTCCGGGCGGGGGCCGACGTGCCGGGCGACGAACGGCGGGAGTGCGGACGGCACCGAGTGGCCATGATCAGTCATCGAATGCGATCTCCGGAGCTCAGGGTCGGATGACGGCGCTGCGCTCCCCCTCTGTCCGCACCCGTCCAGAGTCGCCTCGCCCGCATGGTCCGTGCGCCTGAGAGGTTCCGGGGAGGTTGCCCCTTCGGCGCCCCCGCTGGCTGCGTGGGGACTCTCCCACGCGGGGTCGTCAGCACCGTTGACGTTACCAGTGCCGCCAGGCCGGGCCGAGCCGAACACCTCATGGCTACTGCGCCGCAACGTACCGTCGCTGTCCGGTTACCCGGCGCGCCGGGGCCCGGGCGGGTGGGTCAGCCGGCGGCGGTGTGCCGGCGGGTGCGGCGGCGGCTGAGCTCGTCCGACCGGGACGGTTCGGCCGGCTCGGCCGGGCCGCCCGCCGCCTCCGGCGGCTCCGGGGCGGTCCGCTCACCCGGCGGGAGCTCGGCCAGCGAGCCGGTCAGCTCGCGCAGCGCGCCGCTGACCGCGATCCCGAAGACGCCCTGGCCGCCGGCCAGCAGGTCGACGACCTCCTCGGCGGAGGTGCACTCGTACACCGTGGTGCCGTCGGACAGCAGCGTGATCTGGGCCAGATCCTGCACGCCGCGGGCGCGCAGGTGGTCGACCGCGACCCGGATGTTCTGCAGCGAGACGCCGGTGTCCAGCAGTCGCTTGACCACCTTGAGAACCAGGATGTCCTTGAACGAGTAGAGCCGCTGGGTGCCGGAGCCGGCGGCCGCCCGCACCGTCGGCTGCACCAGGTTGGTACGGGCCCAGTAGTCCAGCTGGCGGTAGGTGATGCCGGCGGCGTGGCAGGCGGTGGGGCCGCGGTAGCCGACCAGTTCATCCGGCTCCGGGGCCATCCCATCGGTGAACAGGACACCCTGCCGGGGCTCTTGGGGCTCGCGCGGCTCACTCACGGGTGCCTCCTCCGGCCCCACCGGCGCGGGGAAGTCACACGGTGGTAATTCGGACAGTAAGTGGTGAGACGCCGTCGGTCAACGAACCGCCCCGGCGTGTCATCACTGTCAACGTTAAGTCGAGACAGAATTGAGGCTATAGACCCGTCCCGCTCTCCCGCCCACCCACCCAGGATCCCGGAACTGTACTACCTACCCGCCGTGCCAACCGCCACCGACCGCACCGTGGGGTCCGCGGGGGCTCGGCCCCCGCGGCAGACATTGAGCCGGCGATCCGGCGAGCGCGTTCCGCGAGCACACGTCACCCGCCGGCGAAGTCATCTGGGGAGATGGTGTCGAGGAACTCGCGGAACTTCTCCACCTCGTCCTCCTGCTCGTCCGGGATCGCGATGCCGGCCTCGGCCAGGACGGCTTCCTCGCCGTAGATCGTCGTCCCGGAGCGCAGGGCGAGCGCGATCGCGTCCGACGGGCGGGCACTGACCCGGGCGCCGCCGGCGAAGACGAGCTCGGCGTAGAAGACGCCGTCGCGCAGGTCGGTGATGTGCACGGCCTCGAGCCGGGCGCCCAGCGCGGAGATCACATCGCGCAGCAGGTCGTGTGTCAGCGGCCGGGCCGGCCGGACCCCCTGCTGCTCGAAGGCGATAGCGGATGCCTCCACCGCGCCGATCCAGATCGGGAGGTAACGATCACCGTCGGCCTCCTTGAGCAGCACGATCGGCTGGTTGACCGGAAGCTCAACCCGGACACCAACGACTCGCAGCTCGTTCACAGCGGACGCCCTCCCGAGAAAAGGCCTTCGCTGTCGACGCTACACGGTGCCGGGGCACCGTGCCCTATCCGCCGAGCTCTGCCCGTAACCCGGCCTTGACCAGCGCGGCGTGCAGCCGCACCGACAGGGCGGCCAGCTCGCGGACCGCCTCCTCCGCCCGGGCCCGCGCCTCCGGGTTGCGCTGCCGCACCATCGGCGTCACCACCTGCTCGAACAGGCCGATCTCCCGGTCGGCAGCGGTGCGGTAGGCGCGCAGGTGCCGCGGTTCGATGCCGAACCGGGCCATCTCGGCCACGGTCCGGGCGACCGCCAGCGCGTCGGAGTCGTAGTGGCCGCCCTTGCCCCGGGCGGCCAGCAGGCCGAACTGCTCCAGCTGCTCCAGCTGCTCGGCGCCGAGCCCGGCCGCGGTCAGCAGCTCCTCGCGGGACAGCCGGATGTCGGCCGACTCGCGCAGGAACTCCTCCGGCCCGGGCAGGCCTTCGGCGGCGACGAGCGCGCGGGGCACCCGGGGGCCGCCACCGGTACGCGGCGGCGGCTCCAGCCCGCGGTCGATCGCGTCCAGCTGCTCCTTGATCACCCGCAGCGGGAGGTAGTGGTCGCGCTGCTGACCGAGCACGAACCGGAGCCGGGCGACGTCGTCCCGGGAGAACTTGCGGTACCCGGACGGGGTCCGCTCCGGGTGGATCAACCCTTCCGACTCCAGGAATCTGATCTTGGAGATCGTGAC
>Ga0307499_10000165_pt1 | contig 24178 bp, 20 predicted proteins | sample 13_S_MG_FD_201363 | JGI IMG/M metagenome (GOLD analysis project Ga0307499, IMG submission 201363) | Soil microbial communities from Populus trichocarpa stands in riparian zone in the Pacific Northwest, United States - 13_S | ecosystem: Environmental > Terrestrial > Soil > Riparian zone > Trees... | reverse complement strand
ACCGCGGTTACCGTCGTGCCGTTGCCCATCGGCACCCAGAGCCCAACTGGTGGCCCGCCTGCAATGGCGTCGAGCCCAGTGACGATCTCGCCGAGGGCGGCGGCGGCGACCGCGCCGAACGGCCCATCGATATTGGCGTCGGCCACGCCACCGCCCTCAGCGAGCCGCCGACTGGCGGCGACGGCATCCTCGTAGGTATCGCCGGACGGGATCACCTGCGCGCCGAGGTCACGCATCCGGCGTGTGTCGGCCTGCCCGTACGACGTCGGGACGACGATGATGGCAGCCAGGTCCAGACGCGTGGCGGCCACGGCCAGTGCGACACCGTAGTTGCCGCACGAGCCAGCCGTCACCTGCGCGTGACCGGCCGCGGCGGCAGTCAGAACGACGGCATCGGCGGCGCGCTGCTTGTGGCAGCGGCGTCCGCCGCCGGTCTCGTCCAGCACGGTTACCCGAGCCGATGGCGGCGCGTCGCCCACCCATTCGGTGAGGTCGGCCAGGTCCACAGTCAGGTTCAAAGCGGCCATGTCAGGTCCTGCCAGTACCGGCGGAACCCCACCGCGGCCCCGACCCGGAGGGACCGCTCCGGCAGTCTGCCGGACCGGGCGTACTCAAGCGCCGTCGCCAGCAGGTCAACACCGGCATGCGAGCTCAGACCGAGCGAGCCTGCGGCCCGGCCGTTGATCTCGTAGACCTTGACCGCGCCGGTGCCGGGGTCGGCGATCAGTTGCACGTTCGCCAGCTGCGACCAGCCCAGACCGGCTATCACCCGCTCGACCGTCTGATCGAGTTCGGGCCACCCCGGCGCCACCGTGCCCTGCACACACAAGCCGCCGAGCACTGCCGTCCGCGTCCGCGCCGCAAGCCCAGCGATCTTGCCGTCAACGGCGAGGACGTCGACGCTGATGTCCACGCCGGGAACCTCTTCCTGGACCAGAATCTCGACCGGACCGTCCATCATGGACACTGCGGCGTGGATAGCCTCCAGCGGCAGCCGGGGACGAGGGCTGGTGCAGGTCAAGTCCACAGTGGACCGGACCGACCAGACCCCCCGACCACCGGCAAGACCCCGCGGTTTCACCATCAGCGACCGGGCCGGGTAACCCAGCTCTCCAGCGGCGTCCGCCAACTCACCCGCCGATCGCGCCAGGTAGGTCGCCGGGACCGGCACACCCAGCTCTGCCAACCTCCGCAACGTCGCTCACTTGTCGCACGCCAGCCGCACCAGGGCCGCTGGGGCACAGGCGACCTGGGCGCCCACGGCAGTCAACTCCGGCGCATGGCGCGAGACAACCAGGGCGTCCGCATCAGTCCAGGGCAACACGACATCGATCCGATAGCGGCCGATCAGTTCGGCGAGCGCCGAGGGGAAGCGGGCATCATCCGTCGCGGGACAGACGAGCACCCTCTCCAGGGACGGCGGGGGCACCGCGCCGCCGACAGGCGAGACACCGAAGACGGTCAGGCCACCCGGATACCAAGCCTTCAACGGCCCTACCGTGCACTCCACAACCGGATGCAGTGGATCAGTGATCAACAGTCGGACCTCGCCGCTGAGCCCGCCGTATGGGAACCGCCGGGTTGGGTCGGTCGCTCCTGCGGTGTTAGGTGCAAGGAACGGTTGCCGGCGCCCCCGCTGGGCGAATTCGTCGCCGTTCTGTGCAACCCGCAGCTCGACCATGGGCGGAACCGTAAGGACGTGCCTCCGCGCCGGTATTACGTATGGAATATGACCGGCTACGCGCCGATGCCGACCCGGTACGCGAGTCCGCGAAGCTCCCGCAGCGACGAGGCCCGCATCGGCTTGCCGAGAAGCTGCATGACCAGACCGGGCACGATCGCCGAGCGCGTACGCAGCCGCATCGGGGCGATCTCCTCAGCCACCCGTAGTTCTCGCACCGCGTCGTCGGCGCGGCCGCGGACCTGCGCGAGCCCCAGGGCGATGTTCGTGTGCAGATAGCAGCGCTGGACAGCACCGGGGACGGCGGCCTCGTCGATCCCAGCGGCCAGGGCCGGAAGCTCGTCACCACGCCCCAGCGTGGCCGCGACCTGGGTCCGGTGGATGGCGGCGTTCGTCGGGCCGAAGAACAGGTCCCAGAAGTCGCCGTCGGCCACGGTGGCCGCGGTGCGGTCGGCCTCCCGCAGGTGCTGCTCGGCGTCGTCGGCGAGGTAGGACTGCGCCGCCCAGACCGCGCTGACCAGGTGCGCGAACCCGTACACCCGCCGGGCCGCGTCGCTGCTCCCGACGTACGGCTCGACCAGGTCGGCCGCCTCCCGGGAGATGACCAAGGCCCGGTCCGGAGCATTGACCGGGATGAGCGAGTGGCTGCGACGGATGCCGGCGTAGGCGCGCCAGACGGGATCGTCCAGCTCGGCTGCTGCCGACGCGCACATCTTCTCGGTGAGCAGCGCCAGGTCCACGTGCCCGCAGTGCTTGAGCAGCGGGAACGCGGTGGAGGTCGTCACGGCGAGCAGTTGCAGCGATTGGGCGTGGTCGTCCTCGCCGCCGCTGGACTCCGCGGCCAGCCGTACGGCTCTCAGCAGCGCCGGAAGTTGCGCGGCCAGCTCACCCATCGACCCGGTGCGCCACATCGAGGCGATGGCGGTCTGCACGCGCCGGCTCAACTCGGCCACCGGAACCGGGCGACCGTCGGGCACCACGTCGACCAGCGCGCGGCGGATCGCCGGAACCATCACGTCAACGTCGTGACTCGGCTTGCCCCCCGACGACCGGTGTGGGCGACCGGTCAGCTCGTCCGGGTGCACTTGCAGGACGCTCGCCAGCGCCTCAACGTCAACGGTGCGTAGCAGCGGCGTCGTGCCGGACTCGACCTTGCTCAGCCAGCTCTGCGAACGGCCAACCAGATTGGCGAGTGCGGCTTGTTCCATGCCGCGCCAACGGCGCAGTCTCCGCAGCCGTTCACCGGGTGCCTGATCGTCGGCGTGGTCCTCATCGCTGTTCGACATCGTCACCGCCCACTGGTCCGACTACCCCCTGTGGGTGACTGTACCGTCCGCTTCCCCACCACCCGGATAGCGGCGAGGGGTCACCCGAATCGCCCGTGTACGTAGTCGGCGGTGCGCGGGTCGCTGGGCAGCTCGAAGATCCGCGTGGTGGGGCCGTGCTCGACGATCACGCCGGGCTGGCCGGACTCGGCCAGGAAGAACGCGCACTGGTCGGAGATCCGGGCCGCCTGCTGCATGTTGTGGGTGACGATCACGATCGTCACCTCGGCGGCCAGCTGCCGGATCGTCTCCTCGATCCGCCGGGTGGAGGTCGGGTCCAGCGCCGAGCACGGCTCGTCCATCAGCAGCACCCGCGGCTGCACGGCGAGCGAGCGGGCGATGCACAGCCGCTGCTGCTGGCCGCCGGACAGGGCTCCCCCGGGCTGCCGCAGCCGGTCCGCGACCTCGCGCCACAGGCCGGCGCGGGTCAGGCAGCGCTCGACCAGCGCGTCCCGGTCGCCGCGGCCGAGCCGGACCCCGGTCAGCTTCAGGCCGGCGGTCACGTTGTCGTAGATCGACATGGCCGGGAACGGGTTCGGCTTCTGGAACACCATCCCGATCTGCCGCCGCGCGTCGGTCAGCCGCCGGGCCGGGTCGTAGATGTCGTCGCCGGCCAGCAGCACCTCCCCGGCCAGGGTGGCCGACGGCACCAGCTCGTGCATCCGGTTCAGCACCCGCAGGAACGTCGACTTGCCGCAGCCGGACGGCCCGATCAGCGCGGTCACCCGGCCGCCCGGCATCGACAGCGACACCCGGTCCAGCACCTTGTGGTCGCCGAACCAGGCCGACACCCGGCGCGCCTCCAGGCCCGCGACGTCCACCGGCCGGGAATGCCGGCCAGCGGCCGGCCGGGTCGCGGTTTCGTCCACTGTGGTCACTTGGCGGGCTCCCTGTCGGTCACGGTCGGCGGGCGGCGGTACGGGCTCAGATCAGGTTGGGCAGCAGGCCGATGGCCTGGTCGGCGACCGCCAGCCCGAGCGCGGCCAGCACCGGGACGCCGACGATCCACGCCTGCCAGCGGCCCCAGCGGGCGCGCGCCCAGGTCACCGCGACCGCGGCCAGCAGCAGGCCCTGCGCCCAGAACACCAGCGGGACCCACACCGACCGGTCGGTGCCCATCGGCTGCTCGGCCGGCGGGGTGGCGGCGCGGTCCAGGACCCGCGGCGGGGTCGGCTGGGCGCCGGACGTCAGGTCGGCGTCCACCCGCAGCACCCCGTTGGGCAGCAGCGAGGAGCCGTCGGTGGTGGTCAGGGTGAGCCGGCCCTGCCCGGCCCCGAGCGCCGGCGGCTGCGGGTCGCCGGCCCGGCGCAGGTCGATCACCCGGTACACCTGCTCGCCCTGCCCGGTGGTGACGGTGAACGTGTCGCCGACGCGCAACTCGTCCAGGTGCCGGAACGGCCCGCCGTACGCCGCCCGCCGGCCCATGATCACGGCGGTGCCGGCCTGGCCGGGCAGCGGGGTGTCGCGCAGGTGCCCGGGCCCGCCGCGCAGCACGCCGGCCGTGGTGCCCTCCAGGATCACCTCGCGCAGCCCGACCTGCGGCAGGTCGAGCAGCGCGACCGGGGTGCCGAGCGGGTAGATCGCACCGTCCTGGTCGGCTTGGCCGACCGGGGCGGTTCCGTTGGCCAGCGCGTGCCGCAGCTCGGCGTAGCTGGTCTGCTGGTCCCGGTTGTGCCGCAGCGCGCCGAGCAGCAGCAGGTCCGCGACGAAGCCGACGGTCAGCACCGCCAGCAGGCACAGCGCGACGCCGGCCACCTCCCAACCCGCCCGGGCCGGCGCCGCCGCTGGCACTCCCCCGGCCGCCGCCTGCGCTGCCCCGGCCCCGCCGGGGTTGCCGGTCTCCCCCACGTCGCCGGATTCGCCGCTATCGGCGGGGTCGGCGGCGGAAACGGGCGGGTCTGCCGGGGTCGGAGTAGCGGAGGTGCCTGGATCGCCCGGTGCCGGGGCGGTGTCCCTGGCCAGGCCTGCCTCCCCGGCCGGAGCGCTGTCTCCAGTCAGGGCAGCATCCCCGGCCAGGACAGCATCCCTAGCCGGGGCAGTGTCCCCAGCCAGGGCAGTGTCCGCAGCCAGGGCAGCGTCCCCGGCCGGGACCAGGTGCAGCGGGGTCGGTTGGGGCTGGCTCAACGGGGTCCGCTCCGCGCGGCCGGGGCGGGTCGGCGGCGGGACCGGCCGAGGGCGGCGGTGAGGGCGCCGGCGACGATCAGCCAGAGGCCGAGCACCACGAGTTCCGACACCTCCATCGGGCCGGTGTTCGGCAGTCGATCGGCCGAGCCGCCACCGCCGGTGCCGCCGCCCCCGGTACCGCCACCGGAACCGACCGCAACGCCGATCTGCTGGCCGCCGGTATCCGTCGGGGTCGCCGTCTCGGTGGGCGTGGGCGTCTCGGTCGGAGTCGGCGTCTCCGTGGGTGTTGGCGTTGGCGTCTCGGTCGGCGTCGGCGTCCCGGTCGGGTCGCCGACCGAGTGGTACGTGGTCGGGGTGTCGAAGAAGATCGCGCCGGTGAAGTCGCCCAGGCTGGCGCCGCTGAGCGCGGTGCGGCAGACGAAGGCCAGGTTGTACTGGCCGCTCAGGGTGGCCGGCGGGGTCTGCTGGGCGGCGTAGTCGCGCAGCGTCTGGCCGACGATGACCTCGTAGCCGCCGGTCGGCCCGGGCGGGACGTTGGCCAGCGGGGTGGCGCCGACGATGTTGAACCCGGCGGTCGGGAAACCCGTCCCGGAGATCGTGACCTGGTAGGTGTTCGCGGTGTCCGGGCAGGTGCCGCTGGTGTTCACGGACAGCGGGCTGTCGTCTCCGCCGGTGGCCGGCACGACCGCGAGCGTTCCGATGCTGTCGGCGTGCGCGCTGAGGCCGCTGGCGAGCACGGTCACCGGGATCACCAGCGCCGTCGCGCCGGCCAGCGCGAACCTGCGGAGCGTTGTCGTCGACATTCGATCCCCTCTATCGCTGCTTGTCGTCACTGGCGCTTCGCGCCGGCCCGGGTGCCGGCGGCCTTCGGGCCACGGCCCGCCGGGGCAGCCTCGGAGTCGCCGGCGCCACTGGTGGGTTCGGCCGCGTCACGTGTCGCCCCGGCCCCGCCGCCGGCCCTGTTACTTGCCCTGTCGCTGGCTCTGCCGCCGGCCGGGCGGGTCGGCCGGCTGCGGGCCAGAGCGGCGGCCGTTTCGGCTGCCTGGGCTTCGGCCGCGGCCGCTTCCGCTTCCGCGGCAGCCGCCTCGGCAGCGGCGACCGCGGCGGCGGCCGCCGCCTTCGCCTCGGCCGCCCGGGTGGCGGCGGCCGCGGCCGCCGTCGCGATCGACTCCGGCCGGCCCGCCCGCCGGCGGCTCACCGCCGGTCTCGCACCGGCCGCCCTGCCGGCCCCAGCCACTGTCCCGGCCCTGGCCGACGCGGCTGTGCCCGCCACCCCGGCCTTGGCCGACGCCGCCGTCCGGGCCGTCCCGACCTTGGTGGGCGCGACCTTGGCCGACGCGGCTGTGCGTGCCGTCCCGGCTTTCGCGGTCGAGCCCGAGCCCGCCCGCTTCGTGCGGCTGCTGGCCGTGGCCGTACCCGCCGGAGCTCTGATCGACCCGGCGGTCTGTGCCGACCCGGCGGCGGCGCGGCGGCGGGCCCAGATGGGCTGCAGGCCGAACGCGGCGAGCACGGCGACGCCGAGGGCGGCCAGCCCGATCAGCAGCGCGTCGACCCGGTGCTGCCCGCCGGCCGGCGCCGCGGCGTCCACTGTGGACGGTGGCGTGGCCGGTGCGATGGTGCGGGTGGCGTGGCCGGGCGGGTCCGGGGTGGCTCGCGGCCCCGCCGGCAGCGCGGCGCGTTTCGCGCTGAGCCGGTAGCTGTGCGGGGTGGTGAACTCGATCGAGCCGACGTAGTCGGTGTAGCTGGCCGGCTTCAGCGGCAGCCGGCAACTGACGACCAGGGTGTAGACGCCGTGCAGGGTGACCGGCGGGGTCTGCGCCGCGGCCGACGCGCGCAGCGTCTGGCTCAGCGGCAGCACGATCGGCTGGTCGTACCGGCCGAGCGGCGTGTTGCCGACGACGTTCTCGCCGTCCCGGCCGAAGCCGGGGCCGTAGATCCGGGCCAGCACGTTGGTGGCCGGCGACGGGCAGCCGCCGGACGTGGCGACCTGCATCGGTGTGTCGTCGGCGCCCTTCGCCGGGCTCACCGCCAGCGACCCGTCGGCGGCCGCCGGCGCGGCGCCGGCCAGCCCGACCCCGAGCAGGCCCAGGCCGAGCACGGCACCGGCCAGCAGCCGGCGCGCCACCGGATCAGCCATCGTCGCCGGCCGAGCTGGGCGCGCTCGCAAGTGGACGGTCCGGTACCGGGACCGGGGTCGGCTGGTCGCGCCGGCGCTGGCGCTGGCGCCAGTAGAGCCCGCCGAGGATGAGCAGCACGAGCAGCATGCCGACGCCGACCCAGGGCAGCGCCCAGAATCCGCTGTGGCCGACGGCGGACGGGGCGGCGGCGCTGATGTCGCCGGCCGGCAGCATCGGGTTGACCGTGGCGGTCGCCTGGACCCGTACGGTGGGACGGACACAATGGACGGTGGTGCTGACGGTGACCACGTTGCCGGGCAGCAGCTCCGGCAGGTCGGCGACGTCCTGCGTCTTGGCGCCGGAGCCGAACGGGCCGCTCACCCGCACCCGCTGGTGCCCGGAGAGGCGGACGTTGCCCCCGTTGTGCACCTGGTACGAGACGCCGAGGTCGCCGCAGCCGGCCGGGTTCGCGGTGCCGCGGTAGTCGGTGCGCATGCCGGTGACGGTCAGGTTCGGCTTCAGCGGCCCGGTCACCCGCAGGTAGACGCGGGCGCCGACGCGCTGGTCGAGGGTGACCGGGTTGCCGTCCTTGTTGCGGGTCACGCTGGTGAGCGAGGCGACGATGCCGCCGACGTGGTCGCCCGGCGTCGCGTTCGCCGGCACCTTCAGCCGGAAGGACACGATCTTCTTCGACCGGGCCGGCACCGTGACCAGTCCACTGTCGACGGTCACCCAGGCGCCGACGTCGACCGCCTTGCGGCTGGCGGTGAGGACGTCGAACCCGCCGTCCGGGGTGTTGAACGCGTCCCGCGCGTACACCCGGAGGGTCAGCGGCTTCAGGCTGATGTTGGAAACCGCGAGGTGGTCGGTGAGTATCCCGCCGGGGCTCGCGGTGTAGGTGAAGTTCGGCCGCCGGTCCGGCTTGGTGGCGCTGGCCGGCTGCACGCCGAAGGTCTGTGCCTGGCTGGCCGGCGCCGGTGCGGCCGGCGCGGCGGCCGCCGTGCCGGCGCCGGCGACCAGGGTGGCCGTGGTCAGGCCGGCGGCGGCGAGCAGGGTGGCCGCGCCGCCCACCAGGCGCCGCCCGGCCCGCCGTACCGGCCGTGCCGGCACCGCGGCGGTGCACTGTGGACGATGACGGTTCATCCGGATCCTTCCGAGATCCCTGGCCGGCTGGCATCCGCCGGGCCGGCCGATCGGTGCGGCGGCTGTTACCGGACAGCGGGGCCGGCCACTGCGGCCGGCCCCGCCGCCCTACTGGCGGTGGATCAGATTGCGGTGAGGGTGAGCGTTGCGGTGTACGTGCCGGCCGGCGTCGACGTCGGGGCGTTCAGCGTCAGGCCCGCGCTGATGTGCGCGGTGCCCAAGCCGGCGCCCGGCGTGGCGGTGGCCAGCGTGCGGGCCGTCTTCAGTCCGTGGCCCGGGTCGGCCGGGGACGCCCCCGGCGCGATACCGCTGGCCGCGGTGACGACGCCGCCGGCGGTCACGGTCTGGCTGGCGGCCTTGTCCACGACCGTCGGCGACCAACCGAGGTTGGCCGCGTTGATCGAGCCCGGGCCGGTGAAGTCGGAGACCTGGCCGGACGCGCTCCAGCCGGGGTTGCCGGCGCGGGTGTCGGTCACGGTCGCCGGGTTGATCGGCCCGGTGCTGCTGAACATCGTGTTCTGCGGGTTCAGCTGCAGGTCGGGCAGGGTGACCGAGGCGTTGGCAACGGTCAGCGACAGCGCGCCGGCCGGAACCGTGACGTTGATGGTCTCCTGCGCGCCGTTCGCCGGGGCGTTGACCACCAGCGCCGCCGCCGCCGAGGTGGAGCCGGCGAACGTCGGGTCTCCACTGTAGACAGCGGTGAGCTGGTGGTTGCCCGGCGCGAGGCCGGTGGTGCTGGCCGTCGCCGAGCCGCCGGTCAGCGCCACCGCGGCGCCGACGTTGTTGGCGCCGTCCTTGAACTGGACGGTGCCCGCGGGGGTGCCGGTGCCCGTCGCCGGGGTCACCGTCGCGGTCAGCGTGACCTCGGTGCCCGGGTCGACCGGACCACCCGGGTTCACCGTGATCGCGGTGTTGGTGGCCCGCAGCGGCGCGGTCGCGACGGTCACGTGGGTGGCCGCCGAGGTGGACGTGCCGAAGGTGCTGTCTCCACTGTAGACAGCGGTGACGGCGTGGTCGCCCAGGCTGGTCAGCGCGGTGCTGGTGAGCGCGGCGGAACCGCCGGTCACCGCCACCGCGGCACCCAGGTTGGTGGCACCGTCCTTGAACTGCACGGTGCCGCTCGGGCTGCCGGTGCCGGTGGCCGGGGCCACGGTCGCGGTGAACGTGACCGGGTCACCCGGCTGGATCGAGCTCGCGCTGGCGGTCAGCGTGGTGGTGGTGTCGCGCACCGCCGGCGCCGGCGTGATGTACGTCGTCGGGCTGGTGAACTGGATGACACCGGGGAAGTCACCGAGGCTGGTGGCGCTCAGCGCGGTCCGGCAGACCGCGGTGATGGTGTAGTTGCCGGCCAGCGTCGCCGGCGGGGTCTGCTGCGCGGCGTAGTTGCGCAGCGTGTCGCTGACGATGATGTCGTAGCCGCCGCCCGGGTTGGTCGGCACGTTCGCCAGCGAGGTGGCGCCGACGATGTTGAAGCCGGCCGCCGGGAAGCCGGTGCCCTTGATCGTGACCTGGATCGTGGTCGCGTTCGTCGGGCAGGTACCGCTGGTGCTGACCGACAGCGGCGAGTCGTCCCCGCCGGTGGCCGGGTTCACCGTCAGCGTGCCGATATCGGCGGCGCTGGCGCTCAGCGCGGTGCCGAGCACGGCAGCCCCGGTGGCGACCAGCGTGGCCGCTCCCGCGGCTAACACCCTGGACAGTCTGATTCTCATTTCTGCCTTCCTGGTAAGGGTTCTATGTCCGGGTGCCGGTCAGGGCGTGAGGGTGCCGCAGGTCGGGTCGATGCCGAAGCCGAACTGCGTGATGATCGAGGACTGCCGGCAGACGTGGGAGTTCGGGCCGATGAACGCGGCCTGGTAGAGCGCGTTGCCGGTCTGGGCGTCCGGGATGATGTTGTAGACCTTGCGGTTCCCGGGCACCACGCTGTTCAGCAGGATCGGCGGGGTGCCGTCGATCACGCCGAGCAGCGCCTGGCCGTGCCGGTCCTGCTGGTTCTGGGTGACCTGGGAGATGTACTGCGCGATCGAGAACGGCACGATCCGGTTGTTGTCCAGAACGCGGCCGTCGTGCTCCTCGACCGGGGTGTTGCCGCCACCGGCGGCCGGCACGGTGTCCTTCACGCAGGCCGGGATCGTCGTCTCGGTGAGGCCGACGAAGCTTAGCCAGAACGCCCGGGTACCCGAGCCGGCTTGCGGGATGAGCGGGGTCCAGGCCGGGTCGCCCTGGCAGTTGTAGATGGCGGTCACGTCGGCCCGGGAGAGCCGGCGCGGGATGTTGCTGTTCGGGGTGACCGCGTACGACACCCCGTCAATGGCGAACTCCGCCCACTTCAGCGCCGGCGTGGTGGTGACCGGGCCGGACGAGCTGCGGGCGTACTGGATGCAGTTGTCCCCGGCGTTGAGCGAGTTGATCAGTGCGTTGCGCCCGGCGGTGGAGCCGTTGGGCCGGGCGATCGCGGCGCAGCCGGCGCGACCGGTGTTGATGGTCGCGGAGCCGACCGCGTTGAAGGAACCGAGGTGCTTGACCCCGTCGCCGCTGAACGGCACCTCGGAGACCGGGTTCATCACCGCCTCGGTGGTGTCCGAGCCGACACCGACCAGATCGCGTGGGCTCGGCGCGCCGACCGGGTCGGCCTGCGCGGTGCCCGCGCCGACGGCGATGAGAAGCAGGCTCACGCCTGCGGCGAGACCCAGCAAGCGAGACCTTCTGTTCACTGTGTACTGTCCCTTCTGTTCACGTTGCCGGAGTGATGGTCCGGCGGCCTGCACGGCCCGGGGCTCGGGTCACAAGCCCGGGTGAACAACGGACGTGCTATCTGCCGTCGATCACCTCCTCGCCCTGGTGGCGTACCGGAGGAGGGTCGGCCCAGCGCCAGCGGCCAGCCCGCCGAGAATCGAGATGGCCAGCAGCGCGAACCGCGCGCCGGTCAGTTGCAGCGGCTGGGTGCGCTGCTGGGCGACCGTCACCGTGCGCCGCGGCGAGGCGGTGACCGGGGCCGGAGCCGGTCCAGCAGGGCCGCGGGCCGCCGCGGTCGGGCTGGGCCCGGCACCGCCGCCGTTCCCGCCGTTCCCGGCCGATCCGTCGCCGCCGCCGCCCCCGTCGCCCGAGCCGCCCGCCGCGCCGTCGTCGACGTCCGACGTGGACGGTCCGGTGCTGGTGGCGGTGACCGGTGGCCGGTACCGCAGCAGCGCGCCGGCGGCCGCCTTGGTCTGCGCGCGCAGGTCGGCCGGCAGCGGCGCGTAGCCCGGCGAGAGCAGGCCCGGGGACAGCCCCGGCTCCTGCCCGGGACCGGACGCGTAGTCCAGGAACGCGGCGTAGTCCTTGCGCGCCGCTGCGTCCAGCGCCGCGGGCACGGTGCTGGCGTAGGTCACCGTGGTCAGCGGGTAGGCGTCCGGTCCGGTCACCCGCGGGTTCGGCTCGCGGACGGACGGCACCGAGCCGGGCTTCATCTGCGCCAGCCCGGCCAGCAGGTTCGCCGCGGCCGGCTCGACGAACGTGCCGGACGCGTTCTGCAGCCGGGCCACCGGCAGGTCGAACCGGGCCGCGGTCGCCGCGTCGGTGACCGCGAGCATCCGGCGCGAGCCGATGGACTGCGCCGGCCCGCGCTTGTAGCTCGGCGGCTGCGAGGTCGGGTCCCACACCGTGCGCAGCAGCGGGTCGCCGCGGCTGGCCGACCGGGCCGCGTCGTGCATGTCCGCCGCGTACGGGTGCAGGTCCAGCGTGCACAGCTCCGGCCGGGCCGGCGTGGTGCCCGGGAACTCCCGGCAGTACGGGTCGGTCTTCGGGAAGTCGGAGCGCGGCAGGGCGAGCGTGCTGCCGAGCTTGTACCCGGGATTGACCACCATCTTGTGTGGATCGGGCGTGCCGGACAGGAACGCCTTCGCGGCCGGGTCCGCGTTCACCCAGTCCCAGATCTGCCGGTAGCCGTCGGACTGTCCGAACGGGAGCAACATGTTCGACAGGCCCGGCTGCAGCAGCCGGATCGGCGCCTTGAAGTCCGGGTTCAGGTCGAGGAACTCCGGGTCGACGGTCAGCTCGTTCGGGTTGGTCTTCGGCACCGTCGTCGCCTCGTCGGCCACATCCCAGCGGTAGGACTGGGTGAGCAGCTTGGCGACCAGCCGGGCGTTCAGGTTGAGCGTCGGCATCCGCGCGCCGTCGCCGGCCTTCACGTCCGGCGGCGCGGCGATGCCGGTCATCCGGTCCACGTTGAACGCGATCACCAGGCCGCTGACGGCGACCGGCGCGTACACCGGCAGCCGGCCGGTCGGCAGCGTGTCGCCGGTGGCCGGGCGGGACACGAACTCCAGCCCGGGCGCGTCGGTGCCGAGCTGGTGCCGGGCGATGTCGTCGGGCACCTGCGAGTAGCCGAAGTTCCGGCCGGTGAGCGCGCAGAGCGCCGGCTGCCAGCGGGTCACCGCCTCGGCGACCACCTCCTGCCCGGCGGTCGGCCGCTCCGCGGTGCCGATCGAGCAGGCGCCGCCGATCGGCGCGAACTCCAGCTTCACCACCAGCCGCTGATCCCAGTTGGACTGGCTCAGCGGCGAGGAGTCCAGCCGGTTCACGTTGTCCGCGGTGCGGGTGCTGCCGTCCGCGTCGGTGCTGGCGCGCGGCACCACGACCAGCCAGCAGGACCGGCCGACGGTGCCGCCGGCCACCGTCTGCGGCGCCCCGCAGCCCAGCCCGGGCGCCTCCCGGCTGGTCAGCACCTCGAAGAAGCCCTGCCCGGCGCCGTTGCTGTACGTCCGCGCGAACGGCTGCTCGTTGGACGAGAACGAGTCGTAGAACTCGTTGGTCGGTCCGTTGATGTCCACCGTCTTGCCGGTCACCGAGCGGAACGGCACGTACGGCGTGGGGTTCGCCGGCGTCGGCAGGTAGGTGTGCTCGTTCGGGTCGGTGACGAACGGCGTCCGCGCGGCCCGGGTGGAGGCGTAGTAGCCGCCGAGGTCACTGCCCGGCAGCCCCTGGGTGGCGCCGAACTCGCACTGCTCACGGGTCGGTCCGTCCGCCGCGTCGCCCCAGCACTGCATGATCTGCAGGTAGTTCAGCGAGAAGTTCGAGCCGTTGCGCGGCTCGGTGGGCGTGCCGCCGGTCCAGCTCACCTTGACCGTCTGGTTGATCAGGTCCCTGGTCTGGCTGACCGTCACCCGCAGGCCGGCGAACGGCCCGTGCCCGGCGACCGTGACGGCCGAGCCGGTGTCCGGCGCCGCGTTCGCCGGGGCGAGCACCGCGGCCGGGGTGAGGATCAGCCCGGCCAGCCCGGCGATCGCCAGCACCGCGCCGGCGACCCGGATCGCTCCCGGGTGGACGGTCGACGACCGCCCCGGCCCGACCCGTCCGGGCCGGGCCTGGCCGGAATGCGACCGGCCTGGCCGGGACTGGCCGGAACGGGTCCGCGACATTCCCGAGTGGACGGCGCGCAGGTCCAGCCTCACGGTGACCGCCTCCGGCCGAGCAGCCGGGACAGCAGCGGCGGGCCGATGGTGAGCCCCACGAACAGCAGCCCGGCCAGCACCATCAGGACCCGCTCGAGCCCGTCCCCGACGCCCGAGTTGATGGAGACCGGGTCGGCCACCACGTCCTGCGCGCCGTCGCCGTTCTGGCTCTCGGTGCCGGTGACCGCCTGGCCGGTGTCCGGGTCGATCGTGGTGGTCCGCCGGCCGGGCGCGCTGGCCGGCCGGCTGGCGATGGGGCTGCCGCTCGGGCCGCCGGCGCCGCCGGCACCCGGCCCGCCGCCACCACCGGAGCCGGCGCCGCCGCCACCGCCCGACCCGCCGCTGTTGCCGGAATTCGAGCTACCGCCGGCGGAGTTCTGCGTCGGCGTGTTCTTGGCGCCCCCGGTTCCGGTGCTGCACTGGGTACCGCCCTGCCGGTCACAGGCCGGCGGGAACGGCGCGGTCTGCGCCAGCCGGTTCTGCCCGGTCCTGGTGAAGGTCGGGTTGTTGCACTTGGCGATGTCGATCGTGCGGGCGTTCACCCCGGGGATCCGCCGCACCTGGGTCAGCCCGGCCTGCACCAGGTTGATCGGCAGCGGTGAATAGCCCAGCAGCGGCGCCTGCTGCTGGCCCTCGCACAGGAAGTAGTACGCGAACGAGCTGAGCGTCTGTCCTTTGTCGACACTGAAGCCGTTCTCCAGCGCGGTCGGCAGGATCATGTAGCTGTAGCTGGACAGCGGGTAGGTGCGCCGGTCCGGGTTGCCGTAGACGCCGTCCAGCTGCTGCGTCAGGTCCCGGTTGATCCCCGCCGCCAGCAGCGCCACCGCGACGTTGTTCGCGTTCGGCTCGACGTAGTAGCCGGCCTTGTTGAGCAGCTTGGCGATCGGGAAGCCGGCGTTCAGCGCGTACGAGTACTCGACGTAGGTGATCGCGCCCTCGCTGCGGTCCTGGGCGACGTACCCGGAAACGCCGAGCGAACCGGCCTGGGCGGTGAAACCGCTTCCAGGGATGACCGGGTACTCCGACGTGAGCCCGCACGGGGTGGGCAGGCCGGCCCGGCCGCAGTAGCCGTTCCACTGCGACCCGTACAGCTTGCTCATCCAGAGCGTGAACTGGGCGGTGGTGCCGGAGCCGTCCGAGCGGACCACCGGCACCACCCGGCGGGCCGGCAGCCGCAGCCCCGGGTTGTCGGCCTTGATGGCCGGGTCGTTCCACAGCTTGATCTCGCCGGTGAACATGCGGGTGACGGTCAGCCCGGACAGCCGCAGGTTCGTCACCCGCCGGCCGTTGATCTTCAGGTTGTACATGAACGCGGTGCCACCGGCGACGATCGGCATGTACGCGTACTTGCGGGTCGGCGGGTAGTCGACCACGCCGCTGTCGGTCAGCCCGTACGGGATCTCGGAGACGGCGAAGTCGACGGTGCCGTTGCGGAACTGGTTGCGGCCGTCGGACGAGCCGGTGCCCTGGTAGTTGATCTGCATGCCGTACTGGGTGACGTTGCGCCGCCACTGGTCCAGCGCGTTCTGGCTCCAGGTGGAGCCGGCGCCACTGATCGGCACGAACACCGCCGCGCCGGCTGGCGCGACCGGCATGGCCAGCGCGACCATCGCCACCGCCGCACCGAGCCGGAGGCACCGGCGCCAGCGGGCCGGCGCGAGCCGGGACGATCGGAACATCAGGACATCCCTCCAGAGTGGACAGACGAGTCGGGCCGACCCGGCGCCGGCGGCTCAATGCCGGCCGCGGCCGCCCCGGTCTCGGCGTACCGCCGCACGTCCCGGCGGGACGCGGCGGCCCGGCGCCGCTGCTGCCGCCGGCTGAGCTGCCCGGCGCCGCGGCCACCGATCAGCCGGGCCAGCACGAACAGCACCAGCACCAGCAGCATCAGCACCGCGCCGGCCCCGAACCCGCGGGCGATGTACCCCGGCTGGCCGGACCGCACCAGCGTGAACGTGAGCAACGGCAGCGACACCTGCGGCCCGTGCAGCGGGTCGGCGTTGAGCGTCGCGGTGTAGCCGGCGGTGAGCAGCACCGGCGAGGTCTCCCCGATGCCGCGGGCGGTGCCGAGAATGATCGCGGTGGCCAGCCCGGACCGCGCGGTCGGCAGCGAGACGTGCCAGACCGTCCGCCACCGGCTCGCGCCCAGCGCCAGCGACGCCTCCTGCAGCGAGCCCGGCACCAGCCGCAGCACCACGTCCGAGGCCCGGATGATGATCGGCAGCATCATCACGCTGATCGCCAGCGCGGCCGCGAAGCCGGACTTGTTGAAGCCGAGGATCAGGATCAGCGTCGCGTAGATGAACAGACCGGCCACAATGGACGGAAGCGCGGTCATGGCGTCGGCGATGGTGCGGACGAACCGGGCCAGCGGGCCGGGGATCTCGGTCAGGAAGACCGCGCAGGTCAGCCCGAGCGGGATCGTGATGGCCAGCGCGATCCCGATCTGCTCGAGGGAGCCGACCGCGCCGTGCAGGATGCCGCCCACGGTCAGCGGCTCCAGCGGCCCGGCCCGGGTGATGTCCTGGGTGAAGAGGTTCAGGTGCCGCAGCGCCGAGCGGCCCTTCCACAGCGTGTAGCCCACGACCAGGACCAGGGCGGCGACCAGCACCAGGGCCAGGCCGTGCACGACCGCCAGCGCGACCCGGTCGCGCACCTGCAGGCCGTTCTCGTCGAACGAGACCAGCAGCGCGTACAGGCCGAGGAACAGCAGGTAGCAGACCACCACGAAGCCCACCGGGCCGGAGAACGGCGCCACCTGGCTGAACAGCAGCGCGGTCAGGCTCACCGACGCGGCGGCCGCGCCGGTCAGCGCGAGCCAGTCGGTCCGCCGCAGCGTGCGGGTGTCCCGGCGCGGTTCGTCCACAGCGGACGGTGCCGGCGCCGCCGCCGGAGCGGCCGTCGGGCCGGAGCCGGCCGGCTCGGCCGGCGCGCTGGTGCCGGGCGGCGCCTGGGCCGCGGCCTGGTCGGTCGTCATCTCACGCCTCGGTCGCCGCGCCGGACCGGCTCCGGGCGATGATCATCGAGGCGGCGAAGTTGACCACCAGCGTGAGCAGGAACAGCGCCAGCCCGGCCGCCATCAGCGCCGAGATGCCCAACTCCTTGGCCTCGCCGTACTTCAACGCGATCAGCGCGGAGACCGAACTGCCGCCGTTCTCCAGGATGTGCGGCTGGATCGCGAACAGGGCCCCGAGGACCATGAAGACCGTGATCGTCTCGCCGAGCGCGCGGCCGAGGCCGAGCATGGAGCCGCCGATGATGCCGCCGCGGCCGAACGGCAGCACGACGGTCCGGATCATCCCCCAGCGGGTGGCGCCCAGCGCGTACGCGCCCTCCCGCTCGCCCAGCGGCGCCTGCGAGAACGTCTCCCGCATCACCGAGCAGGCGATGGGGGCGACCATCAGCGCCACCACGGTGCCGGCGATCAGCGTCGAGGAGGTGAACGAGGTCTGCGCGGCGAGCGGGTCGCGCGGGTCCACCCCGGCCACCCGGAAGATCGGGATCCAGCCGAGGTAGGTGGCCAGCCACCGGGAGACGCCGACCATCTTTCCCTGCAGCAGGAAGAACCCCCACAACCCGTACACCACGCTCGGCACCGCGGCCATCAGGTCGACCAGGCTGATGAAGGTGCGGCGCAGCCGCGCCGGGCTGTACTCGGAGATGTAGAGCGCGGTGCCCACCGCCAGCGGGGTGGCCAGCGTGATCGCGACGAGTCCGACCAGGACGCTGCCGAGCAGCACCGCGGCGATGCCGAAGTGGCCGTGTCCGGCGTCCGGCTGCCAGCGCTCGGTGGTGAGGAACGACCAGCCGGCCACCCGCAGCGCCTGCCAGCCGCGGTACCCGAGAAACACGCCGACCAGCGACATGATCGCGAGCACGATCAGCCCGCTGCCGCGCGCGAGGCCGCGGAAGGTCCGATCGGCCGGGCCGAGCCGGGCCAGCACCCGGCGGCGCGGCTCCGGTTCCGGGTCCCGGCCCGGGGCCGGCAAGGACGGCGCGACGACCGTCGTCACAAGCTTCCCGTCATCGCCTGGCTCAGCGCCCGGGCAGCCACCGAGCGGTCGGCGGCGGGCCGGTCCGGCGGGGATCGGTCCGGGGCGGACCGGGGCCGCGGTACCCGTGCCCGTGGCTCGGGCCGGCTGGGCTCGCGGGCCAGGTAGACCACGTGCGCGGTCAGTTTGGCCGCCGGCACCGCGGCGAGGAACTGGGTCAAGCTGTACTGGCACTCACGCTGGCGCAGGTAGAGCCGGCCGGCCGCCGCGACCGGCTGGGCGTCCAGCTCGACCCGCCAGCCCCACAGCCCGGTCGAGTCGTTGACCGTCGCGACCCGCCTGGCCCGGGACAGCTCCTGCTGCAGCGTGAGCGCCGCCTCCCGGCAGGTCGCCACGTCGGCGAACACGCCCGCGCTGCGGCCCAACTCCCGGTTGTTGCCGCCGGCCAGCCGCCAGGCGACCCAGGAACCGTCGACCGCCACCGAGCCCGCGACCGCCGTCTCGTTCGGCCAATGCGCCCACCCGGGCGCGGCCGGGCCCGCCCCGGCCACGAACAAGAAGCGCGGCTGCGCCATTGCATCCCCCTCACCTGGGCCTCGTCGCCCGGGCCGCTGCGGACTTGTGGTCCGGTCGCTGGCCGTGGTCGCCGTCGAGGCTTGAAGCAGCGTCGACATTGGCCAGGGGGAAGCAATACGCCGGCAAACCAAACGAAACGCCGGACATGACGATGGTGAACACCGGACCTCAAACCGACCATCCGGCGCCAACGCCGATGCCGAACGGCCTATCGGGCGCCCCGGCCGAGGGACATTCCCGGCACCGGGGCGGCCTGGCTACCCGCCGAACACCGGCAGGTGAGCGATTCGACAACGGCATGCCAACAATGCGAGGAATCCCAACGGTGGGCTGGAACCGATGGTTCCGGTGCGTCACGTTGGACACGTGACAGCTGCGACCGTGATTCTCGTGCTGGTAGTGGTCGTCGCGTTGGTGTTCGACTTCACCAACGGCTTCCACGACACGGCGAACGCGATGGCCACGTCCATCGCCACCAAGGCCCTGACGCCGAAGACGGCGGTCGCGCTGTCCGGCGCGCTGAACCTGGTGGGCGCCTTCCTGTCGGTGGAGGTGGCCCTCACGGTGACCAACGCCGTGGTGAAGATCCAGGACGCCAAGGGCGTGCCGAGGGCGGACCTGTTGGCCGGCGGCGGGTCCGACCTGCTGCTCATCGTGCTGGCGGGGCTGATCGGCGGCATCGTCTGGAACCTGCTGACCTGGCTGCTCGGCCTGCCGTCCAGCTCGTCGCACGCCCTGTTCGGCGGCCTGATCGGCGCGACGGTCGCCGGGCTCGGGTTCAGCGGCGTCAACTGGAACGGCAACGGCACCAAGATCGACGGCGTGGTCGGCAAGGTGATCCTGCCGGCCCTGCTGTCGCCGCTCATCGCCGGGCTCGTCGCCGCCGTCGGCACCTGGCTGATCTACCGGGTCACGATCGGGGTCGCGCGGCGGTACACCGACAACGGCTTCCGGTGGGGCCAGATCGGCTCCGCGTCCCTGGTCTCGCTCGCCCACGGCACCAACGACGCGCAGAAGACGATGGGGGTGATCACGCTCGCCCTCATCGCGTCCGGGCACTGGACGGACACCGCCAACATCCCGTTCTGGGTCAAGGCCGTGTGCGCCGTGGCCATCGCGTCGGGTACCTACCTCGGCGGCTGGCGGATCATCCGCACGCTGGGCAAGGGGCTGGTCGAGATCGCCCCGCCGCAGGGGATGGCCGCCGAGAGCGCCTCGGCCGCGGTGATCCTGGTCTCCAGCCAGCTCGGCCTCGCCCTGTCGACCACCCACGTCGCGACCGGCTCCATCCTGGGCACCGGTGTCGGCAAGCCGGGCGCCACCGTGCGGTGGCGGGTGGCCGGGCGGATGGTCGCCGCCTGGGTGATCACGCTGCCGAGCGCCGCCGTGGTCGGGGCGCTCATGTGGTGGATCGCCGACGTGCTCGGCGGCGGGGTGCTCGGCGCGCTGGTGATCGTGGTCATCCTGGCCGCGCTGGCCGGTGCGATGTACCTGCGCTCCCGCCGGCAGCCGATCCACCCGGGCAATGTCAACGACGAGTGGGCGGAACCGGCGCCGGTCGCTACCGCCACCGCCGCCTGAGCACGGATCGGAGTCCACATGGGACACACGCTGTCACTCGAACTCCAGACGGTCTGGAAGATCCTCGTCGTCGGCCTCATCCTCGGTGCCGGCCTGCCGACCGTCTTCGCGGCCGGCATCCGGGCGATGGCCTACGGGCAGGGCGGAGAAGCCGAGGAACACGCCGCGGGCGCGGCCGCGGCGGCGCCGCATCTGGTTGGCCGGGCGATCGGCATCCTGTGCTTCGCGATCGTGCTGGCCGCGGTTGTGCTGGCACTGATCTACATCGTGGCGACCGGCATGGGCAAGGTGCTCAGCTTCGAGCACATCTACCCCACGATCACGTCCAAGAAGTGAGCTCAAGAAGGAGCACGCGGTGAGCAACGGTCGCTCCACGTTCGTCGGACGCGCGCTGGAATGGCTCCGTGCCGGCTATCCCGCCGGGGTGCCCCGCCAGGACTACGTGGTCCTGCTCGGTCTCCTCCGCCGCAAGCTGACCGACTTCGAGGTGCACCAGATCGCCCGGGAACTGGCCGGCCTGGCCGAACAGGGCGAGGAGATCACCAGCGCGGACGTCGAGAACCTGATCAACGAAGCCACCCTGGACGAGGCGTCCGAGCAGGACGTGGCAAGGGTGTCCGCGCGGCTGGCGGCTGGCGGCTGGCCGCTGGCCGACGCGCCCGCCGACTGAGCGACCCGCCGGCCCGCCCACCGCCTCGCGGCTCAGCGGCGGCACTCCCCGGCCGCTGCGACGTACCGGGCCCGGCGATCGGCAGCTCAGGGCCGCGGCTCCGGCCCCGCGGCGCCGGGCCCGGGCAGCAGGTCGGTGATCAGCGCGGCGAGCAACGCCGTCCGGTCGGCGAGGTGCTCGATCAGCACGTGCTCGTCGTCGGCATGCGCCCCGCCGCCGACCGCGCCGAGGCCGTCCAGGGTCGGCGTGCCGACCCCGGCGGTGAAGTTGCCGTCGGATGCCCCGCCGACGGCGGCGGCCCGCAGCGGTGCCAGGCCGAGACCGGCGGCGAGTACGCAGGCCCGCGCGAACAGGTCCGCGGACGCCGACGCTTCCAGCGGCGGCCGGTTCGGCCCGCCGGCGACGCGGACCGCGGCGCCGGGCAGCACCGGGCGCAGGCCGCGCAGCGCGGCATCCACCCGGGCCTGCTCCGCGATGCTGCGGGCCCGCACATCGACGGCGAACGCGCCCTGCGCCGGCACGGTGTTGCTGGTGCTGCCGGCCTGCGCCACGGTCGGCGTCACGGTCGTGCCCAGCGCCTGGTCGGCGGCGGCCGTCACCGCCAGCAGTTGGTGGGCCAGCTCGACGCTGGCGTTCACGCCGGCCTCCGGCTCCAGGCCGGCGTGCGCGGCCCGCCCCTGGATTTCCACCTGGTAGCGCGACACGCCCTTCCGCTCGATCTTCAGCGCGCCGCCGCCGGCCGCGGCCTCGAGCACGAACGCGGCCGCCGCGCCGGTCGCCTCCGCCTCGATCAGGCCGCGGGAGCTGGGTGAGCCGAGTTCCTCGTCGCCGACGACCAGGATCGTGACGCCGTCGCGGGCCGGCAGCCCGGCCACCGCGTGGAAGGCCATGACCAGCCCGGTCTTCATGTCGAAGCAGCCGGGGCCGCGCACCCGCCCGCCCTCGACCGCGAACGGGTGGGTCAGCAGCGAGCCGATCGGCCACACCGTGTCGTGGTGCCCGAGGACCAGCACCCGGGTCGGCCCGCTGCCCAGCCGCCAGCGCAGGTGGGTGCGGCCGTCCAGGACGATCCGCTCCGGTGCCACGCCGAGGTGGGCGGCGCCGAGGCCGGCCACCAGGTCGGCGGACCGCGCCACCGCGGCCAGGTCCGCCGACGGCGACTCGCACTCCACCAGTTGCCGCAGCTCGGCCAGCATCGCCGGCAGATCCGGCCGGAACGTCATCGCCGCGCATCCAGGATGTCCACCCGGACCACGATAGGAGCCGACCCACCCGCCGCCCGTCCGCCCCGACCAGATCCGGCCGGTCCAAGCTGGACTGTCCACAGTGACCACTGCCGGCAGCGGCGGCGGACACCGGACCCGGCGCGACCCGCGGTCAGCCGGGCGTGACCTCCGCCGTGCTGGCGCCGAAGGCGAGCTCGGCCGGGGGTGCCGGGAAATCGCGGACCGGCAGGCCGGCGAGCGCGGTGGCGAGCACCTGGGCGACCGCGGCGTCGACCGCGGCGGAGACGCCGGTGCCGACCGCGTCACCCGGGTCGACCGGGTCCGCGGCGATGCCGGCGGCGGCGACCTGCGGGGTGACGCCGACGAACGTCTCGGTGACGTTGCCCTGCGTGCTGCCGGTCTTGCCGGCCACCGGGCGCCCGACGATGCCGGACACGGGTTCGGCGGTGCCGCCGTCGCACCGCCCGTACGCGGACTGCTGGCCGACCGGGCAGCGGGCGGCGTCCGCGGCCGCGGCCGCGATGGCCGGCGACACGGCCTGGCGGCAGCGCGGGTCGGCCACCCCGGCGACGGCGTGACCGGAGCCGTCGACGACCCCGGTCACCGGCAGCGGCGTGCAGGTGACGCCGCCGGCGCCGAGCGTGGCGTACGCCTCGGCCAGGTCCAGCGGGGTGGTGTCGGCGACGCCGAGGGTGAAGGAACCCCAGTCGGCGGCGTCCTGCGCCTGCCGGGCGTCGGAGCCGGCCCGGAACGTGATGCCGAGGTTGCGCGCCATCGCCACCGCCCGGTCGGCGCCGACCTGCTCCTCCAGGTGCACGAAGTAGGTGTTGACCGAGCGGCCGAACCCGGTCCACATCGTGCGCGGGCCGTCCATCCAGGGCGGGTTCTCGTTCCCCGGGCAGTACGCGCCGCCGCACGCGTTCGGCCCGTCGTCCGGCCACTGCGTGGCGATCCGGGCCGGCGCGTCGAACCCGGTGCTCAGCGGGAGGCCGGCCTGCAGCGCGGCGAGCATGGTGAACAGCTTGAACGTGGAGCCGGTCGGGTAGCCGGCGACCCCGCCCCCGCCGGAGACGAGCGGCGCGACGGTCGCCGTCCCGGTCAGACCGTAGTGCCGGTTCACGGCCATCGCCAGCACCCGGCCGGTGCCCGGCTGGACCGCCGCGATCGGCAGCGCCCGGGCGTCGTCGTAGCCGTACACGCCGACCGCCTGGGCCAGCGCGCTGGCCTGCACGGCCGGGTCCAGCGAGCTGACGATCCGGTAGCCGCCGTTCTGCAGGGCGGTCGTGCGGGCCGCGGCGGTGCCGCCGAACGCCGGCTGGCTGTTCCACCACTGCTGGAAGTAGTCGCAGAAGAAGCCCCAGTCGTTGTGCCCGGCCGGCACGCCGGCGCAGCCCTGGGCCGGCTGCGAGCGCGGCCGCAGTCCCAGCGGCGCGGCGCCGGCGGCGGCCTGCTGGGCGGCGGTGATCACGCCCATCCCGCGCATCGACGCGAGCACGTATGCGCGGCGGGCCAGCGCGGCCTTCTGGTCGTGCCCGAGCGGGTTGTCGGTGTCCGGCGCCTGCACGATGCCGGCCAGCAGCGCCGCCTGCGGCAGCGTCAGCCGGGCCGCCGGCACGCCGAAGTAGCGCATGCTGGCGGCGTCGATGCCGTACGCGCCGGCGCCGAAGTAGACGATGTTCAGGTAGCGGGTGAGGATCTCGTCCTTGGACAGCTGGCGCTCCACCGCGGCGGCGTACTGGGTCTCGCGCAGCTTCCGGGCCAGCGTGTCGGCGGTCGCGCTCAACCGCTGCGCGGCGGTCGAGGACGGGTCGTTCTTCAGCACGTTCCGGACGTACTGCATGGTCAGCGTCGAGGCGCCCTGGTCGGCGGCGCCGCCGGCCAGGTCCGCCGCGGCGGCGCGCAGCACCCCGCGCGGGTCGACCGCGCCGTGCTGGTAGAAGCGCCGGTCCTCGGCCGCGACGATCGCCTCCCGCATGACCGGCGCGATCTGGCCGAACGTCACCTGCTGCCGGTACTGCCGGTAGAAGGTGGCGATCACGGTCGTCCCGTCCGCCGCGTAGAGCACCGACGGTTCCGGCGGCTGCGCCAGGTCGAGCTGCGCCGGCTGGGCCGCCGCCGAGGCAGCCGTCCGTACGGCGACCCCGACGCCCACGGCCGCCGGCAGCGCCAGCCCGGCGACGAGCACCGCCGCCACCGTGCCGAGCACCGCCAACAGACCCAACGCACGCAGCCGGCTGCCCCCCACACCCGCACTGTCGACCGCGAACCTGGGACCCAGTTAAGTACGCGCCGTGGCCCGACCGGCAATGGGAGC
>Ga0307499_10000164_pt1 | contig 24241 bp, 20 predicted proteins | sample 13_S_MG_FD_201363 | JGI IMG/M metagenome (GOLD analysis project Ga0307499, IMG submission 201363) | Soil microbial communities from Populus trichocarpa stands in riparian zone in the Pacific Northwest, United States - 13_S | ecosystem: Environmental > Terrestrial > Soil > Riparian zone > Trees... | reverse complement strand
TCGAGGGCACCACGGTCTCGACCAAGCATGGCGCGGTCAAGACCGACCACATCCTGTTCATCGCTTCCGGCGCGTTCCATATCGCAAAGCCTTCGGACCTGTTGCCGGAATTGCAGGGACGGCTGCCGATCCGCGTTGAGCTGTCGGCACTGACGCGTGACGACATGCGCCGCATCCTGACCGAGCCGGAAGCATCGCTGATCAAGCAATATGTCGCGCTGCTGCAGACCGAAGGCGTCACCCTCGACATCACCGACGATGCCATCGACGCGCTGGCGGACGTCGCGGTCGCCGTCAATTCGACGGTGGAGAATATCGGTGCCCGCCGCCTGCAGACCGTGATGGAACGGGTGCTCGACGAGATTTCGTTCGCAGCACCCGACCGTCATGGCGAGACCATCAAGGTCGATGCCGATTATGTGCAGAAGCACGTCGGCGACCTCGCCAAGAACGCCGATCTGAGCCGATTTATTTTGTAGGTTTTGCAGATATGATCGTCGTCCCGGCCTTGAGCCGGGACCCATAACCCCGGTCATCTATTGTTGAAACAAGCCATCGACCACCGCGCCAAGCAACGAAGGCCGCGGCGTATGGGTCCCGGCTCAAGGCCGGGACGACGATGAACCTGATTTTGCGACTGTGGCAAAACCCCTGGCGGTTGATGCTGGCCGTCAATGCCGCCGTGCTGATCGGGGTGTTCTGGCACAAGATCGCGCTGCCGCCCTACGTCCCCTACATCCACCTGCTGGTCGATTATCATTTCGGCTTTACAAAACGCGCCCTGATCGGCGCCATCGTATCGCTGTTTACGGCCAAGGTGCCGGTGTGGCTGGTGTTCGCGCTGGCGGGCGCGGCGTGGCTGGTGACGGCCGGGCTGTTCGTCCAGCTGTTCCGGCGGACGTTCGGTTTTGACGAAAAGCACCTGCCGCTGTTTGTTTTCATGGCAGGCTCGCCGTTCTTCCTGAAGAATTTCATGCACACGCTCGGGCATTTCGACATCTACGGATGCCTGTTTGCGATCTGCCTGCTGCTGATTCCAGCGCGCTCGCTTTCCTATGTGGTGCTTGCCGCGATGTTCTCGATCGTGCTCGTTCTGATCCACCACATTCATCTCTTGATGTATGTGCCGACGATCGCCGCCATCGTGGTGCTGCGTCATTATCTCGTTCACGGAACCGGCCGGCAGAACGTCGCCGTCGGCATCGCATCGCTTGCAACAATCGGCGTGCTGTTCATCGCCGCGCAATTCTACGGCACGATGACGGTGCCGGAGACCGAGTTCGTCGCCTATCTGCAGGGCCGGATGGCCGACCCGTCGCAAACGAACCTGCTGAGCTTTGGATACATCTGGTACCAGCCGCTCTCGAAGGAGATTGGGGATACTTGGGCTCGCCTGCCGCACAACCTTCTCGGCGTGCCGGTGTTTGCACTCCTGATCTGGCTGCATACGCCGCTGTGGCGATATTTTCGCGATCTCATCGCAGCACTTTCCATTGCAGCGCACCGCCACATCGTCACCGCCGCGATCGTGATGGTCAGCGTCGGCTATCTCGTCATGTTTGCGATCGTGTTCGATTATTCCCGCTGGATTTCGAACTGGGCGGTGTGCCTGTTCCTGATCCTGCATGCGGTAAAAATGCTGCCGGCGTCAGAGGACGCGCCGCCGATATCGGCGAATGATCGCAGGACTATTTTGTTCGGCTGGATCAACACGCTGATCCCGCGGGTCGGGATCGTGCGGCCCTTCTAGAGCCTTGACCGCCGCACCCGGACGTACAGGGCCCCCTCCCCGCCATGGCCGATATGGGCTTCCTCGAAGCCGACCACCAGCGAGCGGAATTCCGGCAGGCCGAGCCATTGCGGCACCTGGCGGCGCAACACGCCACGCTCGGACTCAGGCCCCATCTTGCCCTTGCCCGTGATGATGAGCACGAAGGTCATCCCGTCATGATGGGCGCGCTGCAGGAAACCGAACAGCGCGCGATGCGCCCGCGTCTGCGTCATGCCGTGCAGGTCGAGCCGGGCGTCGATCTCCTTCCGCCCGCGCGACAGATGCGATCGCTCGCGGCGGCCGATCGGCGCCAGCGGCGGCGGCGATGGTTTGGAGGGAGCCGCGATTCGCGCCGACACGGCGGGCTTCAGCGAAGCGGCGTGTTTCGTTGCGACTTTACTATCGGCTTCCGTCGCGACGACCGACGGTTTCGAAGCGCGCCGCTTGCGCAGCGGCTTGACCTGCTTGGCGACGCTCTCCCACAGCGCGCGGTCCTCTTCGCTCAGGCCGCGCTTGCGTCGCGGCGGCTCCGGCAATTCGGGAATCGAATCAGGCCGCCGGCGTTTCATCGATGATGGCGGTATCGGCGCAGGTGACGCTGAACTGGCTTTGTCGAAACCGCTTCAACCTTCGGCCGCGGCTCGGGAAGCGGCACCGGCTTTGCCACAGGCGCCTGGATAGCAGCAGTTTGCGAGGGCCCGGGCGCTGGCGTCGGCGGTGCTGCCTGCGCCGCCGGCCTGATATTGGTCGCCGCCGTCACCTCGGGCGGTTTCGTCACCGGCGCGGTTTGCGGGAACAGTTTTGCGATGACCGCCGACGGCCGCGCGTCAGGCACCGGCAGCTTGCGGCTGCGCGCTACCGGATCGAGGCTCTTCGGCACCAGCATGACAAAGCGCGCATTGTGACGGAGCCGGCCCGCGACCTTGCCGGCATCGAGACCGGCCCCGAAATAGAGATCGGCGCGCGCGGGACCGATGATGGCGGAGCCGGTGTCCTGCGCGATCATCAGGCGGCGAAACGGCGTCTTTGAGAGCGCCGATTCGATCGGCAGCTCGCCTTCGATGAAGAACGGCGTGCCATAGACATGCAGCGATTTGTCGACCGCGATCGAGCGGCCCGGCGTCAACGGAACGCCCTGGGCGCCGACCGCCTCATCCTTGTCGGAAAGCTGCACCTCGCGGAAGAAGACGTAGGACTTGTTCTGCCGCCGCAGCTCGTCGGCCTCGTTGGGATTCGCCTCCATCCACTCGCGGATCTTCTGCATCGACATCTGATCCTTGGGGATGATGTTGCGCTCGATCAGGATGCGGCCGACCGCCGTATAGGGATAGCCATTATGGGCGTCGTAATTGATGCGGACGGTCGAGCCATCATCGAGGCTCACCCGCGCCGAACCCTGGATCTGCGAGAACAGCAGGTCGGTCTGTTCCTTCAGGTAGCAGATTTCGAGACCGCGGCCGGCAATGGCGCCATCCTCGATCTCGCCGCGATCGTAATAGGGCACCAGCTTGCGGCGGCCGATCTTGCGAAACACCTGGCCCTTGTTGGGCAGGCCGGCCGAAGCCTGAGTGGTACCGCGAACGAACAAATTGGAAGGCCGCCGATAGACCGGCACCTTGTAGACCTCATTCTCGGTCCGCGAACCATCGACGATGGGCTCGTAGTAGCCGGTGACGAACCCCTCGCCTTCACCAAGCCGCGAAATACGAAGGGGAAGAAAATGCCCCTCGAAGAAAGCTTTTGCCTTCAGCCCGTCGGACAGTTCGAGACCTTTCGCGATCTGGCAGGGATCGCGCAGCGAGGTGCCGAGCGCCTTCGGGTCAGCCGGCGGTGTTCGCTGCGCCGATATCGGCCTGCAGCTAACGCGAAACGCGTTATAGGCGGCGAGATGATCGTCCTCGCTCCAGCCCGCGATCTCGGCCCAGGCGACCGGCGCATACTGGCCGCCGCTGATCTGAAACGGCAATTCGAGCTCTGGATATGGCAGGTGACGGACGGGGGGCGGATGCGACGGCTTTTGCGAACGCACATAACGCGCTGCAAGGGCATCCACCGGAGCCAGCGAACACGCCAAAGCGATCACGCCAAACGCGAGCCTTAAAAGGCGTCGCGTTTCAGGCCGCGCTTCCGGTGCCAACCAGCTTCCAGTTCGGATCGCGAGAGCTCGTGTCGCGGGCGAATGTCCAGACATCGGTGATATCGGCGACCTTATCGGGGTTGCCATCGACAATGGCGCCGGTCTTGTCGCGGGTGACCGAAATCATCTGCGACACGAAACGAACGGTCAGCTGCGCCGCGCGGTCGCGGGCTTCCGCGCTCACCAGCTCGGCCTTGTCGATCGAAACAAACCGCGTTTCGGTTTTCTGCTCGTGCTTCTCGCGATCCCTGATCACGGCCTCGAAGCTGTCATAGACCTCGCCGGACAACAGATCCTTCAGCGCGCGGCGGTCGCCATTGGCGAAGGCCAGCACGATCATCTCGTAGGCGCTGCGGGCGCCGGAGATGAAGTGCCGGGGATCGAACGACGAGTCCTGCGCGACGATGGCGTCCAGGCCCGCGGCAAGCGGCGTGCCCGGCTCGGCAACGCCCTTCCAGCGGTCGGCGGGCGCGACATCGGGGCTCGGCGCCAGCGGCGCCTGATCGATCACCGCACCCGGCATCGGAACGACATTATTGTTGTCCTGCGTACGCTGCACGACATTGGGCGCGGCGCGATCGTAGGGCGGCCGTTCGCTTCCGGTGCGCTGTCCGAGGACACTGCGCAGGCGCAGGAAGATAAAGACCGCCAGCGCCAGGAAGATGATGGTGTAAATATCCACGTCGTATTCGCTTTCTGGTTCTAACGCCGGCAACGGGCCCGGCGGTCGAGCGTTCCCTGGTGAGAAGCTCTCTTACGAGTTTTCCCTGAGAACGGCAGAGATTACATCATCGATTGAGACTGCAGCATGTAGGCATGAAACTATGCCCGGCCAATGGCGCGTTTTGGCGCGGGTGAATTGTAGCGCGTTTTGGGGTCGAGGGGAAACCCGATCGAGTCCGGAAATCACGCATATTCAATTATTTAGGTAAGTATTGGGCGGTTGGTGGGATCGTATTAGGCATATCCGCCACATTTCGCCGCGGTCCAATGGGCCAGCCCATCGTCCTTGTGGAACGAGCCGGGGCTATGATAGCCACTCGCCCGGAAAAGGCATCCCGCCGATCGAGCGAATTCGGACGAAAACGGGCACCGCTCGCCAGCTTCAGGAGAGAGTTTCATGACCAACGGCAATGGCGCACCTCCCGAGCAGGCCCCTCCCCAGCTCAACGTGCTGGCGCAATACACCAAGGACCTGTCGTTCGAGAATCCGAACGCCCCCTCCTCGCTGGCGCCGCAGCAACAGCAGCCGGCGATCAACATCCAGATCAACGTTGCCGCGAACAATCTCTCGGAAAACGAGTTCGAGGTGACGCTTTCGATCGAGGGTAAGGCTGAAAACGCCGGCAAGGTGATGTTCAGCTTCGAGCTGGCCTATGCCGGCGTGTTCCGCATCGTCAATGTGCCGAAGGAAAACCTGCATCCGCTGGTCATGATCGAATGCCCGCGGCTGTTGTTCCCGTTCGCGCGCGAGATCATCGCCACCGCAGTCCGCGACGGCGGTTTCCCGCCATTGATGCTCGATCCCGTCGATTTCGTCGGCCTGTACCGCCAAAATATGGAACGGCAGGCTGCGGCACAGGCCGCTTCCGGCGCAAAGCCGAGCTAACGCCGCATTCGAGCAGCCTAGCGGCTTTTCGCCGCTAGGCCGTTGCGGGCAGAAAATCGTTCCAGATCGGCTTGTCGCCCAAAGTGGCGACGAAAGCGCGATGCGCTTCGCGGTCCGCATCGGTGATTCGCGGCGACAGCGGCACTTCGCGCTGCCGGCGCGGCGTTTCGCCGATGCCGCTGGAAATCGTGACGCGGGTTTCCGACGCCAGGATCAGTTGCGACTGCCGCGCCCCGATCAGGTCGATATAGACTTCGGCCAATAGCTCGGCGTCGAGCAGCGCGCCGTGCTTGGTGCGGCGAGAATTGTCGATCGCATAGCGCGAGCAGAGATCGTCCAGGCGATTCGAGACACCCGGGTGCTTGCGTCGCGCCAGCAACAGCGTATCGACCAGGCGATCCCGCGAAATCGGTCCCCGCTTGAGGCGGTCGAGCTCGGCATTGATGAAGCTGATGTCGAACGAGGCGTTGTGGATGACGAGCGGCGCATCGCCGATAAATTCCAGGAACTCCTCCACCACTTCCGTGAACAGCGGCTTGCTGGAAAGGAACTCGCTGGACAGGCCGTGCACGGCAAACGCTTCCGCCGGCATGTCGCGCTCGGGATTGATGTAACGGTGAAAAGTTTGTCCCGTCGGCATGCGGTTGTAGATTTCGATGCAGCCGACCTCGACCAGCCGGTCGCCGCGCAGCGGGTCGAGGCCAGTGGTTTCGGTATCGAGAACAATTTCGCGCATGGATGTGAGACCGGAGATTCGGCGAATCAGGTTCGCCGCTGCGGCATCTTAACGACCTCGGCCAGAATGTCCTTGATTTGCGCACGCACCGGGTCGAGGCCGTGCGAGGTATCCACGACGAAATCGGCCCGCTTGCGTTTTTCAGCATCAGGCGTTTGCCGCGCAATGATGGAATCGAGTTTCGCGGCATCCATGGTACCCCGCGCCAGCACGCGCTCTCGCTGCAGTTCCGGTGACGTTGTCACCACCACCACCGCGTCGACGCGTTTTTCGCCACCGGTCTCATAGAGCAAGGGAACGTCGACCACGACGACAGCGGCGCCGGCGCGTTCGGCATCCTCGAAGAATTTTTGCCGGCCGGCGCCCAGCATGGGATGAACGATCTGCTCGAGCTGCTTCATCGCCGCAGGATCGTGCACCACGCGCTCGCTGAGCTTTTGCCGGTCTACCTTGCCGCTCGCCGTCGTTCCGGGAAAAGCCGCCTCAATCGCGGGGACCGCTTTCCCCTCGTAAAGTTTATGGACCTCTGCGTCGGCGTCGTAGAGCGGCACCCCAGCCTCCACGAACAGTTTTCCCGTCGCAGACTTGCCCATGCCGATCGAACCGGTAAGTCCAAGTATCAGCATCTTTGGATCAGCATCGTTTGCGTCGCTTCATTTCAAACACCGAGTAGCCCGTGCCCGCGCAGGTAAGCAAGCAACGGCAACAGCGGCAAGCCGAGAATCGTGAAATGATCGCCCTCGATACGCTCGAACAGGTGCACGCCCAGCCCTTCGAGCTGATAGGCGCCGACGCTGGTCGTGACGGCCTGCCCGGCCTGATCGAGATAGGCCTCGATCTCGCTTTCGTCCAAATGCCGCATCGTCATTCTGGCGGTGCTGACATCGGAAAACACTATCTTGCCGTCACGGGCAACCGCAACGGCGGAGTGCAGTTCATGGGTATGGCCGGCAAGCAGGCGCAATTGCTCTGCAGCCTGCACGCGGCCGGTCGGCTTGCTGAACAGGCGGTTTCCGAGAGCCAGCGTCTGGTCGGCGCCGACGACATAACGGCCGAGATTGTTTGACGATACGAAGCTCGCCTTTTCGCGCGCCAATAGCCCGGCGATTTCACCGGGTGCGGTAAAGCCGGAATTTTTCTGCACGGATCGTTCGTCGATATCGGAGGGAACGGCATCGAAGGAAATGCCGGCATTGGCGAGCAGCATTTTTCGCGCGCGGCTTTGCGACGCGAGGATGAGCGGCTGTGGTCCACGCCAGATGGTCATCGTATCCGCATCATTCCGAAAACCGCTGCCGCTGGCGGTCGGTGAACAGTTTCAGTACGGCGGCGGCGGTTTCCTCGATCGAGCGGCGCGTCACGTCGAGCTGCGCCCAACTGAACTTGGCACTCAGTTTCCGGGCGTAGGCGACTTCATCGGTCACCGCCTGACGATCGATGTACTCATCATTGGGAGTATCCGAGCCCATGCTCAGCAACCGGTTTTGCCGGACCTGGATCAACCGCTCCGGCGTCGCATGAAGACTGACGACCAAAGGCTTTTTCAATGTCTCCAACTGGTGCGGCAGCGGAATGCCCGGCACCAGCGGCACGTTCGCGGTGCGGACGCCGCGGTTGGCGAGATAGATCGAGGTCGGGGTCTTCGATGTGCGGGACACGCCGACTAGAACGACGTCGGCATCTTCCAGACCTTCGACATGCTGGCCGTCGTCATGGATCATGGTGTAGTTCAAGGCGTCGATGCGCTTGAAATATTCCGCGTTCAGAACGTGCTGAGCCCCTACCCTGCCTGTCGTTGCCGCGCCGAGATACGCTTCGAACAATTGCATCACCGGACCAATAATAGAGAGGCTCGGAATATTGATGCCCCTGCACTTGGCCTCGAGCCGGCCGACCAGATCCTTTTCAAGCAGCGTGAAGAGCACGATGCCCGGCGCCTCCTCGATCTCGTCGAGCACGCGGTCGAGTTGCTTCTGGCTGCGCACCAGCGGATAGACATGTTCGACCGCGGTCACGTTGGCGTATTGCGCGGCCACCGCGCGCGCCACCGTGATCAGCGTCTCGCCGGTCGAATCGGAGACCAGATGAAGATGAAAATAATTGCCGGTCGTAGGCACCAAGACCCCTGTGTAATCCTGTGTATCCTGTGGATGCCTGTGGAGCTTAGCCGAGATATTTGGCCCTGGGTCGCCACGTCAGGGATAACCCGGACTTTTCTTCACAGGGCCCCGTGTGAGGACAACTCCACGGGCTCATCGCCATGATAGTGGGAAGGTGTGGATTTGTCTCTTCATAAGCTGACCACGAAACGGCGCAAGCAATTGATGCGCGTAGCGTTATCGGGATGATGCAATGCCTGGCCGAATTTGGGGAGGACTGTGAACAAGCCTCGCGAACATGCGGGATCATTTTGTGTGAGTCATAATCACGGTCACTTAGACTCAAACCTAAGATTCTAAAATTATTAGTTTAGAGAAGCGGTGCATTGCGGATATGTCTTGCGTCCCCTCTCTGGCAGAGCTTCTTCAGCAACGCTGAGATGGTCGGAACGTTCCGGGGACGAACAAGGTCGGGCGACTGCAATGTACGAGTGGATCACGATCACCGCGTATCCGTGGATCAAGGCGCTGCATGTGATTGCGGTCATCTCCTGGATGGCCGGCATGCTCTATCTGCCGCGGCTGTTCGTCTATCACTGCGAGGCCGAGGTCGGATCGAAGCAGTCCGAAACCTTCAAGGTGATGGAATGGCGATTGCTGAAAGCGATCATCAACCCTGCGATGATGATCACCTGGCTGGCCGGGCTCTATCTGGCCTGGAGCGGGCACTGGTACACGTCCGGCTGGTTTCACGCCAAACTTACGCTGGTGCTGATCCTGTCGGGTGTCCACGGCTTTTTTTCCCGTTTGGTCAAGGATTTCGCCGCCGACCGGAATACCAGAAGCCAGAAATTCTATCGCGTTATCAATGAGGTGCCGACCGCCCTGATGATCTTGATCGTCATCCTGGTGATCGTGAAACCGTTCTAGGGTTCAGCTTTCATCAATGATCCCGCTTCGCATCTGCTTGCGAAGCGCCGGGTGATTTTCTATATTGTCGAAATCCCACCCCACGCAGGCGGATGTGGTTGCGTTTCGGCTCCTTCACTGGACCGGCCGCCGCATCAGGTTTGAAGCCTCACCGGCGCTTTCCTTGCTTAGACCTGCGGACCTTCCATTTTTCGTGTCCGCTTTTTCCTTAAGCCACCTCGCACCCCTTCCCTAAAGAAACACTCCACAGGACCACCCCAATGCGGGAAATGAAACTCCAGGACCTCAAATCAAAAACGCCGGCCGAGCTCGTCTCGTTCGCGGAAGAGAACGGGGTCGAAAATGCCAGCACCATGCGCAAGCAGGAGCTGATGTTCGCTATTCTCAAGCAGCTCGCGATCCAGGAAATCGACATCATCGGCGAAGGCGTCGTCGAGGTTCTCTCCGACGGCTTCGGCTTTCTGCGCTCGCCCGATGCCAACTACCTGCCCGGCCCCGACGACATCTACGTCTCGCCGTCGCAGATCCGCCGCTTCGGCCTTCGCACCGGCGACACCATCGAAGGCCACATCCGCAGCCCGAAGGAAGGCGAACGCTATTTCGCGCTTCTCAAGGTCAACACCCTCAATTTCGAGGATCCGGAAAAGTCCAAGCACAAGGTCAATTTCGACAACCTGACGCCGCTGTTTCCGGACCAGCGCTTCCGCCTCGAACTTGAAGACCCGACGCGAAAAGACCTTTCTGCAAGGGTGATCGACATCGTCGCGCCGATCGGCAAAGGCCAGCGCGCGCTGATCGTGGCGCCGCCGCGCACCGGCAAGACGGTGCTGATGCAGAACATCGCGCACTCCATCACCGCCAATCATCCGGAATGCTATCTGATCGTTCTGCTGATCGACGAACGTCCGGAAGAAGTCACGGACATGCAGCGCTCGGTGAAGGGCGAAGTCGTATCGTCAACCTTCGACGAACCGGCGGTGCGTCACGTCCAGGTCGCCGAGATGGTGATCGAGAAAGCCAAGCGGTTGGTCGAGCATGGCCGCGACGTGGTGATTCTTTTGGACTCGATCACGCGTCTGGGCCGCGCCTACAACACTGTGGTGCCGTCATCCGGCAAGGTGCTGACCGGCGGTGTCGACGCCAACGCGCTGCAACGGCCAAAGCGATTCTTCGGCGCCGCGCGAAACATCGAGGAGGGCGGTTCGCTCACGATCATTGCGACCGCACTCGTCGATACCGGCAGCCGCATGGACGAAGTGATCTTCGAAGAATTCAAGGGCACCGGTAACTCCGAACTGATCCTGGACCGCAAGGTCTCGGACAAGCGGACCTTCCCGGCGATCGACATCTCGCGCTCCGGCACGCGCAAGGAAGAGCTGATCACCGATCCGCAACTCCTGAAGAAGATGTACGTGCTGCGCCGGATCCTCAATCCGATGGGCACCATGGATGCGATCGACTTCCTGCTCGACAAGCTCCGCAACACCAAGAACAACTCGGAGTTCTTCGATTCCATGAACACCTGAGCCGCCAGGCCAAGGTCAGGAGAGGGCGCCTTGCGGAAGCGGGGCGCCTTTTTCATGCTGCAGGCGTCGCTGCGATGCGACTGCAGCAACGGAAAATCGGCGTTAGGGTTTGGTTAACTATATAACACATTGAATTTTATTATATTTATTTTTATCCGGGTGCCTGGGGGAGGGCGCCTCTCCGGATTTTGCAGCATTTTTTGCCGGTACCTGCCTGCGTGGACTTCGGCGCTCGTCTGGCGATTCAGCCACTGAATTGAATCGCGTTGCCTTTTCAAAACCGCCTGCACAAATAGGTCATGCATCCGCGGGACCAAACCATCTTTGCGTTGTCGTCGGGCCGGCTCCCAAGCGCGATCGCCCTGGTGCGCGTTTCGGGTCCGCAGGCCGGAAAGATCGTGACAACGCTTGCCGGCAAAACGCCGTCGCCGCGAATGGCGACCCGCGCGCTGTTGAAAGATGTCGGCCAACGGCCGATCGATGATGCGGTCGTACTGTGGTTTCCTGGCCCAGCCAGCGCGACCGGCGAAGACGTCGCTGAGCTTCATGTCCATGGTGGACGTGCAGTGTTGGCCGTCTTGTTCGCCGCGCTGTCCGCGTTCGAAAATGTTCGCGCCGCCGAGCCCGGTGAATTTACCCGGCGCGCTTTCGAGAACGGCAAGCTTGATCTGACCGAGGCCGAAGGTCTTGACGATCTCATCCATGCCGACACCGATCGACAGCGGCACCAGGCGCTGCGCCAGTTGAAGGGACTGCTCGGCGACAAGGCGCGCGACTGGCGCGCGCGGATCATCGAAGCGTCAGCGTTGATCGAAGCGGGAATCGATTTCTCGGATGAGGGCGATGTGCCGGCGGAATTGATCGCGCCAGCCTTGGCGAAGGTCAAAGCGCTGCTGACCGAGATCGATGAAGTTTTGGCGGGGCAGGGGCGGAGCGAGCGGCTTCGCGATGGCCTCGTGGTCGCGATTGCGGGTCCGCCGAATGTCGGCAAGTCCACGCTGATGAATCAGCTGGCGCGCCGTGAGGTCGCGATCGTGTCGCCGCATGCCGGCACCACGCGCGACGTCATCGAGGTGCAGCTCGATCTCGACGGCTATCCGGTGACGGTGATCGACACCGCCGGGGTTCGAGAGACGGACGATCCGGTCGAGCAGGAGGGCGTCCGTCGTGCCCGGGCTCGGGCTGCAGATGCCGATCTCGTGTTGTGGCTGGTGGACTCGCCAGGAGTCGAGACCCGAGGCGAGGGGACCGCGCCGGTCTGGTTGGTACGCAACAAGATCGATCTCGATACGGCAGGTCGGCCATTGGCAGAGTCGGCCGAAGGGCCTGCCTTTCAGATCTCGGCGAGCCGCGGCGATGGGCTGCCGGAATTGATCGCGGCTTTGGTCGGTTTCGCCCAGCACTACTTTGGCGGCACCGAGGGCGGACTAATAAGCCGGACCCGGCAGCGGAAGCTGATGCAGGAGACCGTGGCTTCGCTCCAGCGCTGTATCGCCGTGATCGGTCAGGGCGAGGAGCTGGCAGCGGAAGAACTTCGCGCGGCGGCACATTCGCTTGGGAGGTTGCTCGGCCGGGTGGATGTCGAAGACATTCTCGACGTGATCTTCCGGGAGTTCTGCGTGGGTAAGTGACGTTTCCTTACCTTTCGCCAACCATGTTTCACGTGAAACATGGACCCAGGCGGAACCCGTGTTTCACGTGAAACACTTTCCTCAAACTTCTGCTTTCGGGTCCAACAACTCCGGGATAGAAGTCCCCGCATGTTTTCCCGAGCGGACTCCTTCGACGTCATCGTCATCGGCGGCGGCCATGCCGGCTGCGAAGCCGCGAGTGCCGCTGCGCGGATGGGCGCCAAGACGGCCTTGGTGACTCACCGTTTCGCTACTGTCGGAGCCATGTCCTGTAATCCCGCCATCGGCGGTCTCGGCAAGGGGCATTTGGTCCGTGAGGTCGATGCTCTGGATGGGCTTATGGGTCGCGTGGCCGATGCCGGCGGAATCCAGTTTCGGATGCTGAACCGCCGCAAGGGCCCAGCCGTCCGCGGACCGCGGGCCCAGGCGGACCGCAAGCTTTACGCCGCCGCCATGCAGACTGCGATCCAGGAGACCGCCAATCTCAGCGTGATCGAAGGTGAGGCGGATGAGCTGATTATCTCGAACGGCCGCGTCGCTGGCGTCCGGCTAGGTAAGGGCCGGGAGCTCTCCGCCGGCGCTGTGGTCATCACTACGGGTACCTTCTTGCGGGGCCTGATCCATCTCGGCGAAAAGAACTGGCCCGCCGGACGGGTCGGGGAGGCGCCGGCCATGGGGCTTTCAACGTCCTTCGAGAGAGCAGGCTTTACGCTCGGACGGTTGAAGACCGGCACGCCGCCCCGGCTCGATGGCACGTCCATCGACTGGTCTGCCGTTGAAATGCAGCCTGGCGATGACCCGCCGGAGCCGTTCTCGGTGATGACTGAGCGGATCACGACTCCCCAGATCCAGTGCGGTATCACCCGGACGACGGCCGCGACCCATGAAGTCGTTCGGGCCAACGTGCACCGCTCGCCAATGTATTCCGGACAGATCAAGAGCAGTGGCCCGCGCTATTGTCCCTCGATCGAGGACAAGATCGTCCGCTTTGGCGATCGCGACGGCCACCAGATCTTCCTGGAGCCCGAGGGCCTCGACGACTCCACGGTCTATCCCAACGGCATTTCGACCTCGCTTCCGGAGGAGGTTCAGCTCGCGATCCTCGCGACCATTCCCGGGCTCGAGCGGGTGAAGATGGTGCGGCCGGGCTATGCCATCGAATACGACCATGTTGATCCCCGCGAGCTAGAGCCGACGTTGCAGACCAAGCGCCTGCCGGGTCTCTTCCTGGCCGGACAGATCAACGGCACGACTGGATATGAGGAGGCGGCGGCGCAGGGAATCGTTGCGGGCCTGAACGCGGCTTTGATGGCCAGCGGTGCCGACCCCATCGTGTTCGATCGGGCGGACGGTTATCTCGGTGTGATGATCGATGACCTTGTGACCCGCGGGATCACTGAGCCGTATCGGATGTTCACCTCGCGAGCGGAGTATCGCCTGACCTTGCGGGCCGACAACGCCGACCAGCGCCTGACCGATAAGGGGATTGCGATGGGCTGCGTAGGGCAGGCGCGCTCGGAGCGACATCGCAACAAGATGGCTGCGCTGGCTACGGCCAAGGCGCTGGCGAAGTCGCTGACGATGACTCCCAACGAAGCAGCCAAGCATGGCATGGCGCTCAACCGCGATGGCCATCGGCGCTCGGCGTTTGAGTTGTTGGCCTATCCCGAGATCGAGTGGGAAGCGCTACGCGGCATCTGGCCGGAGTTGTCGGCGATCGATCCATCCATCGCCGTGCATCTCGAGATCGACGCCAAGTACGATGTCTATCTCAAGCGCCAGACCGCTGACGTTGATGCCTTCCGGCGTGACGAGGGGTTGGTCCTGACCGATATCGACTACGCGGATGTGCCTGGGCTCTCCAACGAGGCGCGCGCCAAGCTTGAGGCGGCGCGACCGCGGACGGTGGGGCAGGCGGGTCGGCTCGATGGTTTGACGCCGGCAGCGCTCGGTATCCTGGCGGCGTATCTACGTCGTGAGGCGCGGCGAAAGACTTCGAAGGCGACGGCTTAAGAATCTGTTTCACGTGAAACGTTGAGGTAGGATGGGTGAAGCGAAGCGATACCCATCGATGCCCCGCATGCTGTGCGATGGGTATCGCTGCGCTCCACCCATCCTACGATTGCGGTCGTCATTGCGAGGAGCGTAGCGACGAAGCAATCCATGTCTCAACAAGCCGCGAAATGGATTGCTTCGCTTCGCTCGCAATGACGGCCTAAAGAAACAACATGGGCAAAGTCCTACCGGCAGACCTTCCCTCCGCTGACGACAAAGCGACGGCGCTCGCCCTCACCCCCGTTTCAGGCGAGACGGCGGCGCGGCTTGATCGCTACGTCGATCTCCTGGTGGAGTGGCAGGCCAAGACCAATCTCGTCGCGCCATCGACGCTTCCGCATCTCTGGACGAGGCACATTGCCGATTCGCTGCAGCTGCTCGACCTGGCCCCGACGGCGAAGATCTGGGTCGATCTCGGCAGCGGCGGCGGCTTTCCAGGCGTCGTGTTGGCCTGCGCGTTGGCCGAGACGCCGGGCGCCAATGTCCATCTGGTCGAGCGCAACGCCAAGAAGGCGGCCTTTTTGCGCGAAGCCGTCCGCATAACTTCTGCAGCTGCGACCGTGCATTTGGCGGGAATCGGGGATATTGTGGATAGACTTGGCGGACACGTCGATTGCGTCACTGCACGGGCGCTGGCTCCATTACATCAGCTTGTCGGTTTCGCGGAACCGTTTGTGAGGAATGGGGCGAAAGCTCTGTTTCTCAAGGGCCAAGATGTAGAGGCTGAATTGACCGAGGCCACTAAATATTGGAATATTGAACCGCGACTCTACTCCAGCCGCACGGGCGGGCACGGCTGGATCGTCGAACTCGATCGGATCGAGCGACGCAACCCCTCCGCGATCACATATGGCGATCGGGCATGACTGAATTAGATGAATTATATCAAGAGGATAGGGATCCAACGCCACCGCCCCATCCGCGCATCCTGTCGCTGGCCAATCAAAAGGGTGGCGTCGGCAAGACCACCACGGCGATCAATCTGGGCACGGCCCTCGCGGCAATCGGCGAGCGTGTTCTGATCGTCGATCTCGATCCGCAGGGCAACGCCTCGACCGGCCTCGGCATCGATCGGCGCACCCGCAACTGCTCGACCTATGACGTGCTGATCGGCGAAGCGCCGCTGCGCGAAGCGGTGGTTGCGACCGCGGTGCCGCGGCTGCACATCGCCTCCTCCACCATGGATCTGTCCGGCCTCGAGCTCGAACTCGGCGCGACGCCCGGCCGCGCGTTCCGCCTGCGCGACGCGATCGCCGCGCTGAACAAGAACGCCGCGCCGGACACCGACTACACCTATGTGCTGATCGATTGCCCGCCGTCGCTCAACCTCCTCACCGTCAACGCGATGGCGGCGTCGGATGCGATCCTGGTGCCGCTGCAGTGTGAGTTCTTCGCGCTCGAAGGTCTGTCGCAATTGCTGCAGACCGTGGAGCAGGTGCGCTCGACGCTCAATCCGAACCTGTCGATCCACGGCATCGTGCTGACCATGTTCGACTCCCGCAACAACCTGTCCAACCAGGTCGTCGCCGACGTTCGGCAGTTCATGGGCGGCAAGGTCTACGACACCATGATCCCGCGCAACGTGCGCATCTCCGAGGCGCCGTCCTACGGCAAGCCGGTGCTGGTCTACGATCTCAAATGCGTCGGCAGCGAAGCCTATCTGAAGCTGGCGACCGAAGTGATCCAGCGCGAGCGCGAGCTGAGGACGCATTAGGGTACGCGACGTCATTCCGGACAATCCGCGCGAGCGGATTGATCCGGAATCTCGATGTGGCGAAGCAGCTCTCACTTCGAGATTCCGGGTTCGCGTCTGACGACGCGCCCCGGAATGACGGCAAAATCATCAACCGAATTCTGTTTCCGGAGTGGCGTAAGTGAATCCTAGGGAGTTGGCGGCGATGGCCGACGAAACGCGTTCGCGACTGGGTCGTGGTCTCGCAAGTCTGATCGGGGATGTCGGTGGCGAGGCCGCGCATGTCGACCGGCCGCGCAACCAGCGCAAGGTGCCGATCGAATTCCTCAAACCCAATCCGCGCAACCCGCGCCGGACCTTTTCCGATGCCGAACTCGGCGAACTCGCGGCCTCCGTCAGGCAGCATGGCGTGATCCAGCCGATCGTGGTTCGGCCGGTGAAGGGGTCGCAGGATCGCTTCGAAATCATCGCCGGCGAAAGGCGCTGGCGTGCCGCGCAACTCGCCAGCCTCCACGAGGTGCCGATCGTCCCGATCGACGTCAACGACAGCGACGCACTCGAGATCATGATCATCGAGAACGTACAGCGCGAAGACCTCAATGCGATGGAAGAGGCGCAGGGCTACCATGCGCTGGCCGACGAATTCAAACGCAGCCAGGAAGACATCGCCAAGGAAGTCGGCAAGAGCCGCAGCCACGTCGCCAACATGATGCGGCTGACGAAGCTGCCGGCGGAGGTGCAGGCCTTTATCTCCGCCGGAAAGCTATCCGCAGGTCACGCCCGTGCGCTGATCGGTGTACCCGATCCGCTGGCCGCGGCAAAACGCATCGTCGAGGAAGGTCTGAACGTCAGGCAGACCGAGGCGCTGGCGCATGAAGAGGGCGTCCCGGAGCGCAAGCCGCAAAAGGCGAGGGCGGGCGGCGGCGGGAAGGCCAAGGATCCCGACACGGTCGCGCTGGAAAAGCGCGTCAGCGACGCACTCGGTCTTGCCGTGACCGTCACCCACCGCGATCCCGGTGGCTCCGTCCAGATCAGCTACCGCAACCTCGAACAACTCGACGAAGTGATGCGGCGGCTGGAGGAGAAGTGAAGTCGCAAGCCTCTCAGCTTCATTGCGAGCGCAGCGAAGCAATCCACACTTACTTTGCCGCGACATGGATTGCTTCGCTTCGCTCGCAATGACGGCTGCGGAAACACTGTCCGCTCACCCCCGCCGCTTCGCATTGACCGCGATCGACAGCAGCGTCCGCAGCCCGATCGCCGATGCCAGCGTCGCCTGCTTGCGCATGTCGAGCGCGGCCGTTCCGAGCTGATCGATGGTCGTCACCAGTCGCGCCGCACTGAAATTGCGCAGCGCGATTTCGACGGCGCCCTTGCGCGAGAAATGCAGCCGCGGGTAGCCGCTTTCGAGCAAGGTCGAGACCGGCGTGCCTTCGGCCACCGCGAGCGCCGATTTGTGCAGCCAGGCCGCCTGGCGCTGCGCGGCGGAGATGATGACGCCGGGGTAGGTGCCGGCGACCATCGCCTTGGCGAACTCGCTTTCGACCAGATCCGGCTTGCCGGCAAAGGCGCCATCCACGATCGGGTCGAGCTTCAGCTCGGACGCATCGGAGACCACGGTCATGACATCGTCGAGCGCGATCTCGCCCTTGCCGTGGGTATAGAGCGCCAGCTTGCGCAACTCGTTGCGCGAGGCCTGGCGGTCGCCGCCGAGCAACGACATCAGCACGGCGCGCGCGTCCGCGGCGATCCGCAGATTGGAAGTCCGCAATTCCTCGTCGATCAGCCGGGCAAGGTCGCGCTCGGTGTCAGGATAACAGGCGATGGCGACCGCGGTCTTGGCGCGCTCGCAGGCCTTGCGCAGCGGCGACTCGGGCCGCAGCTCGCCGGCCTCGATCACGATGCGGCAATCCTTCACCGGCGAATCGGCCAGCGTATCGACGCCGCTGGCAAAACTGCGGGAGCCGGCGCGCACGCGAATGGCGCGGCGGCCGCCGAACATCGGGATTGTCATGGCCTCGTCGACCAGCCGCGACGGCTCAGCCGACAGTTCGTCGCCGTCCAGCCGCACCAGCGAGAAGGGATCGTTGGGATCGTCGACGGCGGAGGCGATCAGCGCTTCGGCGCGCTCACGGACCAGGCCGGCGTCCGGGCCGTAAAGCAGGATGATGGGGCGGCCGGGATCGGGCCGGGCGAGAAAAGCGTCGATGTCTTTTCCGCGAAGCGCAACCACGACGGGCCTTTCTGGGCGTCATTCCAGGACGCGCGTCTTGGCGTGGACCCGGAATCTAGAGATTGTTGCGCGAGATTCCCCGATGTGCAATTGCACATCTGAGGTTCGTGCTTCGCACGCCCCGGAATGACGGAACGTCAGGTGCCGGCGTAGAAGAACGATGCCAGCCGGGTCTGGATGTTTTCCGCGATCTCCTGGGCGGCGCGATCCTCGGCGTCGCGGAAGGCGCGCTGGCGGGCGAAGCGCTGCAGATTGCCCGGGATGTCGTATGACACGCGGGAGAAGGTCGTCCCGGTCATGACCGATTTGTTGGTCGTAAGGTCGATCAGATTGTACTGCGCGTCGATGCCGTAGTTTTCGCTCGACGGCAGCGCGGTGGCCGGGTCGAGCATCAGCGAGGACCGCGAGGTGTTGAAGCGCAGCACCAACTTATGGGTCGGCGGCATGCCGGTGGCGTTGCCGTAAAGCTTGAACGCCAGCGCGTTACGGATCTCCACCTGGATCCGCGCTTCGCGGGACGCGTTTGGCTTGTCGACGGGCGGGATTTCCACGCCCATCAGCTTTTCCCGCAGGCCGGGCTTGCCGTCATTGCGTTCGGCATACATCGGCTGGAAACAGCCGGCCGTGAGCGCCGCCAGAGCGGCGACGGCGATGAGCCGAACGGCGATCCGGGTCCTAGCCAACGACATTCACGATCCTCATGGGAACTACGATTACCTTGCGGACGGCCTTGCCGCCGAGAGCGACTTTTACCGCATCGAGCGCCAAAACGGCAGCCTCAATTTCCGGATTTTGGGCGACCCGTGGCACGGTAACATCACCCCGTTTCTTGCCGTTGACCTGGACCACCAGCGTCACGGTGTCTTCAACCAACAAATCGCGTTCGATTTGGGGCCAATCGGCCTCCGAAATCAGCCCGGACTGCCCCAGAACCTGCCAGCACTCCTCGGCCAGATGCGGCATCATCGGCGCGAAAAGTTGAACCAGGATGACCGAAGTCTCCCGGACCGCCCAAGCGGTGTCCGGCGACGGTGTTCCGCCCTTGCCCAGCACCTCGGCCAGCACGTTGGCGAATTCCCGGATATGGGCGAGGCAGACGTTGAAATGCAGCCGCTCGATCCCGGACGACACCTTGTCCAGCGCACCATGGGCGGCCTTGCGCAAGCCGAGCGCGTCGGCGCCGAACGAGGCCGGACGGTCGGTCGGGGCATTCTTGGCGATCTCGGCTGATTCGTTCACCAGCCTCCACAGCCGTTGCACAAAGCGCGAGGCCCCCTGCACCCGCTCGTCGCTCCAGATCACGTCGCGGTCCGGCGGCGAATCGGACAGCATGAACCAGCGGGCGACGTCAGCGCCGTAGCTCGCGATGATGTCGTCGGGGTCGACGGTGTTCTTCTTCGACTTCGACATCTTCTCGATCGGGCCGATCGCGACCTCCTCGCCGCCTTCAATCATGGTGGCGCGGCGCTCGCCGCCGATTACCTCGACCTTCACCTCGGCCGGCGTGACATAAGCGCCGTCGGCCTTCTGATAGGTTTCGTGCACCACCATGCCCTGCGTGAACATGCCGGCGAACGGCTCGTCCATGCCGATATGGCCGGTAGCCTTCATCGCGCGGGTGAAGAAGCGGCTATAGAGCAGATGCAGAATCGCGTGCTCGACGCCGCCGATATACTGGTCGATCGGCAACATGCGGTTGACGAGCGGCAGCGTGGTCGGCGCGTTCTCGTTCCAGGGATCGGTAAAGCGCGCAAAGTACCAGGACGAATCCACGAAGGTGTCCATGGTGTCGGTTTCGCGCTGCGCCTTGCCACCGCATTTCGGGCAGGCGACGTGCTTCCAGGTCGGATGATGGTCGAGCGCGTTGCCCGGTTTGTCGAAGGTGGCATCCTCCGGCAGCACCACGGGCAACTGATCGTCCGGCACCGGCACCACGTCGCATTTCGGGCAATGGATAACGGGGATCGGGCAGCCCCAGTAGCGCTGGCGCGAGATGCCCCAGTCGCGCAGGCGGAAATTCACCTGCCGCTCGCCGACCGGCGCATTGCCGCGCATCTCATTTTCCAAGCGCTTCGCGACGTCTTCCTTGGCTTGCTCGATGGTCATGCCGTCGAGGAAGCGGGAATTGATCATGCGGCCCTCGCCATCATAGGCGGTGTCCGTGATGACAAACGACTTTGGGTCCTGGCCCTCGGGGCAGACCACCGGGATATTGCCGAGCTTGTACTTGTTGACGAAGTCGAGGTCGCGCTGGTCATGCGCCGGGCAGCCGAAGATCGCGCCGGTGCCGTACTCCATCAGCACGAAGTTCGCCACGTAGACCGGCAGCTTCCAGCTCGGGTCGAACGGATGAACGGCCTTGATGCCGGTGTCAAAACCCTGCTTCTCGGCGGTGTCGATGATCTCCTGCGCGGTGCCGATCTTTTTCACGTCCGCGATGAATTCGGCGAGCTTTGGATTCTTCGCCGCCGCGGCCTGCGCCAGCGGATGATCCGCCGCGATCGCCATGAACTTGGCGCCGAACAGCGTGTCGGGCCGCGTCGTGAAAATCTTCAGCTCCGACTCGCCTGACGGCGTCGTGGCCGGATCGAGCGCGAAGCGCAGCAACAGGCCTTCGGAGCGGCCGATCCAGTTGCGCTGCATCAGCCGCACCTTGTCGGGCCAGCGGTCCAGACCGTCCAACGCGTCCAGCAGCTCCTGCGAGTATTTTGTGATCTTGAAGACCCACTGGCTCATCTCGCGCTGTTCGACAACCGCGCCGGAGCGCCAGCCGCGGCCGTCGATCACCTGCTCGTTGGCGAGCACGGTCATGTCGACCGGGTCCCAGTTGAGCTTGCGCTTCTCGCGCTCGGCCAGCCCCACGCGCAGCATGTCCAAAAACATCTTCTGCTGATGCTTGTAATAGCTGGGGTCGCAGGTCGCGAACTCGCGCGCCCAGTCGAGCGACAGCCCGATCGACCGCAGCTGCTTCTTCATCGCGGCGATGTTGTCGTAAGTCCATGCCTTTGGCGCGACCTTGCGCTCGATTGCGGCGTTCTCGGCCGGCAGCCCGAAGGCGTCCCAGCCCATCGGGTGCAGCACGTTGAAACCCTTGGCGCGCATGAACCGCGCCAGCACGTCACCCAGGGTGTAATTGCGGACATGCCCGATATGGATGCGCCCGGACGGGTAGGGGAACATCTCGAGCACATAGTATTTCGGCCGGGGATCGTCGTTTTTCGAGGCGAAGATCGCCTTTTCGTCCCACTGGCGTTGCCAGCGCGGCTCGGAATCACGGGCGTTGTAACGTTCGGAGGTCATGGAATCGTAGCGCTTTTTGTGGATTCGGGTCCCGTCCAGAGGACGGCGGACTAGGCCACAAAAGCGGCTGCGGGGTCAACGGGTTGGGGAGGGGAGGAAGGGCATTTGACCGAAGGCGCAGCGCAGCTGCATCACCCCGCCATCGCTATCCCGGATTCATCCACCAGCTTGGCAAAGCCGTGCTCGACGACGGTATTTCGGCCGCGGTGCTTGGCCGCGTAGAGGGCTGCATCGGCGGCCTCGATCAACTCGCCGGGGGTTTGGGCATCGTTCGGAAGGGTTGCGGCGACGCCGACGCTGACCGTGACGGTGCGGTGGCTGGAGGTGCTGTGCGGCAGGCCGAGGTCTTGCACGGTCGCGCGCACCATTTCGCCGATCTCCAGCGCTCGCCGGAGGCTGGTGTTCGGCAGCAGCAGGCAGAATTCCTCGCCGCCGTAGCGGCCGGCAAAACCCATGGTGCCGGCGGCGATACCGGCCAGCGCTTCGCCAAGCCTGGTGAGGCAGGTGTCGCCTTCCGGGTGGCCATAGGTGTCGTTGTAGAGCTTGAAGTGATCGACATCGATCATCAGCAGCGACAGCTCGCTGTTGAATTGCTGCGCCTTCATCCATTCAAAATCCAGCCGGCTCTGGAAGCCGCGGCGGTTGGCGAGGCCGGACAGCATGTCGATCGAGGCCATCACGGTGAGCCGGTCGTTGGTGGCGACCAGTTCGCGCTCGCGCTGGCTAAGCTGGGCCGCCATCGCGTTGAAGGCGCGGGCCAGCGGCATGAACTCGGCCGGCAGGCGGCTGCGCGCAACGCGGGCCGACGAATCGCCCTCGCCGAACCGCTTGGCCATGCCGGTCATGACTTCGATCGGCTTGATGATGAGCTTCTCGGCGCCGATCAGCGCACCGAGCAGCACGAACAGGCAGACAAATGCCAACTGCAGATAGGCGGTGCGGATGTCGCGATTGATCGCGGCCGTCACCTTGGCCTCGTCGACGCTGACGACCAGGCGCGATTGCGTTCCTGGAATGCGAGCGAAACTGATGGCACGCCTGGAGCCGTCGGTCGCGGTAAAGGAAATCGAGCCCGTATCGGAGTTGGCGCTGAGCGCCTTGTAGGTGATGGCCGACAGCAGCGGCACATTGCCGAGCGGCTGGCCGATCATGCTGGCCCGGTCGGGCGGCGCCGCCAGCACGACGCCGGCGCTGTCGATCAGCAGCGCTGAAATGCCCGGCCGTCCGCTGAAATTGGCCATGATCTTCGACAGCCAGTCGAGATTGATGCCGGCGACTGCTACCGATTCTTCCTCCGGATTGATCGCGGAAACCGGATAGGCCGCCATCATGATCGGCCGGTTGTTGGTTTTGCCGAACAGGTAGTCGCTGAAGACGAAATCGCGGGTTTCCTGCGCCTTCCGGAAATAGTCGCGATCGCCGATGTTCATGCCGACCTGAATGTTCAGCGTGGAACACTGCACCACGCCTTCCTTGCTCACGAGCATGATGCTGCGGATCCAGGGCAGGTTGGCGGGCAGGCTGGCGCGCAGGATCTCGCAACTGCGCCCGATGCCGCTGGCCGCGCGGATATAGGCGGCGGATTTCAGCATCGTCTCGACGGAGGAGATCACCTCGCGCTGGGTCTCGGCGCTGTGGTGGGTGATATTGGCGTATTCTTCCGAAGCCGTTGCGATCTGCCTGGCGCGGGTGTCTTCGAGCGAGCGGACGCGCTCAAACATCAAGGGCGCCACCAGCAGCACGGCCAGCATGGCAAGCCGCGCCCGGATTCCCAGAAGCTTCTTGAGTTTGACCCGTTTGCGGTTGAAAGTTACGCCAGACATCTTGCCCCCCACACCGCAGGGTAGATTGAAGGGTTCAAAAAGCCTTTCCCGAACTTGGTAAAATTCGAGGAAATGCCGTAAATTTACCGCCGAAATCAGGACATGACGCGAGAGAGATGACAACGCCGCTAACCAAATCTTTACCAAACGGTCTCGCCCAGGTGGAGCAGGACATCGCGCGTGCGTGCAAGGAAGCGCGTCGCGAGCGCGCGTCGGTGACGCTGATCGCAGTGTCGAAAACGTTCGACGCCGCAGCCATTTCACCGGTCATAGATGCCGGTCAACGCGTGTTCGGCGAAAATCGCGTGCAGGAAGCCAAGGCGAAATGGCCGGCGCTGGTGTCGGCCTGTCCCGGAATTGCATTGCATCTGATCGGACCGCTGCAATCCAACAAGGCCAAAGAGGCCGTGGCGCTGTTCGACGCCATCCATTCGGTCGACCGTCCCAGCATTTGCGAAGCGTTAGCCAAGGAAATCAATTCCCAGAACAAGCGGCCGGAATTGTTCGTTCAGCTGAACACCGGGGAGGAGCCGCAAAAGGCCGGCGTCGCACCGGGCGACGCCGACGCCTTCATCGCGAGCTGCCGCGACACATACGGCCTGGTCATTTCCGGCCTGATGTGCATCCCGCCGGTCGACGAGGCGCCGGCGCCGCATTTCGCGTTGACGGCCAAGATCGCCGCGCGCACCGGATTGAAC
>Ga0307499_10000163_pt1 | contig 24369 bp, 21 predicted proteins | sample 13_S_MG_FD_201363 | JGI IMG/M metagenome (GOLD analysis project Ga0307499, IMG submission 201363) | Soil microbial communities from Populus trichocarpa stands in riparian zone in the Pacific Northwest, United States - 13_S | ecosystem: Environmental > Terrestrial > Soil > Riparian zone > Trees... | reverse complement strand
GGCGCCCAGGCGGGATCTTCATGTCGAAGGCGGAGGCCAGATGCAGCGCCTCGATCTCCGCCATCCAGGTGAAGGAGAGCTGATAGTCCGTCCAGTTGCCCTTGGAGACGATAGTGACTTCGTCTTCGCCGGAGCGCTCGAACGCCCAATTATTCTCGGCGGCAATGTCCTCGACCGCCGCGAGCGGGTTGTTCCGGGAATCGATAATGCCTTCGAGGAGGGACATGCCGTCTCGACCTTGTTTTTGAATTCTTCTGATACGCACGCGGAGCACGCCGCACTTTGAACTGATGCGTCGCCGCCGGCTGCAATCCCCCCGATCGCTGATCCTCCCGGGGTTGCCGAGGCTCAAGTGATGTGATTTGCGGAATCCGCGCAACTCACCCCTGAGTCCGTCCACAGGCCAAAGCAGCGTCGTCCACAGCAGATCGCAGCCTGAGTTATTAATTAGAGAACAAACCAGAATCGGATTCGAGCGCCGAGGAGTCCGGCGGCCGGCCAAATCACGCCCGTCCGCCACAATAGTTAATAGATCGTGATGGTTAATAGACCGTTAACTCCCCTGGGATGACTACATTTAGCGTCTCTCGCCGCCGCTACACCTACGCATGAGGAGGGCAGCGGCTGGTTCCGGCCTCCACGCGCGAGGATTCGAATGGCCGATGCGGCGCGGCAACAGCTTCTGCAAATTACCGACCGTGATCACGCGACTGCAGGAAATTCCCGAACTGCTGAAAGCAGATCAACGGGCGGCTTGAAGCGCCCGCGAACACGCCGCGGTCTTAACTCTCGTGCGCGACCAGCAGCGGGCAAGCCACGATGGCTGTCGCCAGCCACGCACCTTCGATTTCGACGCAGGCGCGGGAAGCGTCGATGCGCAGACCATATCGCTCCAGCAAGGATTCGCGGATCGGCTTGCCGCTTGTGTGCAATCCCCATGCGCCGCCCGGCGGCAAATCCTTCAAGGCGGTGCGAATGCGGCGGTCGAACTTGCCGTCGGGCATGATGGGCAAGGCAATGTCGGCGATCTGATAGAACCGCGACTGCGGTGGCAGCAGCGGGGCGATATAGGCCAGCGGTTTGTCGAGGAGAAAATAGAGGGCGGGCTGCTCGAGGGATTTCGAGATCGCCGGGTTGAACGGGTTGGACCAGGGGCGGCGGAACCAGTCTCCCGGTTGCGACCACAATGCGACGGCCAGGGCGACGGCAAGCATCAGCGCATTCAAGCGCACCGGGGATGCGTGGAGCGGGGCAGGTCCGGGCGCGCCGGCCATGCAGCGTGCAATCAGCAGCACGATCAGGGGCGCGCACAATAGCTCGAGCACGATCGCGTAGCGCTGGATCGAAAACACGGCGAGCCATGCCGCATAGGAGACGGCGAAGAACAGCAGGAACTGAGTGTCGCGGCGCGTGAAGATGTCGACGCGGGTGATCATGCTTCGGCCGATGCCGAGCACGATCAACACGGTTGCGACCGCGAACCGCGCGTCGCGGAACGGATATTCCGAACTCCTGTTGTCGCCGACCAGCCAATAGAAGGGATACGCCAGGGCATCCAGCATGCCCCGGGGCAGGAATTGCCAGTCCATGATGTTCATCGGGACCAATTCGCGGGACTGGAATACGGCATTGAAGAGCGGGAAGATCGGATTGCCCATCTCGCGCCAGAGCATCAGCCCCCACGCGCCGCCGGTGGCCAGCGCGCCGACCGCGCCGCCAACGCCGAGGCAGAGCGTTGCCTTTAGCGGCCGGCTGGCGGCGAGCACGGCCGCGGCGGCGCCGAGCGCATAGACGGCATTGGTCAGCTTCAGCCCGACGGCCGCGCCGATCAGCAGGCCCGCGAGAACGTAGCGTCCATGATGCGATCCATCCGCCGACAGGATCAGGACACAGCCGGCCAGTATAGGAAGCGCGGTGAGAATGTCGGAGAAGCTGGTGCCGACTTCCGAGAGCGTCATCGGCCCGACCGCGGCAATCAGGATCGCTGCGCCGATCGCGCTCGCCGTCGCCGTTTCCCGCAGCAGGACGCGGACGAGAAAATAGATCAGCAGCAGATTGAGGCCGTGTACCGCGCCCATGATCATCAGACCGTAGGGCAGCGGCAGCAGATGGCGCAGATAGTAGATCGGGAAATAGACGGCCGGGTTGAAATAGGTCTGGAAGCCGGCCGGCATCGCGTCGATGCCATAGCGGTCGTTGATGACCGCCCAGACATTGTACTCGTGGTAATTCAGCCAATCCCAGTTGACGTCTTCGCCGATAAACCAGGTGTAGATCGCGCCGGCCAGCAGCGAGCCGAGCGCGATGGCCATCGGCACCAGGACGCTGGTTTGAAGAATCGGCGTTTGCCAGGCCCGGTCCGCGGGACTTGCTGGATCCGTGTCGGCAACGTCAGCGGCGTGTGTCACGCGTGTCCCCTGTGCGTCACCCGGGCGATCTGGAATTGGGCACGATAGACACATCTAGGACGCCGGTTTTAAGGATTCGTGAATGTTTCGCCGTGCATCGATACGCCCCGGATCGTTCGCAAATCGTGCGTTAACGCTCATTCGCTAGCGTCGCACAGCTTCCACGCAGGATGGGTCCATGACCTCGGAATTCTCAGCCGCCTCCCTCCGCTCGCCGGGTATGGCGGGACGGGAAGGGCTGGCCCCGATGCCGCTGCTCTTTACCGGGCTGGTGTTCCTCGCCGCTATCCTGCTGCGGCAAGCCGTTCCGCTGAACACGGACGTGAGCTGGCTGCTGGTGGTGTGCGAGCGCATGCTGGATGGTCAGCATCTCTATCGCGATATCATCGAGATCAACCCGCCCATGGCGGCCTTCGCCTATCTGCCGGGCGTGGCGCTGGCGCGCGTTCTCGGCGTCGATCCGCGGCATGTCATCGATGCCCAGCTTCTGCTGCTGGCGGCGGCCTCGCTGTTCGCGGTATCGCGCATCCTGCGCCTGTCGCCGTCGCTGGCGCCATTGAACTGGGGTCCGCTGGCGCTCTGGGCAGCGGCCGTGGTGACGATCCTGCCGATGCATGTCTTCGCCCAGCGCGAACACATGGCCATGCTGACCTTCCTTCCCGCGCTCGCCGTCTACGCGCTGCGCAGCAATCGCGAGCCGTTACCGCTATGGGCGATCCTGATCGCCGGTGTGGGCGCCGGCATCACGCTGGCCTTCAAGCCGTTCTTCACGGTGCCGGCGGCATTCTGCATCCTGTTCGCTGCCATCCGTTCGCGCTCCTGGCTCACGCTGTTTGCGCCGGAGAACATCATCGCGGCCGTGCTGGTGATATCGGTCAGCGCCGGCACGTACATCTTTTACCCCGAATATTTCACGGTCACCTATCCGCTGGTTCGCGACACATATTTGTCCTGGTCGATGTCGGCCTCGGCTATCTTCCTGAACGACGCCACGCTGGTCTTCGCGATCGCAATGGTGTCGGTGCTGCTGGCACGGCAGAACCGAACGTCCGACCCGTTGTTGCTGGTTGCGATGCTCGCCGCCGCCGGATTTGCCATCTCGTTCTTCCTGCAGCGGCGCGGCTGGGCCTATCACTCCTATCCGATGGTCGCGGTGGCGTTGCTTGCGATGGGCTATGCACTGACGGCAGAAGCGGGATCGCGTTCGCGCCGTGCTGAAGCCCTTTCGGCGCTGGTGCTGGCGGTAGCCTTCATCGTCGGCATGCATTGGTTTTATGCCGGCGTCTATGTCGGTCCGATCAGGCAAGCGGTCGAGGGTCTCAAGCCGCATCCCCGGATACTGGTGTTGAGCGGCGAGGCCGCCATCGGTCACCCGCTGGTGCGGGATATCGACGGCGTCTGGGTTTCCCGCCAGGAGAATCTCTGGATACGCGAGTTCGTGCGGCTGACGCGCGAACGGACCGTTGTCGACGCAGCGACCGATGCCAAGCTGAACGGCTATCTGGCGCTCGAGCGCAAATGGCTGATCGAGGATTTCAAGAAGCTGCCGCCTGACCTTGTCCTGGTCGACAATCTGCGCAACAAGTGGGGCGCCTGGGCGCGCGCCGACGACGAAATATCGCAGCTGCTTAAGCCCTATACGTTGGTGCGTTCGGTCGAGGGGATCGACATCCTGCGCCGGAACGACTAGCGATTCGGCTATTTCTGCGAGACGCCGATGATGAACGTGTAAGGCACGCGCGAATAGTCGTCGCGAATCGCGAGGTTTACTTTTCCGAAGGCGCGCCGAAGCACCTGGTCGTAGCCGTCGCGGTCGCGGACGAACTCGCCGCGGTCGTTGTCGAGCAGCCATTTGGCGATGCGCGACTGGCCTTCGCGGTAGCAGCCGTCGAGGGTGAACAGAACGCCGTCACTCCTGAGGACGTCGCGGATGTCGGCGAGCGTGGCCTGCAGGCCGTCGTCGGCGATGTGATGCAGCACGCCGTTCATCATGACGACGTCGGCGCCGGCGAATTCGCGGGCGGCCGCGGCATCGAAATGGCGGCAGTGAAACGTGCCGAGATGGCCGAACGCGCGCCTCGCATAGGCGATATAGGCCTCGTCGATGTCGAAGCCGGTATATTCGATACCTTCCGGCAGGTGGCGCAGGATATGGCCGGGCCCGCATCCGATATCGATCACCCGCATTCCCGGCCGCAGCGTCAGGTAATCGGCAATCGCCTTGATGCGGGCGCCGAAGAATCCGCCGGCATTCTGGTAGGCCTGGTAGAGCGCAGGATGGCTCAGGATTGCTTTCATCAGGAGATCTCGTCGTAGGCGTGGCTGCGCGCTTTCGGTCCCGACTGGGCCAGCAGGGTTTTGAACGCTGTCGGTTCCATGTCGTCCTCACCGCCGGCCGCGCTGTGCGGCAGCCGTCCACGCCGGTGAATGTGCGAGATCACGAACAGCGGGCGGTTTTTCGACTGGATGTAGATGCGGCCGATATATTCCCCGATCAGCCCCAGCACGAGAAGCTGGACCGAGGAGATCATCACGACCAACAGCGTCAGACTGGTCCATCCGGGAACGGTGCCCGAGAGGATCCAGCTGATCACGGCGCCGATGCCGACGAAGGTGAGGACGGCGGTCAGCAGCGCGCCGACATAGGTCGCGATCCGCAGCGGCACCATCGAGAAGCTGATCAGCGCGTCGGCTGCAAAGCTGATCATCTTCGCCAGCGGATATTTGGTCGAACCGGCGTAGCGCGGATTGCGGTCGTATTCATAGGCGACCTGCTTGTAGCCGAGCCATGCCACCATGCCGCGGATGAAGCGGTCATGCTCCGGCATCTGCACGAGCTGGTCGGAAATGCGCCGGCTCATCAGTCGGAAATCGCCGGTGTCCACCGGGATCTGGACCCGTGTGATCCGGGCGAGCAGGCGATAGAACGCTTCTGCCGATTTCTTCTTGAAGCGGGTTTCGCCGGCGCGACTGCGCCGCAGGCCGTAGACGACGTCGGCGCTTTCCTGCGCCATCATCTCGTACATCGGCGTCAGAAGTTCCGGCGGATCCTGCAGGTCGGCGTCGATGATCAGCACGAGGTCGCCGCGCACGGTGGAGAGTCCCGCCGTCAGCGCCAGTTGATGTCCGTGGTTGCGGGAGAGCCGTACGGCTACGACGTTGCGATCTTCCGTCGAGAGCTGGTTGATCAGCTTCCAGGTGTCGTCGGTCGAGCCGTCATCGATCAGGATCAGCTCGAACCGTTGGCCGCACAGCGCACGCGCCGCGGCCGTCATCCGGTGGTGAAACTCGCGCAGGCCTTCCTCTTCGTTGTAGCAGGGTACAACGATGGACAGAAACATCTTGCCAGGGCGTGGCGTCCCGTCCTGAATTTCCATGGGTCTGGCGGCCTGTCCGGCAATGAATCGGTGCGAATTGCTGCCAGCGATAATCAATGAAGCCCGGTTAATTGTTCATCAATTTTTAGAGCCGCCGGGGTACGATTCGTCGAAGCACGCTGCGGCTGAATTAATCAAATGTTTAGGCGCTATCTAAACGTTGCGTCACGATGCAACTCCGACCCCTGTTTGCGGCAATGGAGCGGCCGGCGTCGTTCGGGAAGGTGGATCGCTGACATGGACAAGGCCGAATTCGATCGCTTTGCCGACGCCTATTACGACCAGCATCGCGAGAACGTTGCGGTCACCGGCGAGGGCCCGGAATATTTCGCCGAGTACAAGATCAGGCAGCTCCGGGCGATCGTCGAACGCGAGCAGGTCGGCGTGTCGAGGATCTGCGACTTCGGCAGCGGGATCGGCAATTCCATTCCGTTCTTCCGAAAATACTTTCCCGATGCAGCGCTGACATCATCGGACGTCTCGGAGCGCAGCCTCACGCTCGGCAAGCAGCGCTACCCCGGCGACGGCGACACCATTCTGATCGAGGGCAACCGCATCCCCTGCGAGGGAGGCAGCTTCGATGTCGCGTTCTCGGCCTGCGTGTTCCATCACATCCCTCACGAGGAGCATGTGAAATGGCTGAAGGAGCTGCATCGGATCACGCGTAGCGGTGGCCTGATTGCGATCTTCGAGCACAATCCGCTCAACCCGTTGACGGTTCATGCGGTGAATACGTGTCCGTTCGACGAGAACGCCAGATTGATCTTTGCGTGCAGTCTGGCGAAGCGATTGCGTGTCGCGGGATGGGCTTCGCCCCGTGTTCAATACAATCTGTTTTTCCCGCGCGGCCTCGCGCGGCTGCGTCCGTTTGAGGCCAGTCTCGGCTGGCTTCCGTTCGGCGCGCAATATGTGGCCTTCGCGCGCAAGACGTAGCTCTTATTCCGGCTTGAGGCCGCCCGTGCGCACCACCTTGCCCCACTTCTCGGTTTCGTCCGCGATCAGCTTGCCGAAAGCGGCCGGTGCGCCCGGCATCGGGTCGCCGCCGATGGCGGCAAGCTTTGCCTTCATGCCGGGATCGGCGATTGCCGCATTGATTTCCTTGTTGAGTTTTTCGACGATCTCGGCCGGGGTATTTTTCGGCGCGGCGAAGCCGTACCACTGGCTGGCTTCATAACCCGCCACGGTATCCGCCACCGTCGGGACATCAGGCAGATCCGGCATGCGCGTCGCCGTGGTCACCGCGAGTGCACGCAGCTTGCCGGTCTTGACGTAGTCGACGGTGCCGGGTGCCGCGGCAAACAGGATCTGCACCTGGCCGCCGAGCAAATCCGATAGCGCCGGCCCCTGGCCGCGATAGGGCACGTGGACCATGTCGACGCCAGCCATCATCTTGAACAGCTCGCCCGCCATATGCGGCGCGCTGCCGCTGCCGGCCGAGGCCATGTTGACCTTTCCCGGATTGGCTTTGGCGTAGGCGATGAACTCGGCCAGCGTCTGCGCGGGCACCGAGGGGTGGACCAGCACCACCATCGGCACGCGGATGACGCCGGCGACGGGGGCGATGTCGCGGACGAAATTGAAATTGAGTTTTTCGTAGAGCGAGGCGTTGACGGCGTTCGGTACCGTCGCCAGCAGCAGCGTGTAGCCATCGGGAGCGGCGTTCACCACCGCCTCGGTGCCGATATTGCCGCCGGCGCCGGTGCGGTTCTCGACCACGAAGGGTTGCCCGAGGTGATCGGCCAGCCACTGGCCGATCAGGCGCGCGGTGATGTCGACGCCGCCGCCGGCGGCGAAGCCGGCTACGATTTTTGTCGGCCGTGTCGGATAGTCGAGCGCGGACGCCAGTTGCGGCAAGGCGGGTATGGCGATGAGTGCGCCGGCGAGTTTGAGGAAATTCCGGCGAAGTAGAAGTTTCATGCTGAGCGTCCCCCTGTTGGCAGCAAGCCTATCCCAGTTGCCGCGGCCTGAGTAAAGCCGTCCGCGGATTACGCGTCTGCGCCCTGTTCCGGCGGCATGGGGACATGCCGTTTCCCCATGCCAAAGGTGCTTGCCCCTGTCGCGGCGTTTCGTCATATTTCCTGGCAGGTCGTCCATTCCGGGCGGCCGATGTTCTCAGGGCGGGGTGAAAATCCCCACCGGCGGTAAGGGTGACGTAGCCCAAGCCCGCGAGCGCCTTCTTCTCTCCCGAGAAGGAGGGTCAGCAGATTCGGTGTGATTCCGAAGCCGACGGTTACAGTCCGGATGAAAGAGAACGGTTTGCGGCAACCTTCGCGCATTTGCGCGTGGGCTGACGTCGTTCCGTATGCCCTGATTCTGGTCCTGAAAGAGGAAAGCCATGAATCAGATGTTGCAAGAGCCTGAAGTCCAAACCCCACCCCAGACGGTCGAAGCGAGTCACGTTCCTGACGTGCCCGAGCGTCCGCCAGCGCCGGCGCACCCGCGTTTCGTCAAGCCGCAGCGCGTCGCCTTCGTGCAGTCGTCCTGGCACCGCGACGTGGTCGAGGAATGCCGCATCGCGTTCCTCGAAGAGATCGAGGCGAGGCATATTTCGCGGGCGCAGGTCGATCTGTTCGAGGTGCCGGGTTCGTTCGAGATACCCCTGCATGCGCAACTGCTGGCCAAGACGCGGCGCTACACCGCGATCGTGGCCGCCGGCCTCGTGGTCGACGGCGGCATCTACCGCCACGAATTCGTCGCCGACACCGTGATCAAGGCGCTGATGGACGTGCAGCTCAAGACGGAAGTGCCGATATTCTCGGCGGTGCTGACACCGCAGCAATTCCACGACAGCGCCGTGCACCACGACTTCTTCCGCAAGCATTTCGTCATCAAGGGCATCGAGGTCGCGGAAGCCTGCGCCAGCACGCTGCACAGCCTGGAACGGCTGCGCGGACAGGTGGCTGCGGGAATCGTGTAGTCTCCGGATTCGTAGGATGGGTAGAGCGAAGCGAAACCCATCATGCCCCGCGCCGGGACTGTTGATGGATTTCGCTGCGCTCTACCCATCCTACGGGCTACGGCAAGGCGGCAGGATTGCGGGGGTAAGCCCCTCACGATCGGCTGATTGTCAATTCCGCCGCCGCGTCTATAAACTCGGCGGTGGGAGGAGGCACGCCCGTGGAGACGGGCGGCCGAGACGATCATGTTCGAAGGACACGATCCCTATCTCGTCGCGCTCTCGGTGGCGATCGCGATTCTGGGAGGATACACCGGCTTCGGCCTCGCCGCGCGCATCCGCGGGACGCCGGACGCTAGTCATCGCCTGCTGTTGGCGGGTGCCGCATTCTTTCTCGCCGTCGGCATCTGGACCATGCATTTCGTCGGCATGCTGGCGGCGCCGCTGCCGGCGGGCGCGGTCTATCTGGTGCTGCCGACCATCATCTCGTTCCTGATCTGCGCACTGGTCGTGGGTATTTCCCTTTTCTTCGTCAGCGTCGGTGAGCCGTCGATGCTGCGCGTGGCGTCCTCGGCGGTGCTGCTCGGGGTGGGTATTGCCAGCATGCACTATGTCGGCATGCATGGATTGTCGGGCAATTTCGCCATGACGCATGATGCCGCCATGGTCGGGCTGTCGGTCCTGATTGCGATCGCCACCGCCTATGGCGGCCTGCGTGCCTTCCTGGCGCGGCAGGGCGGCGTGCAGCTCGCCCTGAGCGCGGTTGCCTACGGCTTTGCGGTCGCGGGCATGCACTACACCGCGATGGCCGGCATGCATCTGGTTCCACCGGAGCAGGGATCGCACCACCACGTCGAAGGGCTGACCGCGTCGCCGCAAATGCTGTCGCTGGTCGTGGCCTTGCTCTGTTTCGTGATTGCGGCGGGTTTCCTGCTGTCGCTGGTGCCGGATCCGCGCAAGAAGGCCGCGGCGACGGCGGATGCGGTCGCCGCCATCCCTGCGGCAGTCGCCATTGCCGCGGATATCCCGCCGGCGGACTCCAGCTCCGCGACGACCAGCCCGCGGCTCCGGCCGACGCCGCTCGGCGGCATCGGCCAGCCGCCCCGCTCAGCACCCGCGCCAAGGTTGCCCGTCGAAGGCGCTGACGGCACCCATTTCATCGACAGCGCCGACGTCCGGAGCGTCCGGGCCGACGCTCACTATACAAAGGTGCATGACGGTACCCGGGAGCGGATGTGCCCGTGGTCGATATCGGAGGCCGAAGCCCAGCTCGACCCCGGTTTGTTCGTCCGCGTGCACCGCAGCCACATCGTGGCGATGGCGCATGTCACCTTCGTCCGCAAGGAAGGCGACGGTGCCATCGTGGAACTCGACGGCCCTTCGCCGCACCGGGTGCCGGTGAGCCGCGCCAAGATCGCCGAGGTTAAGGCCCGGCTTGGTCTCGCACGCCGCCACGCTTGACCGCACATCGCGCCACGAAATCGCCAATAGGTAGCCAAGGCTGACGCATTTCGTGCGCGACTATCCGCATTTCGTGCGCTTTTCCGGTCCTTGTGCCCGCGCGATTGCGTTTTAGAACCACTCCAACCAGCCTCCCGCCAACGTCCACGCGCCAAAGAGAAGCGCTCAAAGGACGAATGGAGGAGACCCATGATCCCTGGCCCATTCAGCTATCATCGGCCGGCGACGGTGGCCGATGCGGTCAAACTGCTCTCGACCCTGGGCGATGAGGCCCGCCCGCTGGCCGGCGGCCACAGCCTGGTTCCAATGATGAAGCTCAGGCTCGCGAGCCCTGAGCATCTGGTCGATCTGCATGGCGTCGCCAGCCTCAAGGGCATCCGCCGCGACGGCAACACCATCGTGATCGGCGCGATGACCACCCAGCACGATCTGCTGGCGTCCGAGGAGATCGGCAAGTCCCTGCCCATTTTGCACGAAACCGCGCTTCTGATCGCCGATCCCCAGGTGCGCTATCGTGGCACCATCGGCGGCAATGTCGCCAATGGCGATCCCGGCAACGACATGCCGGCGCTGATGATGACCCTGGGCGCCAGCTACCGCCTCGAAGGCGCGTCCGGCGCGCGTGAGGTCGCAGCCGGCGAGTTCTATCAGGGCGCCTATTTCACCGCGCTGGAACCCGGCGAGCTACTGACAGCGATTTCGATTCCGGTCCCGCCGGCCGGTCACGGCTATGCCTATGAGAAACTCAAGCGCAAGGTCGGCGACTATGCCACGGCCGCCGCCGCCGTGGTGCTGACGATGGCGGGCGGCAAGGTCGCCACCTGTCAGATTGGGCTAACGAACCTTTCGGAAACGCCGCTGCTGGCCGAGGACGCGGCGAAGGCGGTGATTGGCACCAGCCTTGATCCGGCCTCGCTGAAAAAGGCCGCCGCCGCCGCGGAAGCGATCATGTCACCGGCCGCGGACGCCCGCGGTCCCATCGAATATCGCAAGCATGTCGGCGGCATCATGGTGATGCGCGCACTGCAGCGCGCCGCCGGCCGCGGACGTTAGGGGAGGGACAGATGGCAAAAACTCACGTCACCATGAAGGTGAACGGCGCGGAGGTCGAAGGCCTCGTCGAGCCGCGCACACTGCTGGTGCATTTCATCCGCGAAAATCTCTCGCTCACCGGCACCCATATCGGTTGCGAGACGACCCATTGCGGCGCCTGCACCATCGATATCGACGGCATGTCGGTGAAGTCATGCACCATGTTTGCCGTGCAGGCACAGGGTTCCGACATCACCACCATCGAAGGCGTCGCCAATGCCGACGGTTCGCTGTCGGCACTGCAGGAAGGTTTTCGGATGATGCACGGCCTGCAATGCGGCTTCTGCACGCCCGGCATGATTTTGCGCGCACAGCGGCTGCTGAAGGAAAATCCGTCACCGACGGAGGCGGAAATCCGCATGGGCATTTCCGGCAATATCTGCCGCTGTACCGGCTACCAGAACATCGTCAAGGCGATCCAGTACGCCGCCGCCAAGATCAATGGCGTTGAATTCCAGGAGGCTGCGGAATGAACGACATGACTCCCACGCGGGAACAACGTGAAGCCAAGCTCGAAGGCATGGGCTGCAAGCGCAAGCGGGTCGAAGACATCCGCTTCACGCAGGGCAGGGGCAATTATGTCGACGACCTGAAGCTGCCGGGCATGCTGCACGGCGATTTCGTCCGATCTCCGCATGCCCACGCGCGCGTCAAGAAAATCGACGACACCGAGGCGCTGAAAGTGCCTGGTGTGCTCGCGGTGATCACCGCCGAGACGCTGAAGACGGTCAATCTCGCCTGGATGCCGACGCTCGCCGGCGACGTGCAGATGGTGCTGGCCGACGGCAAGGTGCTGTTCCAGAATCAGGAAGTCGCCTTCGTGGTCGCCACCGACCGGTATGCGGCCGACGACGGCATCAACAAGGTGGTGGTCGAATACGAACCGCTGCCGGTCGTGATCGACCCGTTCAAGGCGATGGACGCGGATGCGCCGGTGCTGCGCGAGGATCTCGCCGGCAAAACGTCAGGCGCGCATGGCCCGCGCAAGCACCACAACCACGTCTTCGAGTGGACTGTCGGCGACAAGGATTTGACCGACGCCGCCTTCCGCAAGGCGGAGGTCACGATCAAGGAAATGATCTCCTACCATCGCACCCATCCGTCGCCGCTGGAAACCTGCCAGTGCGTCTGCTCGTTCGACAAGATCAAGGGCGAGCTGTCGATCTGGGGCACTTTTCAGGCCCCGCATGTGATCCGCACGGTCGTCGCGCTGATTGCGAAAATTCCCGAGCACAAGATCCATGTGATCTCGCCGGACATCGGCGGCGGCTTCGGCAACAAGGTCGGCGCCTATCCCGGCTATATCTGCGCGGCGGTGGCTTCGATCGTCACGGGCAAGCCGGTGAAATGGGTCGAGGACCGTATCGAGAACCTGACGGCGACCTCGTTCGCGCGCGACTATCACATGACGACCGAGATCGCCTCGACGAAGGAAGGCAAGGTCACCGGCCTGCGCGTGCACGTGCTGGCCGATCACGGCGCGTTCGACGCCTGCGCCGATCCGTCGAAATGGCCGGCCGGATTCTTCAACATCGTCACGGGATCGTACGATTTCCCGACCGCGCATCTTGCCGTCGACGGCATCTACACCAACAAGGCGCCGGGCGGCGTCGCCTACCGGTGCTCGTTCCGCGTCACCGAGGCGGCGTACTGCATCGAGCGCGGGATGGATATTCTGGCGCAGAAACTAAATATGGATCCGGCCGAACTGCGTTTGAAGAATTTCATCAAGGCGGAGCAGTTCCCGTATCACTCGGCCTTGGGCTGGGAGTACGATTCCGGCGACTACCACACCGCTATGCACAAGATGATGGAGACGGTCGACTATGCCGGTCTGCGCAAGGAGCAGGCGGCGCAGCGCGCGGCGTTCAAGCGCGGCGAGACCCGCGAGATCATGGGCCTCGGCCTGTCGTTCTTCACCGAGATCGTCGGCGCCGGGCCGTCGAAGAACTGCGACATCCTTGGGATTGCGATGTTCGATTCCTGCGAAATCCGCCTGCATCCGACCGGAGCGGGCATCGCGCGGGTCGGCTCCAAGAGCCAGGGCCAGGGCCACGAGACCACCTGGGCGCAGATCATCGCCACCGAGATCGGCATTCCCGCCGACGACATCATGGTCGAGGAGGGCAATACCGATACCGCGCCTTACGGGCTCGGCACTTACGGCTCGCGCTCGACGCCGGTGGCGGGCGCGGCAATCGCCATGGCCGCGCGAAAGATCAAGGCCAAGGCGCAGATGATCGCGGCCTACAAGCTCGAAGTCCACGAAGACGACCTCGAATGGGATATCGATGGCTTCCGCGTGAAAGGTTTGCCTGAGAAAGCGATGTCCATGAAGGATATTTGCTGGGCGGCCTACAATTCGGTGCCGCCGGGCATGGAGCCGGGTCTGGAGGCGGTCAGCTATTACGATCCGCCGAACATGACCTATCCGTTCGGCGCCTACATCTGCGTGATGAACATCGACGTCGATACCGGGGTCTACAACGTCAGGCGCTTCTACGCGCTCGACGATTGCGGCACCCGCATCAACCCGATGATCATCGAAGGACAGGTGCATGGTGGATTGACCGAAGCCTTTGCGATCGCGATGGGCCAGGAGATCCGCTACGATCCCGAGGGCAACGTGGTCACCGGCTCGTTCATGGATTTCTTCATGCCGACCGCGGTCGAGACCCCGCATTGGGAAACCGACTTCACGGTGACGCCGTCGCCGCATCATCCGATCGGCGCCAAGGGCGTCGGCGAAAGCCCGAATGTCGGCGGCGTGCCGGCGTTCTCCAATGCGGTCAACGATGCGTTCTCGTTCCTGGGGAGCACCCACATCCAGATGCCGCATGATTATTGGCGCAACTGGAAGGCGGCCAAGGATCTGGGAGCGGTGGCGTAACTTCTCGTCATTGCGAGCGCAGCGAAGCAATCCATGTCGCAGCGGAGAAAGAATGGATTGCTTCGTCGCTTCGCTCCTCGCAATGACGACTGATGCAGCAGGCGAAGGCCTCAGACCCTCATGGTGAGGAGCGCGTCTTCGCGCGTCTCGAACCATGAGGCCACGGGAGAAGCAATGAAGAATCGCGAAGAGATCGCGCAAGCGCTGGCCGCCTCCGGCTACATCGCCGACGGCGAACTCGCGACCGCGATCTCGCTGATGCAATTGCTGCGGCGTCCGCTGCTGCTGGAAGGCGAGGCGGGTGTCGGCAAGACCGAGGTGGCCAAAGCCCTGGCATCCGTGCACGCGACCGAGTTGATTCGCCTGCAATGCTATGAGGGGCTCGATCAATCGGCCGCGCTATATGAGTGGAACTACCAGCGGCAGTTGCTGTCGATCCAGGCGCATCGCGGTGATAACCCCGACGATGTCGAACACCAGATCTTTTCGGAAAAGTACCTGCTGGAGCGGCCGCTGCTGGCGGCGATCCGGCGCGCAAAACCGCCGGTGCTGCTGATCGACGAGATCGACCGCGCCGACGACGAGTTCGAGGCGTTCCTGCTCGAACTGCTGTCGGACTTCCAGGTCTCGATCCCCGAACTCGGCACGATCAAGGCCACCACGATCCCGCATGTGGTGCTGACTTCCAACGGCACCCGCGAGCTTTCCGACGCGCTGCGCCGCCGCTGCCTCTATCACTACGTTGACTATCCCGATGTCGATCGCGAAGCGCGCATCATCATGGCACGAATCGATGGCGCGAGTACGTCGCTGTCACTGCAGATCGCGCGGATGGTCGATGGCATCCGCAAGGAAGAGCTGCGCAAGGTGCCCGGCGTCGCGGAGACGCTGGACTGGGCAGCGGCGCTAGTTGGGCTCGATGTGCGCGACCTGCACGACGCGCCTGAGACCGTCCACGAGACCCTGATGTGCCTGCTCAAGACCCACGAAGACAGGTCGCGAGTCACACGAGAGGTCAGCGAACGCCTGTTGGGGAAGGTCGCATGAGCTGCTGTGGCACCAATCCCGGTTACGAAGATCTTGACGAGGTCTCGCGCTTTGTCGCGTCAAGGCTCGCGGCGTTTCTCAAGACTCTGCGCGACAGCGGATTCGCGGTGGGCCTTGCCGAAGGCCAGGATGCGGCGGAACTGATGACGGCGGGCTACGCCGCCAAGCCGGGCCTGCTGCGCTCGGCGTTCAAGCACCTGTTCTCGGCGCGCAAATCCGACTGGGAAAAATTCGACGGCATCTTTGATGCGTTCTGGCTCGGCAGGCGCGTGCGGTCGCGGTCGATGGCATTTGGTTCGTCGAAGGCTGCGAACAATCCATCGCTCAAGACCCTGGCTGACAGCCAGCGCTCCGCTGGCGAGGCTACGATGGATCAGATGCCGTCCACCGACGATGGTGGGGTCGATCGCACCGGCGAAGGCCGCATGGAAGGGGCCTCGCGGGCCGATAATCTCGCCGAGGTGGATTTCCGCAAAATGGCCGACCCTGCGCAGATCGAGCAGGCGCATGAAGCGGCGGCGCGGCTGGCGCGGGCGATGCGCACCCGGCTGACGCGGCGCGACCTGGCGCGGCGGCGCGGCTACCGGCTCGATCTGCGGCGGACCATTCACGGCAATATCAGCCATGGCGGCGTGCCGATCGACCTCGTCAGGCGGCAGCGCAAGACAAAGCCGCTACGGCTTGTCATGCTGCTCGACGCCTCGGGTTCGATGAGCATGTATACGGGCGTATTCCTGCGCTTCATCCATGGCGTGTTGGATCAGTTTCGCGAGGCCGAGGCCTTCCTGTTCCATACGAGGCTCGCCCACGTCTCCGATGCGATGAAGGAAAAGGACGCCGCGCGCGCGCTCGACCGGCTCTCGATCATGGCGCAGGGCACCGGCGGCGGCACCCGAATCGGCGAGAGCCTGCAGACATTCAACCGCTGGCACGCCGCGCGGGTGATCCATTCGCGCACCGTCGTGATGATCGTGTCCGACGGCTATGAGACCGGCGATGCCGCATTGCTCGGGCGTGAAATGGCGGCGCTGGGCCGCCGCTGCCGCCGCATCGTCTGGCTCAACCCGATGATGGCGTGGCAGGGCTATTCGCCGGAGGCCAAAGGCATCAAGGCGGCGCTGCCGCATGTCGATCTCTACGCACCGGCCAATACGCTGAACAGCCTGACGGCGCTCGAACCTTATTTGGTGAAACTGTAGATGGGCCGAGCGATGAGTGCGCATGTCGAAGTGATGGATCTGGTCGCACAGATGAAATCCGCCGAGCAGCCGTTCGTGCTGGCGACCGTCGTGCGCACGGTGTCGGTAACGGCGGCGAAAGCCGGCGCGAAGGCGATCATCCGCCCGGACGGCACCATCGTCGCGGGCTGGATCGGTGGCGGCTGCGCCCGCGGCGCGGTGCTGAAGGCCGCGCGCGACGCGCTGCTGGACGGCGAGCCGCGCATGGTGTCGGTGCAGCCGGAAAACATGCTGGCCGAACTCGGCGTCAAGCCGGGAGAGAATCGCGAAGGCATCCGCTTCGCCAGCAACATGTGCCCGAGCAAGGGCACCATGGACATCTTCGTCGAGCCGGTGCTGCCGCATCCCTCGCTGCTGATCTTTGGCGCGAGCCCGGTGGCGATGTCGCTCGCCGCGCAGGCGCGACCGCTCGGCTATCATGTCACGCTGGCCGCGCCCGCAGCCGATCGCGCAGGCGAGCCCGATGCGCATGTCATCATCGATGGCTTCGAGCCGCGCTTTCTCAACGACGCGCGCCGCTTCGTGGTGGTTTCGACCCAGGGCAAGGGCGATGAAGTCGCGCTCAAGCAAGCCATTGCCATCAAGGCCGAATACCACGCCTTCGTCGGCAGCCGCCGCAAGATGATTGCGCTGCGCGAAAAGCTCGTCGCCGGCGGCATCGCGCGCGAGGCGATCGACCGCGTCAAGGCGCCTGCGGGCCTCGATCTCGGTGCGATCACGCCGGAGGAGATCGCGATGTCGATCCTCGCCGAAATCACCGTCGAACGCCGCCGCGGCCAGCGCGCGGCCAATACCTTTTCCAGCAGATAGGACTTAATCATGCAGATGAACGACAGCCAGCGCATCCCGGCGCCGAAGGAAAAGGTCTGGGCCGCGCTCAACGACCCCGAAATCTTGAAGCAATGCATCCCCGGCTGTCAGTCGCTCGAAATGTCTTCGCCGACCGAAATGACCGCGACCGTCGTGTTCAAGGTCGGCCCGGTGAAGGCGACCTTCAGCGGCAAGGTGACGCTGTCCGATCTCGATCCGCCGAACGCTTATCGAATCTCGGGCGAGGGCTCCGGTGGGGTGGCGGGCTTTGCCAAGGGTGGCGCCGCGGTGAAGCTCAGCGCAGAAAGTCCAGATGTGACCGTGCTGTTCTACGAAGTTGACGCCCAGATCGGCGGCAAGCTCGCGCAACTCGGGTCGCGGCTGATCGATTCCACCGCGAAGAAATTGGCGGGTGAATTCTTTGCTTCGTTTGGACAAGTTGTCGGTGGGGCTGCGGCGACGCCTGCGGAAGCGGCGCCCAAGGGCTGGTTGGGCAAGCTGACCGGCGCGGTATGACCGAGGCTGGTGGGAAGCGGACTGGCCGCTTTTAGGATCCAATGAACGAAACCCGCCATCCACTGTACTTTGGGAGGGAAGAGCAGGGTTGATCATCCTCGTGCCTAAACAGTCTTCCGGCAATGCACCGAAAGCGGCTGTGGTTTTCTCGGCGCAAGCGTGTCCAGCGTTACCTCTCCGAATCGCTCCACGAACAGTGCTTCCGCTCGCGCCATGGTGTCCGCCATAGCGGCGTTGACTTTCCTTTCGACCAGGCAATCAGGGTGATCGCTGCGGTTTCCAATGGCGAAGAGATTGGGTCGGCCAAGCGCTTCATAAACGGCGAGGAGACTGATTTGACGCAACGGGCGCGCCAACTGCCAGCCGCCGCCATGTCCCTTGCCGGACTGGACGTGACCTGCCTTCCTCAAGCCCGCCATGGTCCGCCGGAACACGGCCGGGTTGGTGCCCATGCTTCTCGCCAGAACCTCTGAGGTCACCGGCTCTTCGACTTGCCCCAAGTGCAGCAGCACATGCAGGACGTCGGATAGTCTGGTGTCCCTGTTCATCTCCGAAACCTCACATAATGCGCTGCGCGTCACCGTTGCACGAGGCACCGCATCGATCATTGACAGGAGGCGAGTTCATTCGTATCTTTTAAAGATACATGATCTGCGCCCTTATGTAGCTCCATCTGATACATGCTCTGGAGTTCCCATGTCCACCGCCAACGACGCCAACATGATCGGCGCAAGGAAAGACGTCGTGAGGGAAAGCCAAGGACCTTTCTCGAATCCGGCTTTGGTCGCCACCTATGCGGACGAGACGCCACGGAAGGTGCCGGGGTTGGCCGATCTCCATCGCATGGCGATGCTGCTTCTCAGCGAGCGGGCACAGCAAGCGGCCCATATTCTTGTGATCGGTGCCGGAGGAGGCATGGAGCTGAAGGCGATGGCTGAAGCCCAGCGAAAATGGGTATTCACCGGCGTCGACCCCTCCGCCGCCATGCTCGACCTTGCGCGCCGCAATATCGAGCCGTTCAACGATCGGATCGAGCTGATAGAGGGTACCGTCGATGCGGCACCGTCAGGTTCGTTCGACGGAGCGGCGTGTCTGCTCACGCTGCACTTTCTCGACAAGAGCGAGCGGCTGCTAACGTTGAAGGACATCCATCGCCGGCTGAAGCCGGACGCACGTCTTGTTGTCGCCCATCACAGCGTGCCGAGCGGGGGCGCTGAACGCTGGTTGGCGCGCTCGGTGGCCTTTGCCGACCGCACCAGCGTTGATTGGGAGAAGGCCAAGGCCACCGCCGCGGGAATGGCGCGCTTGCCCCTGCTTTCCGTTGCCGAAGAGGAAGTGCTGCTTTGCGAGGCCGGATTCTCGGATGTCGAGCTCTTCTATGCCGCCTTCTCGTTCCGCGGCTGGGTAGCGAAGGCAAGCTCGGCCTGAGCGCCTCGAGCAGGGTAGCTCGCATGAGCGCAGCGAGATGCGGGGATCACGGCAGAGGGATGAAAGCCCCGGATATCGCTCCGCTCATCCGGGCTACGCCTGCTACGGGCCTGAACTGTACCAGCCGCGGCTGACGTGTCAGACTTCCCTCCAGGTCCAGCAGCAAAGCCCGGCCAAACGGGCATGCTGAAAGGGAGGGAAACGATGAGGCTCGTTGCGAACCTGTTCGCCGTGTTGCTTGTGCTGCTGACCGCGCAGGCGGGATCGGCGCAATCCAATTATCCGAACCGGCCGGTGAAAATCCTTGTCGGCTTCACGCCCGGCACGGCGCCGGACCTTGCGGCGCGGATTCTTGCCGACCGGTTTGCCGAGGTCTGGGGCACGCCGTTCGTGGTCGAGAACGTTCCCGGCGCCGGCAGCAACATCGCCACCGAACGCGTCGCCAAGGCGGCCGCCGATGGTTACACGCTGCTGATGGGCGGCAATTCGGCGCTCGTCATCAATCCGAGCCTTTTTGAACAACTGCCGTTCGACCCGATCAAGGATTTTGCGCCGATCTCACAGGTGTTCATCGCGGCGAACGTGCTCGCCGTTCCAACCGAGCAGCCGGTCAAGACCGTGGCGGAGCTGGTGGCGCTCGCCAAGGCGCAGCCCGGCAAGCTTTCCTACGGCCATGCCGGCGTGGGTACGTCGCAGCATCTCGGCGCCGAATTGTTCAAGTACATGGCGCATGTCGATATTGCATCGGTGCCCTATCGCGGCACCACGGCGTTGATGCCGGACCTGCTCGCGGGCCGGATCACCATGTCGTTCGCCAATATCGTCAACGTGCTGCCGCTGGCGCGCGAAGGCAAATTGCGCGCGCTCGCCATCACCTCGATCAAGCGCTCGGTGCTGGCGCCCGACCTGGCGACCATGGCTGAATCCGGCTTCCCCGGCTTCGAGGCCGTGCCGTGGTTCGGCCTGCTCGCGCCATCAGGCACGCCGAAGGATGTTCTGGACAGGCTGAACGGCGAGACCATCAAGACGCTGGCGATGCCGGAGGTACGCAAGAAGTTCGACGAACTTGGACTCGAACCGGTCGGCAATACGCCAACCGAGTTTGCGGCGGTCATCAGGAAGGAGATGCCCGAGTGGGCCAAGGTGATCAAGGACGCCGGCATCAAGCTCGGCAACTGACCTGCCCTTGCAGGCCCAGCCTTATCCCGCTTGGTCTGCCCGCGCTTTCGGCTATGCTGCCCGGCATCAGTTCACCAGCTAAGAGTGATCAAACATGACCGGGCAGGATTCGTCGGATTGGCTTGGCCTTTCAGGCCGCGTTTGCGTGGTGACGGGTGGGGGCGGCGGCATCGGTCGCGCTACGGCCGTCAGTTTTGCCCGCGCGGGTGCCCGCGTGGCGGCAATCGATCGTGACGAACGCGGGCTTGAAGCGACGCAGGCGGAGCTGCGCAAACTGGGCGATGGCCATCTCGTCGTCAGCTGCGACACCACCAGCGCCGAGAGCGTCACCGCCGCGTCTGAAACGATCGAGAAATCGTTCGGGCCTTGCAGCGTGCTGGTCAACACCGCGGCCATCCTGCGTCCCGGCGCGCTCGACGCTTTATCGCTTGCCGAATGGAACGGCGTTCTAGCCGTTAACCTGACCGGCTACTTCCTTTGCGCACAAGCCTTCGGCCGGCAGATGCGCACACATCGTGGCGGCAGCCTGGTTCATGTGTCGTCCATCGCCGGCAGCAATGCGCAGGGGCAGAGCGGCGCCTACAGCGTCAGCAAGGCCGGCGTGATCATGCTGTCGCGGCAGCTCGCCAACGAATGGGGGCCGCACGGCATCCGCAGCAACGTCGTCAGCCCCGGCATGGTGATCACGCCGATGAGCCAGGCCTTTTACGACACGCCCGGTGTGACCGAGCGGCGTTCGGCGGTGGTGCCGATGCGGCGGGTCGGCATGCCGCAGGATATGGCCGATGCGATCCTGTTCCTCGCCAGCGACCGCGCTTCCTATGTCAACGGCGACGAGATCATGGTCGACGGTGGCTATGCGAACATGCTGATGAATCTGGTGCCGCGGCCGGGATTTGAGTAGCCATCAATCCCTCATGGTGAGGAGGCGCGTAGCGCCGTCTCGAACCATGAGGCCCCGCTGGTGCCATTCATCCTTCGAGACGCCGCTGCGCGGCTCCTCAGGATGAGGTCCGACATCTAGTCGAACAAACTCGACACCGATTCTTCCGCCGCCGTGCGGCTGATCGCTTCCGCGATCAGCGGCGCAATCGAGAGCGTTCGGATATTGGCAGCCTTGGTGACCGCCTCGGTCGGCAGGATCGAATCGGTGATGACGAGTTCCTTCAGCCGCGAACCCGCGATGCGTGCGGCTGCGCCGCCGGACAGCACGCCATGGGAGATGTAGGCGTAGACGTCCTTGGCGCCGTGCGCGAGCAGCGCGTCGGCGGCGTTCACCAGCGTGCCGCCGGAGTCGACGATGTCGTCGACCAGGATGCAGGTGAATCCGGCGACATCGCCGATCACGTTCATGACCTCGGATTCGCCGGCGCGCTCACGGCGTTTGTCGATGATGGCGAGCGAAGTGTTGATGCGCTTGGCAAGCCCGCGCGCGCGCACCACGCCGCCGACGTCGGGCGACACCACCATGACGTTGGCGAGGTCGAAGCGCTCCTTGATGTCGCGCACCATCACCGGCGAGGCGAAGAGGTTGTCGGTCGGAATGTCGAAGAAGCCCTGGATCTGGGCGGCGTGCAGGTCGAGCGTCATGACGCGGTCAACGCCGGCATGGGTGATCAGGTTGGCGACCAGCTTGGCCGAAATCGGCGCGCGCGAGCCGACCTTGCGGTCTTGCCGGGCGTAGCCGAAATAAGGGATCACCGCGGTGATGCGGCGCGCGGACGAGCGGCGCAGCGCATCGGTGATGATCAAGAGTTCCATCAGATGGTCGTTGGCCGGAAACGACGTCGACTGGATGATGTAGACATCCGAGCCGCGCACGTTCTCCAAAACCTCGACGAAAATCTCGTTGTCGGCAAACCGGCGGACGCTGGCCTTGGTCAACGGCATATGCAGCCAGTTGGCGATTTCCTGGGCCAGCGCGGGATTGGAGTTGCCGGCAACCAGCTTGATCGAGCCGTTCTTGGCCGACATTGACGCTTCTCCTCGCGCCTTGCTGGATACGACGTTCAGCATATCGAGAAATCCTCGGGAAACCGGCGCTTTTCGATGGGCGAGGAGATATCAGGCAGGGGGCTTGGCTGGCAACCCGTTGCCGCCGTTTTCCCGACCAAAAATGGGCCGTTACGGGACTTTATGAACCGCCTTATTGGGCGCTGAAGCCAAGCGCGGCGGCACCTGGCGCATCCTGCGCGGGTACGACGCCTTCAGCACTCGCCACCGCGGGACCGCGGCGCTCGGGGGCCGGCGCGGGCGCGGCATCCGGAGCTCCGTTAATCATACCCGACAGGCCGCTGAGGCCGGCCTGCGCAATCTTGCGCAATACCAGGTCGTCGGCCGCCGCCCAAGCGTCGCGCCCGGCCTTGCCGGCCGCTTCTTCGCCGGAAAGCCGCAGCGCGCGCTGCTGGTTGTTGTCGTAGACGTCCCAGACCCAGGCGATCACGGTCTTGCCGCGGACCACCTGCGCCGAGAGATAGCTGCGCACGCGGTAGGAAGCGCGGCCCTCGCGGGAGACGATCGACAGGTTGCGCAGCTTCGATTCGCTGTCGAGTACGCTGACCATGCGGTCGAACACCTGCGGCGGCGGGCCGTCGATCGATTCGAACGTCACGGTCGAACCGCCGCCCGTCGACGCCATCGCATAGGAGCCGTTGCCCGCTGCGCCGCCACCGGCACAGCCGCCGAGCGCGGCGGCGGCGACAAGCAGCGCTGCCGCGATCATGGCGCGCGGCGCTTGCAGGCACGAAGCTGGGACGGAATAGCTCATGGCTTCCTGCGATATCGTTAAAATGTGTTAAGGTCTAGGGCAGCGGGTGCACCGGCCCGCCAAAAAGATTGCGTCGAGCTCGCCCACGTTCTCCTTTTTGTTGCCAGAATTCTTCAACCCCGCAGGGATGATCCATGCGAGCCTTTGTTCTCGACGGCTATGGTGCGATCGCCGACCATGTCCGCTTGGCCGAACTCGCCGATCCGGTCCCGGGCCCCGACGATGTCCTGATCGAAATTCATGCCGCCAGCCTCAATCCGATCGACTTCAAGATCGCGCATGGCGACCTCAAGCGCGTCTCGAAATACCGGCTGCCGCGCCCGTTCGGGTTCGATGCCAGCGGTGTCGTGACCTCGGTGGGTGCGCGTGTCACCCGCTTCAAGCCGGGCGATGCGGTCTATGCGCGCGCCTCGCGCGAGACCATCGGCACGTTTGCCGAGAAGATCGCATTGTCGCAGGAATTCGTGGCGCTGAAGCCTGTGGCCGTCTCGGATGCGCAAGCCGCGGCGCTGCCGCTGGTGGGGCTGACCACCCTGCAGGGATTTTCGCGCGTCAAGGCGCGCGCCGGCCAGCGCATCCTGATTCACGCCGGTGCCGGCGGGATCGGCACCTTCGCGGTTCAGTACGCCAGGCATCTCGGCCTCGAGGTCACCACGACCACGAGCTCGAAGAATGTCGACTTCGTCAAATCGCTCGGTGCCGACAGGGTGATTGCCTATGACCGCGAAAACTACCTCGAAGCGGGCGGCGGCTACGACGTCGTCTACGATACGCTGGGGGCTGCGTTCACCGTCGACGCCTTCAAGGTGGTGAAGCGGGGCGGCGCCGTGATTTCCCTGAGCGGCCCGCCCGATCGCGATTTCGCCCGCCGCGAGGGCGCGGGCTGGCTGGTCGGCGTCGCCGTCTGGCTGATGAGCCGCAAGGTCTATGCCGCGAGCGCGGAAGCCGGGGCGTCCTATTGCTGGTTCTTCACCGAGCCGAACGGCGATCAACTGCGCGAGATCGCCGCGCTTGTCGACGGCGGCGCGATCAAGCCGGTGATCGACCGCGAATTCGCCTTCGAACAGTTGCCCGATGCGCTGACCTATCTCGAAGCCGGCCGGGCGCGGGGCAAGGTGGTGTTGCGGGTGAAGTAACGAACTACCCTTGCTGTCTCATGCGTCCCTGTCGGTCGCGTACTGGTAGTCTTACAGTTTGAGATTCAAGAAAAAGTTCTTCCGTTCGCGCAGTGCTGACTTCCGTGCTATACTTAACGATATG
>Ga0307499_10000162_pt1 | contig 24425 bp, 16 predicted proteins | sample 13_S_MG_FD_201363 | JGI IMG/M metagenome (GOLD analysis project Ga0307499, IMG submission 201363) | Soil microbial communities from Populus trichocarpa stands in riparian zone in the Pacific Northwest, United States - 13_S | ecosystem: Environmental > Terrestrial > Soil > Riparian zone > Trees... | reverse complement strand
CCGGCCGATATCGAGCGCCGCTTTGCCTCCGCCGACCGGCATCTGCGCGAGGCCGGCGTCACCTATCGCGCGCCCGGCGAGACCGCCGACCGGATGTGGCCGCTCAGCCATCTGCCGCTCATCATCGACGAGGCCGATTGGCAGCAACTGAGCACGGGCATCGCCCAGCGCGCCCAATTGTTCGAAATGGTGCTGCGCGATCTCTATGGCGAGGGCCGGCTGGTCACCGATGGCGCGGTGCCTGCGGCCGCGATTGCCGGCAGCAACGAATATCTGCGCGCGGTCTGCGGCGTCAAACCGCCCGGCGGCCGCCATCTTCACCTCTATGCGGCCGATGTCGGCCGCGGCCCCGATGGGCGCTGGTGGGTGTTGAACGACCGCACACAGGCGCCGTCGGGGGCAGGCTACGCGCTGGAAAATCGCCTGGTGCTGTCGCGCGCCTTTTCCAACCTCTACAAGTCGATGAATGTCGAGCGCGTGGCGCCGTTCTTCGAGGCATTCCGCGAGTCGCTGCGCGCCAGCGCCGATCGCGACGAGCCGCGGATCGGGCTGCTGACGCCGGGTGTCTTCAGCGAGACCTATTTCGAACACGCTACGCTGGCGCGCTATCTCGGCTTTCTGCTGGTCGAGGGCGACGATCTCGCCGTCAGCGGCGACCGGATTCATATCCGCACCGTTGCGGGGTTGAAGCGGCTCGACGTGCTGTTGCGGCGGGTCGATTCGAATTTTCTCGATCCGCTGGAGCTTAATGCGTCGTCGCATCTCGGCGTGCCCGGACTGATCGACGTGATGCGCAAGAACGGTGTCGTCATCGCAAACATGCCGGGCTCCGGCGTATTGGAGGCGAGGGCGCTGCTCGGCTTCCTGCCGAGCCTGTGCCGGCGGCTGCTCGGCGAGACTCTGATCATGCCGCACATCGCGACCTGGTGGTGCGGCCAGAAAGCCGCACGCGAGGAAGTGCTGTCGCGGCTGGAGGATTTTGCGATCGAGGGCGCCTATGGCCGCGCCGTTCCGGGCTTTTCCAGCCACGAGCCTGTGATTGCCGGCGAGTTGCCGCCCGCCGAGCGCGACCGGCTGCGGCAGGCGATCGCCGATCGCGGCATCGATTATGTCGGCCAGGAACTGGTGCGGCTGTCGACGACGCCGGTGTGGGAGCAGGGCCGGATCACGCCGCGGCCGTTCGTGCTGAGGGTGTTCGCGGCGGCAACGCCCCATGGCTGGACTATTCTGCCCGGCGGCTTCTGCAGAATTGCCGAACAGCACGATGCCCGCGCCGTCTCGATGGGCGACGGGGCGCGGTCGGCGGATGTCTGGATCGTCTCCGATAAGGCCGTGTCGGCTTCGACGCTGCTGCCGGCCGCCGAAGCGGTGCGCATCCGCCGCATCGCCGGCGTGGTGCCGAGCCGCGCCGCGGACAATCTGTTCTGGCTCGGCCGCTATCTCGAACGCGCCGAGGCCACGCTGCGGCTGATCCGCGCGCTTGGCGCGCCGATGCGCGATCCCGTCAAGGGGTCGTCGACTACGCTGCCCTCGGTCGAGCGCATCCAGCGGCTGCTGGTGACCTGGGGCGCGGCCTCGCAGGCGACGCGGACGAATCCCGCAAGGGTCGTCGCCGAGGCGCTGCAGAGCCCGGAGAAATTCGGCTCGGCCCTGTCGTTGGCAAAATCGGCGCAGCGCACTGCAAGCTCGCTGCGCGAGCGGCTTTCGCCCGATGCCTGGCAGATCATCACCGAGATGGTGGAGCGCCTCGCCCTGGAGGTCGACGACGACGACAGCGTCGTGAGCGCCGCCGAACTGACGCTGCAGGAACTGGCAAGCATCGCTGGCCTGGCGCAGGAAAACATGAATCGCGCCGCCGGCTGGCGCTTCCTCGACATGGGTCGCCGCGCCGAGCGCGCCATCAACACCGCGCGGTTCGCGCGGCAATTCGCCTATGACGAAGCCGGCGACGAAGACCTCGATGTGCTGCTGACGCTGGTGGATCGCCAGATCACCTATCGTTCACGCTCTCTGGTCGGCCCGGCGCTGGCGCCGGTGCGCGATCTCGCGGTGCTCGATCCCTATAATCCGCGCTCGGTCGCGTTTCAGGTGGCGACGCTGAACGATCACATCGCCGCACTCCCGAGCCTGAAGGAGCACGGCCTGATCGAGCGGCCGCAGCGGCTGGCGGTGGCATTGCAGGCGACGTTGACGACCGCCGAAGCCGCGACGCTGGACGTCAAAAGCCTGTTCGCGCTGGAGCAGGATCTGCTCAACCTTGCCGACGCCATCGGCCTGCATTACTTCCCGCACGGGCCCAATGCGAGCCGGCCGGAGAAACTCACGGGCCTCGCGTGATCTACGACATCCGTCATGTCACGACCTACAGTTACGAAAGCCCGGTGAGTTTTGCGCGGTGCTCGCTGCGGCTGGAGCCGAAGTCGGGCGACGGGCAGCAATTGATTTCCCATTCGGTCGAGATCCGGCCGCGGCCCGCGGATCGCGCCGTGCGGCGCGACTTTTTCGGCACCCATACCGAGAGCATCCTGATCGAAACCGCGCATCGCAGTTTGCGGATCGATTCCCGCTCGCGCGTTTCGGTGTCGCGCAAGGCGCCCGGCCGCGCCGCGCCGAGCCCGTCATGGGATGAAATCCGCGACGTGGCGTTCGAGGCCACCAGTCTCGGCCCGGTTTCGCCGGTCGGCTATGTCTTTGCGAGCGCGCTGGTGCCGGTGCAGGCGCCGGTCACCGCCTATGCCGCGGCGAGTTTTCCGCCGGGCGGTGGCATTCTTTCGGGTGCCGCCGATCTGATGCGCCGCATCCGCAACGATTTCAGGTACGACCCGAAGGCCACGGTGATCTCGACGCCGCTCAAGGAGGTGTTCGAGAAGCGCCACGGCGTCTGCCAGGATTTTGCCCATGTGATGATTGCGGGCCTGCGCGGGCTCGGCCTGCCTGCCGCCTATGTCAGCGGCTATTTGCGCACCATCCCGCCGCCGGGAAAGCCGCGCCTGCAGGGCGCCGACGCCACCCACGCCTGGGTCTCGGTGTGGTGCGGCGTCGAGCTGGGCTGGGTCGGGTTCGATCCGACCAACGACATCATGATCGAGAACGATCACATCGTTCTGGCAGTCGGGCGCGACTTCTCCGATGTCTCGCCGGTCGACGGCATCATTGCCGGCTCGCGCAAGCAGAAGCTCGGCGTGGCCGTGGACGTGCTTCCGGTGGAGTGAGGCCACGTAACCGTCATGCCCGGCCTTGTGCCGGGCATCCACGTCTTGCTTCATTTGAGCAGGTAAGACGTGGATGGCCGGGACGAGCCCGGCCATGACGAAAATACTCGCTTGATCAGGTCCCGGTCTTGCGCACCTGCTCGGGCGAATCCGCGCGCAGATTGCGGAAGAATTTTTCGACTTCGCGGGACAGCGTTTCGGCGGTGGCCGCCAGCTCGCTGGATCCGGTGAGAACGGACGCCGCGGCCGTGCTCGTCGTGCCGATCGCGTCGCTGAGCGAGGTGATATTGACCACCAGCGTTCCGTTGCCCTGCGCCGCCAATTGTGCATTGGACGATATCTCGCGGGTTGCCGAATCCTGCTGCTGGATCGCACTGGCAATGATCGAGGTCACCTCGTTGATCTCGCGCACCGCGTTGCCGATCTCGCGAACCGCCTCGACGGAGGTTTTGGTCGAGGTCTGGATCAGGCCGACGTTCTGGCCGATCTCGGCGGTCGCTTTCGCGGTCTGCTCGGCGAGCGCCTTGACTTCGTGGGCGACGACCGCAAAGCCGCGGCCGGCGTCGCCGGCGCGCGCGGCTTCGATCGTCGCGTTGAGCGCCAGCAGATTGGTCTGCTCGGCGATCGCCTGGATCAGGCTGAGCACGCCGTCGATGCGCTGGGTCGCGGCGGCAAGTCCCTCGATTTCGGCGACCGATTTTTCGGTTCGCAGGCCCGCCTGCTCGACGGCGCTGGCCGATTGGCGCACCTGGCGGCCGATTTCCTCGACCGAGGCCGAGAGTTCTTCGGCCGCACTGGCGACGGCGGAAACGTTGCTGGAAGCCTGCTCGGTGGCGCTCGAGGCCGCCACCGCGCGCCCGCTGGCATCCGACGAGACGCTGGCGATGGTCTGGGCGGTACCGCGCATCGAGGTCGCATTGTCGGTGACCGCGCGCAGCACGCCGCCGATCGCTTCCCTGAAGGCGTCGACCGAAGTTTCGATGTGACGGGTGCGTTCGTCGCGCGCCTTCGAATCCTCCACCACCTGCGAATTAAGGTTGCGGTTGCGATCCATCGCCTCCTGGAAGATCTTGATGGCGCGGGCGAGCGCGCCGATCTCGTCGCTGCGGCCGGTATGCGGAACCTCGACGCCTTCGGCGCCGTCGGCGACCTGCTTGATGGTTGCGGTGATCACTGAAAGCGGGCGGGCGATCGAACGGGCGATGATCAGCACGCCGATGACGACCACCGCCAGCGCAATGACGCCGAGGCAGGTCAGCACAAACGCCATCGTGTGGTTGGTGTCGGTCTGTTGCGCCAGTTTCTTGCTGCGTTCGGCATAGACCTTGGACAGCGCTTCCAGATCCTTGTTCAGCGCCGTCCGCACTTCGCGGTTGGCGTCATTGTCGCCCCATTCGCGGCCTGCTGCCGCATTGATCTCGACACCGCGGCGAACGAGCTCCTTGCGGAAATCGACGAACTGCTGGATGCGCTTCTTGAAGGTGGTGAACTGCTGGGCGTCGTCGGCCTGGACCAGCGCCTCCCAGTTCTTGACGACTTCAAGAATGCGTTCGTTGAACTTGAGCAGGCCGTCGCCGTATTTTTTCACCACCGCCGGATCGGCCGACATGTAGACGCCGCGCGATTCCATCACGACGGCATAGACCAGCGAGTTGATGCGCTCGACGTTGAGTGCGGCGCGGCTGGCGGTCGATACCGCCTCGGTGAGCTCGGCATTCTGGCGGGTGTTGTAGTCGGACAAGACCGTGATGGCAGCAACCAGCACCGCGAACAGCGCGAAGATCGAGTACAACTTGGCTGCGAGCGAAAAACGGGACATGACGCTACCAAAAAATTGACCGGGGCATTTTGCAATTTCGGCCATGTCGGCACTCCCAAGCGGAGGTGGGCGCGTTGGCCAAGCTCAAATTATGCGCAAGTTTGATGGACAAACCCTTAACCCGCGAATCTCCGAATTTCGCAACCATTGGGCATTATTGATATATCCCAGATACTTACCGTGCGACGATAAGCCCATCCGCCGGGAAAATTTGGCATTTCTACGCGACCTCGGCGGGCCTGATATGCCGGCTCAATTGGAGGTGGCCGCTGCCAGCAGCCCAGGCAGGATTGGCGCGAGATGATAGTGTTGCCACGCCCATGGATACCCAGATGGGCCCGGAGCAGTCATGATCTATCGCCAAATCATCAATACCACCTCTTATGCCTTCGGTGATTTGCGCGACCTGCTCGCCAAAGCTAGCCCGCCGCGCTCCGGCGATCGTCTCGCGGGCGTTGCGGCGGACAGTGCCGAGCAGATGATCGCGGCGCGCATGGCGCTCGCTGACGTCCCGCTCAAGCAGTTCCTCAATGAAGCCGTGGTTCCGTACGAGGTCGACGAGGTGACTCGCCTGATCGTCGACAGCCACGACGCGCCGGGTTTTGCTGCCGTCTCGTCGCTGACCGTCGGCGGCTTTCGCGACTGGCTGTTGTCCGATGCCGCAACCAGCGAAACGCTGGCGAAGGTCTCGCGCGGGATCACGCCGGAAATGGCCGCCGGCGTCTCCAAGCTGATGCGCAACCAGGATCTGATCCTGGTCGCCAAGAAGTGCGCGGTGACCTCGGCGTTTCGCAACACCATCGGCCTGAAGGGGCGGATGAGCGTGCGGCTGCAGCCCAATCACCCGTTCGACGACGCCAGGGGCATTACCGCTTCGATCCTCGACGGCATCCTGCTCGGATCGGGCGATGCCTGCATCGGCATCAATCCGGCCAGCGACGATCCCGCCGTCATCGGCGAACTGTTGCGGCTGCTCGATGGCATCATCTCGCGGCTGCAGATTCCGACGCAGGGCTGCGTGCTCACCCACGTAACCACCACGCTCGGTTTGATTGGGCAGGGCGCCCCGGTCGATCTGGTATTCCAGTCGATCGCGGGAACGGAAGCCGCCAACCGCAGTTTCGGCGTCGATCTCGCGCTGTTGCGTGAGGCGCGTGAGGCCGGGCTGTCGCTTCGCCGCGGCACGGTCGGCGATAACGTGATGTATTTCGAGACCGGGCAGGGCTCGGCGCTGTCCGCCAACGCCCATCACAATGTCGATCAGCAGACCTGCGAAGCGCGGGCCTATGCGGTCGCGCGCGCCTTCGATCCGCTGCTGGTCAACAGCGTCGTCGGTTTCATCGGTCCGGAGTATCTATACGACGGCAAGGAAATCATCCGTGCCGGCCTCGAGGATCACTTTTGCGGGAAGCTGCTCGGCCTGCCGCTCGGTGTCGACGTCTGCTACACCAACCATGCCGAAGCCGACCAGGACGACATGGACAATCTCCTGACGCTGCTGGCCGCCGCCGGTGTGACCTTCATCATGGGCGTGCCGGGCGCCGATGACGTCATGTTGAACTACCAGTCGACCTCGTTCCACGACGCGCTCTATATCCGCGACCTGTTCGGCCTGAAACGGGCGCCCGAGTTCGACGACTGGCTATTGCGCACCGGCCTTGTCGATACCAATTTCCGGCTTGCGGGCGACGCGGGCCTTCTGCCCGAATTCGCCTCGCGGCTGATCGCCTGAAGGGGGCCGCCGACCGCCTGTTTTGATGCAACCTTTGAACCCCGCGCGGGTTAGAAACGACTGCTGCACGTGCGAAGGTCGCCACAATCTTGAAGAAATTCTGGCCCAGCTTTCAATGTCGTGCTTAGATTTGTGAAAGCTTTGTCTGAGGAAGTTTGATGAGAGCTGAAGGCATCGAGACGGCACGGCGCATCCTGTGCGTCTTTCCGCGCTACACGTCTTCGTTCGGTACGTTCGAGTACGCCTATCCTCTGACCGACGGCGTGCAGGCATTCATGCCGCCGCAGGGGCTGCTGCTGATCGCGGCCTATCTGCCGGAGAACTGGCCGGTCCGCTTCGTCGACGAAAACATTCGCCCCGCCACCAAAGAAGACTTCGAATGGGCGGAAGCCGTGTTCGTCAGCGGCATGCACATCCAGCGCCAGCAGATGAACGACATCTGCCGCCGCGCCCATGCCTTCGACCTCGCGGTGGCGATCGGCGGACCATCGGTGAGCGCGTGCCCGGATTACTATCCCTCGTTCGACTATCTCCATGTCGGCGAACTCGGCGACGCCACCAACGATCTTATCGCGCGCCTGGCGCGCGACCCCTCGCGGCCGGAGCAACAAGTTGTTCTGAAGACGGCCGACCGTCTGCCGATGACCGAGTTTCCGCTTCCGGCCTACGAGATGGCCGAGATGAAGAAGTACTTCCTCGGCAGCATCCAGTACTCGAGCGGCTGTCCGTATCAGTGCGAATTCTGCGACATTCCCGGTCTTTACGGCCGCAATCCGCGCCTGAAGACGCCGGAGCAAATCATCACCGAGCTCGACAAGTTGCGCGAATGCGGCGTCACTGGCTCCGTCTATTTCGTCGACGACAATTTCATCGGCAACCGCAAGGCCGCGCTGGATCTGCTGCCGCATCTTGTCGAATGGCAGAAGAGGACCGGCTATGTCATGAGGCTCGCCTGCGAGGCGACGCTCAACATTGCCAAACGGCCTGAAATCCTGGAGAAGATGCGCGAGGCGTTCTTCGTCACTGTGTTCTGCGGAATCGAAACGCCCGATCCCGACGCGCTGAAGGCCATGCACAAGGACCACAACATGATGGTCCCGATCCTGGAAGGCATTCGCACCATCAACTCCTACGGCATGGAAGTCGTGTCCGGCATCATCATGGGGCTCGACACCGACAAACCGGAAACCGGCGATGCGCTGCTGCAATTCGTCGACGAGACGCAGATCCCGCTGCTCACGATCAATCTGCTGCAGGCGCTGCCGAAGACACCGTTGTGGGACAGGCTGGAGCGCGACGGCCGGCTGGTCAATGACGACGATGGCCGCGATTCCAATGTCGAGTTCCTGCTGCCCTACGACCAGGTGGTGAAATCCTGGCGCAAATGCATGGAAGTCGCCTACCAGCCGGAGAAACTCTTCGCGCGTTACCAGTATCAATGCGACTACACCTATCCGAAGCGGATCAAGGTTCCGGTATCGCCCGAGCAGAAAAGCTGGGCCAACATCAGGCGCGGCCTGATCATGCTGAAGAACATCTTCTGGAAAGTCGGGGTGCTCGGCGACTACAAAAGGGTGTTCTGGAAGTTTGCGCTGGGGCGATTGCGGCATGGCGATATCGAGGGGCTGATAGCCTCCTCGCTGCTCGCCCATCACCTGATCATGTTCGCACGTGCCGCCTCCGTCGGTCAGCAGAACGCGTCGAACTATTCGATCCGGCTGCGCGAGGCCTCGGTCCCTGCCGAGTAAAAGCCCATGAAAACCCCGGCGCCGCCGTCCCGCCCGCTCGAAGCCTTGCGGGAGCTGACGCCGGCGCGCGTCGGGCTCGGCCGTTCCGGCGCGAGCCTGCCGACCGACGCGCTGCTTGCCTTCACGCTCGACCACGCGCGGGCGCGCGACGCCGTTCACACCGCTCTGGATGCGCCGCATCTGGTTGCCGGATTGGCCGGCCTCGGCCTGCAGGTCTGGGAGGTTTCCAGCCAGGCGCGCAACCGGCGCGACTATCTGCGCCGTCCCGATCTCGGACGCATGCTGGACCCGGATTCGCGGCGCGCGCTGGAACAGCAAGGCGGCGGCGCGAACGAGGTTGTGATCGTGATCGGCGACGGGTTGTCGCCGGCGGCCGTCAATGTCCACGCCGTCGAACTGGTTCGCCATCTTGCGCCGCGCCTGACGGAGGCGGGAATCTCGCTGGGCGATGTCGTGGTCGCATCGGGCGCGCGGGTGGCGCTGGGCGACGAGATCGGCGCCGTGCTCGGCGTGCGGATAGTGGTGATGCTGATCGGCGAGCGGCCCGGCCTGTCGGCGCCCGACAGCCTCGGCGCCTATCTCACCTTTGCGCCGCGCATCGGCCTCACCGACGAAAAGCGCAATTGCGTCTCGAACATCCACGGCGCCGGCCTGAGCTACGATGAGGCCGCCTTCAAGATCGCGTGGCTGGTACGCGAGGGCATCGCGCGCGGAATCACCGGCGTGGCGCTGAAGGACGAAAGCGGAGCCGCGGTGATCGCCGCCAGACCGATCGATTGAGCCGGAAACGGCTCGACAGGCGGCCGCTTCGCGGTTGTGGGCCAACTCGCGCCTGATATAAGCGGACGGGAGTGGGCAGAGACGAGACCATGGGGAACAGGGGGGCACCACCGACGGCCGCAGGCACGCCTGCGATCGGCAACGCATTCCGGTTCGATATCAACGCGCTCCGTGCGCTCTCGGTGGTCGCCGTCGTTGGCTTTCACTTCCAGATACCGGGTTTCGCCGGGGGTTTTGTCGGCGTCGACGTCTTCCTGGTAATCACCGGCTACCTGATGACGGCGAAGGTGCTGAACGAGCTGAAGCTCGGCCGGTTTTCGCCGTGGACTTTCTGGATGATGCGGATGCGCAGGATCTATCCTGCGCTTGCGGTGCTCACCATTGCGTCCGTCATCGCCGGCTGGTTCGTGACCCTGCCGGCCGAATATTCGCGGCATTTGCTTCAGGCGCTGTCGGCGCTGACCTTCCTGTCGAACTTTGCCTTCAAGAGCGACAGCGGTTATTTCGCCATGGCGGCCCAGACCAAACCACTGCTGCACACCTGGTCGCTGTCGCTGGAATGGCAGTTCTATTTCTTCATGCCACTGATCGTTGGTCTGGTCTGGCGGCTTGCCTTGCGCGCCCAGTCGGGGATCGACGCGGTGGTCGTTGCGCTGCAGGTGTTCGCGGCCCTGTCATTGGTGTGGTGCCTGTGGGCAAGCCAGCAGGATGCCACGGGATCGTCCTTCTTCTCCCTGCAGGCGAGAGCCTGGGAGCCATTGGCAGGCGGATTGATCGCTGCAGCAGAGATCCGGCGCCGATCTGAGGCAATCGCCGATCCCTCCTGGCTGCAATCGCCGACCGTTGCTGTCGCGGGCTGGCTGCTGGTCGCCGGCTGCGTCGTCTATCCCTTGCCCGAAGCGCGATGGCCCGGCGTGCTCACGATCCTGCCGGTGCTGGGCTCGGCTATGATCGTTGCGGCGCGACAGGCGAGCCGCGAAGGCGGCCCGCTGGGGGCGGCTGCGATCCAGCGCGTGGGCGACTGGTCCTACTCGATCTATCTTTGGCACTGGCCGGTCTGGGTCTTTGCCCTGAACTGGTTATCCCTGCGCGGGTATGGCGTGGGCGCCACTCAGAAGACGTTGATGGTGCTGCTCTCGCTGGCGCTCGGCGCGATTTCCTACCGCTATGTCGAACAGCCCTTCAGAATTCGCCGGGACTTCTGGACGCCGCGCAGGCTGCTGGGAGGGTCCGCCGCCGCGTTCGCGTTGTTGGCGGGCTTCGTATCGCTGACGTTTCTCAACAAGGGGTTTCCGGGCAGGCTGCCGGAATATCTATTGCCCGCCGAACTGGCGAGAAGAACCAGCACGCCGCGGGATGAGTGCTTCAGAAACGCGAACTCCACCAAGAAGGCGACGGAGAGCTATTGCAGTTTCGGCAGCGAGCAGGCGGCCCAAAGATCTTCCGCCATCCTGTGGGGCGATTCGTTTGCCAATCAGTATCTCGACCCTGTTTCCTCAGCGGCGCTCGCCCATCGCATACATGGCCTGATCGCGACGCAGAACGCGTGCAGGGCCTTCATCGAGGATGCGGCCAGAAACGCCCGCGATGAGCGGCCGTGCCGGGAATTCAACCGCAGCACGCTCGACTTCGTGCTGGGGCCGATCGGGCCACGCATCATAGTGCTCGGAAGCAACTGGACCAATGCGGCCGAGATCTCCACCCTCGTCGACAGCCTGCTGTCTGCGGGCAAGACCGTCGTCCTGATCATGCCGTTGTTGAACATCGGCTTCGACCTGCCGCAGCGGTGGATCGAAAACCAGATCCGCGCGGGAAAGGCCATCGACGAGTGGAAGGTCGAGGCCGGCCCCGGGCTTACGATGCGCGCCTTCCGGGACGAGATTGCGCGCGTCCTCGATCGGTACCGGGATAATCCGCATCTCGTTGTGGTGGACCCGCAGTCCGTCGTCTGCGAGCAGGGCTATTGCTATCTGGTCCGGAACGGGCAGGCCAATTTCCGCGACACCGCGCATATTTCCAACGTCAATGCGAGCCAGTACCGCGGCCTGTTCGACGCGGCGTTCAGGGCGGCGCTGCGTGCCGGGACGGAAGTGGAGGCGAAAAAGGACTGATCGCTGCACCACTTCAGACGCCGTCTCCCCGCGGGGGCCGCTTCCCGAAAAATTGACCGAAATTGGTTGCGCCGCGCCGTTGCGACAGGCAGTGGCGGTGTCCGCCGGAACGCCCCAAAGCCGCGCCTGCGGTGTGGCAAATCAGAGACTTAACGCGCATTTTCGTCACCTTCGTGTCGATTTGCCCCGTCCCGCGCGCTTGCCGGACGGGGTTCGGCCCTGTAAAACGGCGCCGATTAATTTATCGCGTGATTTCAATGGCTAGCGCCGATCGGATGGGGGCTGGCAAAGCCGCATTCGCGCCACCAAACTGCATAAAACCAAGCTGCACAAACAGGCCGACGTGAGAACTGGACAGGGTATGCTCGACAAGAATTCCGAAAGTCGCGTCCACGTCGAAGCCATCGAGGAGCCGCCGCCGCCGGGCAAGAGCATCGCCTTCGGTCTGGAGCGCATGGGCCTGATCGCGGTCAAGGCGCCGATCATGTCCATGATCATTCTCGCCGTCCTGATCGTGGCCGCGATCTTCGGGATCTACCGGATCAAGATCGACGACTCGCTGAGCCAGTTGTTCCGCTCCGATTCCAAGGACTACAAGCAATACGAGGCCGTGACCAAGCGTTTCCCGGCGACCGAATTCGACGTGCTGGTCGTGGTCGAGGGCAAGACGCTGATGGCCCGCGAGAACCTCGAAAAGATCCGCGACATGGTCACCGACCTGCAACTGGTCGAGGGCGTGCGCGGTCTGGTGTCGCTGTTTTCGGCGCGCCAGGCGCCGGAGCCCGGCAAGCTGCCGGCCGCGCTGTTCCCGCCCGAGCTTCCGCAAGGCGCCGCCTACGACAAGTTTGTCGAGACCGTCAAAGCCAACGAGATCATTCGCGGCAAGCTGCTGTCGGAGGACGGTACGCTGGCCCTGATCGTGCTGTCGCTCGAACCGAGCGTCGTTTCCTCGAACGATCTCGGCAAGGTCGTCGGCGAAATGCGCAAGATCATGGCCGATGATCTCGCCGGCAGCGGGCTCAACGCCCAGCTTTCCGGCGTTCCCGTGATGCAGCTCGAGATCCGCAATGCGGTCAAGCGCGACGGGCTGACCTACAACATCCTCGGCATCCTGGCCGGCTGCATCATCGCGATCATCTTCTTCCGCAAGATATCGTTCATGGTGGTCGCGGCCTTTCCGCCGATCATCGCCATCCTGCTCGCGCTCGGTGGCCTCGGCTGGGCCGGTTTCAATCTCAACATGTTCCTGAACGTGATGACGCCACTCATCATGGTGATCAGCTTCTCGGACTCGATGCAGCTGACCTTTGCCGCGCGCGACCGCCTGATCGCGGGCCAGGACAAACTCACCGCGTTCACCAACGCCGTGCTGGTGGTGGGACCGGCCTGCGTGCTGACCCACGGTACCGCCGGTATTTCGTTCATCGCCCTGCAGTTCTCCGATTCCGAACTGATCCGCAAATTCGGCGAGGCCGGACTGGCCGCCACCATCATCGCGCTGATTGCGGTGCTGTCGCTGGTGCCGGTGTTCGGCGTGCTGTTCGTCCGCAACGAGAAGGTTTTTGCGGTAAAATTCCAGAGCGCGGATGCCGGCGTGCAGGCGCTGCGCAATTTCTGCTACTGGATCGCGGTGCGCATGGTCGGCCGACCCGGGCTGTTCAGCCTGCTCGCGTTGCTGCTCGTTGCCGGTCTCGGCTTCATCTACGCCACGCTGGAGCCGCGCTATCGTCTGGCGGACCAGGTGCCGGACAAGCGGCAGGCGGTGGCGGCCTCGAGCCGCCTCGACGCCAAGCTCACCGGCGCCAATCCGATCGACGTCTTGATCGAATTCCCCAAGGGCACCTCGCTCTATGCGCCGGATACCTTGAAAATCATCGCCGACGTCCACGCGATGGTGGAAAAATCGGCCGGTGTCGGCAATGTCTGGTCGCTCGAAACCCTGCGCCGCTGGCTCGCAGAGAAAGCCGGCAGCAGCGACATCGAAACGCTGAAGCAATATGTCAGCGTCATCCCGGAGCATCTGGTCCGCCGCTTCATCTCGGCCGATCAGAATGCGGTGGTGGTTTCGGGGCGCGTTCCCGATCTGGATTCCAGTGAAATCCTTCCCGTGATCGACAAGCTCGACAAGTCGCTCGACAAGGTAAGGGCCGAGCACCCCGGCTTCGAGATCGCGGTCACTGGACTGTCGGCGATTGCCGCGCGCAACAGCGCCAACATGATCTCGAAACTCAACCACGGCCTGACGATCGAATTCCTGCTGGTGGCCGTCTTTATCGGCCTGGCATTCCGCTCGGTCGTGGTGATGTTCTCCTGCATCCTGCCCGGCATCTTCCCGGTTGTGGCATCGGGCACGGTGCTGTGGCTATTGGGCGAGGGACTGCAATTCGCCAGCGTGGTCGCGCTGACGGTGTCGTTCGGCCTCGGCTTGAGCGCTACCATCCACTTCCTCAACCGCCTGCGGCTGGAGAGCAAGCCCGGCGTCACGCCGGAGCTCGCGGTCGAGCGCGCCACCGTGCTGGTCGGTCCGGCGCTGATCCTGACCACGGTGGTGCTGGCCTGCGGCCTCGTCGTCACCGTGTTCTCCGACCTGCCGTCGCTGCGGCTGTTCGGCTGGCTCAGCGCGTTCTCGATGATCGCCGCGCTGGTCGCGGATCTCTTCATCCTGCGGCCGACCTCGATGTTCCTGATCAACCTGTCGGAAAAGATTCGCGGCGTCAGTCACGCCAAGCCTGTGGAATAACAGCTGCTGCCAAACAACAAGGGGCTGCCGGGCAACGGCAGCCGAAGAGGGGCTGAGGAATGACGTCTGCAGGATCAGTGGCTCGCCCTGCGGCCGATGCCGCCGCCTACCGCGCCATCGAACACATCTATCATTCCTATCTCACCGGGCTGATCCTGATGCTGGCCTCGCGGGCCGGTGCCCCGCGCGCGGCCGAGGTGGTGTTCCGCACTTTCCGGCGGCAGCAACTGGCGCGCTTCCTTCCGGGATTGAAGAAGCTCGGCCTCGACAAGCTGCCGCATGCGGTGGCCTGCGCGCAGTATCATTATCTGTCGAATCAGGTCGGCGGCGTGAAGGTCGAATATGTCTATGAGAGCGACACCAAGGCCTGGGTGCGCTATCCGCCGCCGCGCTGGATCTGGTCGGGCACGGCGATCTGCGGTATCCCGTCGGACGTATCGCGGGCGATGCTGCGCGGCTGGCACGCCAACAACGGCGTCGTGCTCGGCAATCCCAGGCTGGGCTTCGTCTGCACCGGCCAGACCGTCGACGGGCAGCCGGGCCTCGAGGGCTATTATAAGGAATGGGACCGCGAGCTCGCGCCCGAGGAGCGGCTGCAATTTTCTCCCGGCGAGCGCTGTCCGCCATTCCGCGCCGATCTCGCGCCGCGCCTGCCTGACAACACCTGGCCGGAAGAACGGCTGCAGAAAGTGCTACGCAACTATGCGATGGAATATATCACCTCGATCGTGCCGGAGACGATCGCCGTGCTCGGGCCGGAAGAGGGCGGTCATCTCGCCGGCGCCGCGGCGCGGCTCGTCGGGATGCATACGTTCGACGAAGTGGCGGGGTTGCTGGGCGGCGTGGAAGCGGGCGCGGCCGGTTTCGCCAAGGCCTTTGCAAGGCTTGCCCGCGGGCAAGATGACGATGCCGAACTGCAAATGGAAGGTTGTGAAGCGACGGTGCGCCAGACGTCGTGGCGACTGATGGCGGAACGTGAGGCCCTGTCGCCTGCGGTATTCGATGCCTGGAATGAATTGTGGGTGGGGGCGGCGCTTGCGCATGATCGCTTCATGCGCGTCGAAGTGACGGAACGTCGTGACCGCGGCGACTCCTGCTGGGGCTGGAAATTCTTCTGATCAAAATGAAAAGGCAGCGCCGGGGCGCTGCCTTTCATGCTGTTTCAAAGGGCCGGCGTCAGGTCTTGGTCATCGTGATCTTGACGCCGCGGATTTCGCCCTTGGAGTCGATCTGTACGTTCTGCTTGTTGCCGTTGGTCCGCAGGTTCAGGTTGGCCGCAAATCCGGAAGCCTCGACGAACACGTCGATCTGGCCGCCGCCGGCAGTGCCCTGCAGATTGCCGAAGATGTTCCGGCTCTTTTCGCTCCAGTTGCCGGAGATGCGCTCGCCCTGGCTGGTGACGTCGCTCGACAGGTCGAATTTGTAGCTGTCGCTGGCGCAGTGCAGGTTTTGCTTCAGGCCGAGCCCGTTGGCGTTGACCTTGTAGTCGGCCTTGCAGCGGATGTTCTCGGTGGTGCCGTTGGAGAGCGCGACCGTGCCGGTGCCGCTCCAGTTTCCGTCAAAGCCGGCGAACGGGCCTCCCGCCTGGGCATGGCTTGCGGTGACCGACAACATGAGCGCGGCCCCGACGCCAGCAGCTGCGAGAGCCTGACCGAACAAGCTGGAACCAAACAGTTTCATCGTGAGTTTTCCCATCAAATAGACGCTTCTTTTTCAAGATACGTCTCGCCGCATCGAAGATTTAGTGTTTCTCGCAGTATCTAAGGTTCAAATGACGGGGTGCTGTTTCCGTTGGCAGCGGCGGAAAAAAGCCGCAGGCGGCCGAGAAGAATCAACCAAACACACCATCCCGTCTGCGCAGCATCTAGCTACGCGCCGCTTCATCCGCAACAGTCAATTCCTTCTGCAAGTGTGACAAAAATACACGTTAGATATCAGTCGGTTATTTTTACGTGCTGAGATCGCCGTAAATTTGGCCGCATTTGCCATGCTTGTCCTGTACTTGTCTTGTCCTGTACTCGTCGCTGCGTTACGCGGCGCCTGCCCATCCAGACAAATCCGTTCCGGCAATGCCGAAGTGCAAATCGGGAACAGGATTTCTTGCCGCCATGAAGGAATACGATGCGTAAATTTCTCCTCGCACTCACCCTGTTGTCGATCTCGGTTTCGTCCGGGGCCATTGCCCAGCAGCAGAGCCGCAGCGGAACGCCGGAGGAGCAGAAGGCCTGTAACCGTGACGTGCAGAAATTCTGCCGTCCGGTGATCGACCAGGGCGATTTCACCATCCTGGCCTGCCTCAAGGAGAACCGGACCAAGATCAGCACCGCTTGCGACCAGGTTCTGAAGAACAACGGGCAATAAGCCGCGGCTTACGTCCGTTAGCCGTCGCGGAAGCCATTCCGGCTCTATGACGCGCGTCACGGGCGGGGCTAGTCAGCCCATATAGCATTGGTTTTGGCGGCGTATTCCCCTATATGGGGCACGCGATTTCCTCGCGTCCGCCGAACATCGGCGCATGCCGCCAATTCCAATGAGTAGCCAGTTCCTGATGACCAGCGCGAGCGACCTGCGATCCGGAAAAACCCACCGCGACGAGAATTTCCCGGTCGCGTCGTGGATCATTCATCCGCGTCACCGGGCGCTGATCCTGAGCTATTATAATTTCGTCAGGACGGCCGACGACATCGCCGACCACGCGACGCTTAGCGCGGACGAGAAGCTGCGCTATCTCGACCTGCTCGAGGCGGAATTGCTGGGCAAGGGCGACACCCAGAAAGAGGCCGTCAATCTGCGGCATGCGCTGGCCGAGCGCGCGATGGCGCCGCGCCACGCGCTCGACGTGCTGGTCGCGTTCCGGATGGACGTCACCAAGCTGCGCTACGAGAACTGGGACGACGTCATTCACTATTGCCGCTATTCCGCCATGCCGGTCGGCCGCTTCATGCTCGACGTCCATGGTGAGAGCACCTCGACCTGGGCCGCATCGGACGCGTTGTGCGCCGGCTTGCAGATCAACAACCATCTGCAGGATTGCGCCAAGGACTACAAAAATCTCAACCGCGTCTACCTGCCGCGCGACGCGCTGGCCGCCAGCGGCGCCACCGTCGAGATGCTGGGCGAGGCGAAGTCGCAGCCGGCGCTGCTGCAATGCCTGCAGGCGCTCGCGGTGCGGACCGGGACGCTGCTCGATGAAAGCAAGTCGCTCAGCGCCGAGGTCAAGGATTTCCGGCTCGGGCTCGAGGTTGCCGTGATCCAGGCCTTTGCCGACAAGATCGTGGGCATGCTGAAGGTGCGCGATCCGCTCAGCGAGCGCGTGCATTTGAGCAAGCCCGAATTGCTGGCGCAGAGCATCGGCGGCATGGTCAGCGAAATGATCAGGCGCGCCGCGGGACGGCGTCCCCTGGCAAAACCGGCGCCCGGCGCATGACGGTGCAGACGGCGGCGGCCGACGCAGATTACGGCACTACCGCATCCGGCAGTTCGTTCTATGCCGCGATGCGCATCCTGCCGCGCAGCCAGCGCGAGGCGATGTTCCAGATCTACAGCTTCTGCCGGCAGGTCGACGACATCGCTGATTCCGACGGGCCGCGGCCCGAGCGGCTGGCGGCGCTGCAGCAATGGCGCGACGACATCGATGCGCTATATCACGGAAGTCCCCCGCCGCGCGTGCAGGATTACGCCGCCGCGGTGAAAACCTTCGGCCTCAAGCGCGAGGACTTTCTCGCAATTGTCGACGGTATGGAGATGGACGTGCCACAGGACATTCGTGCGCCGGATCTTGCGACGCTCGATCTTTATTGCGACCGCGTCGCCAGCGCCGTCGGGCGTCTGTCGGTCAGGGTGTTCGGCCTGCCCGAGGAAGACGGCATCCTGCTCGCCCACCATCTCGGCCGCGCGCTGCAATTGACCAATATCCTGCGCGACATCGATGAAGATGCCGGCCTTGGCCGCCTCTATCTGCCGCGCGAAGGCCTGCTGCTTGCCGGCATCACCAGCGACAATCCGCAGAAGGTGACGGCCGATCGCGCGCTGCCCAAAGTTTGTTTGCCGCTGGCCGAGCGGGCGAAAAAGCATTTCGAGAAAGCCGACGAGATCATGAAGCGTAATTCGCGGCGCAGGGTGCGCGCGCCGCGGATCATGTCGAAATATTACCGCGCGATCCTGGACTTGCTCCTGGCACGGGGCTTTGCCGCCCCGCGCGAGCCGGTCAGCGTCCATAAATGGGCGAAGATCGCCATCCTTCTCCGTTACGCGATCATCTGATGCAGAAAAACGCTCATATCATCGGCGCCGGCGTGTCCGGCCTCTCGGCGGCCGTACGGCTGGCCAACGCCAATTACCGGGTGCATGTCCACGAGGCCACGCAGCAGGCCGGCGGCCGCTGCCGGTCCTATTTCGACGCGGCCACCAATCTCACCATCGACAACGGCAACCATTTGCTGTTGTCGGGCAATCGCCACGCGCTGGCCTATGCCCGATCGATCGGCACCGAGGCGGGGCTGGTCGGGCCGAAGCTTGCGCAGTTTCCCTTCGTCGACATCACGACCGGCCAGCGCTGGCAGCTTGATCTCGGCGACGGCAAATTGCCGCTATGGGTGTTCGACGAAGCGCGCCGCGTCCCCGATACCAGGCTGCTTGATTATTTCGCATTGGCGCCTCTGGTTTGGGCAGGCACCGGCAAGCTGGTCGGCGACACCATCCCTTGCAAAGGCACGCTGTACGACCGGCTGGTGCAGCCGCTGTTGCTGGCCGCGCTCAATGTCGACCCGCCGGAAGGGTCGGCGGGCCTCGCCGGCGCGATCGTGCGGGAAACGCTGCTGGCGGGCGGGCAGGCCTGCCGGCCGCTGATCGCGCGCGACGGCCTCAGCGCGGTTCTGGTCGATCCGGCGATCAAGCTGTTGCAGGACAAGGGCGCCTCGGTCCAGTTCGGCCATGAGCTGCGCGAATTCGCGACGACGGGCGGCAATGTCGGCGAACTGAAATTCGGCAGCGACGCGATTGCGCTCGGCCCCGACGACGTCGTGGTGCTGGCGGTGCCGCCGCGCCCGGCGGCGGCACTGTTGCCGGGCCTGAAGACGCCGTCGAAATTCCGCGCCATCGTGAACGCGCATTTCCGTTTCGATCCGCCCCGCGATGCCGTGCCGATCCTCGGTGTGGTCGGTGGCCTCGTGGAGTGGCTGTTCGCGTTTCCGCAGCGGCTGTCGGTCACCATCAGCAATGGCGACCGGCTCGTCGACATGCCGCGCGAAGAACTCGCGCACGCGATCTGGCGGGATGTCTGCAAGGCCGCGGGTCTGCAGGGCGATCTGCCGCTGCCGCCCTGGCAGATCGTGCGCGAACGCCGTGCGACGTTCGAGGCCACGCCGGAGCAGAACGCGCTGCGCCCGGGGCCGGTGACATCGTTCAAAAACCTGTTTCTCGCCGGCGACTGGACGGATACCGGATTGCCGGCAACCATCGAAGGATCGATACGGTCGGGCGACCGCGCCGCCGATCTGGTTCTGGCGAGGCCTTAGAGCATGATCCGGAAAAGTGGATACCGGTTTTCCGAAAAGATCATGCTCAAGTAGTGATGAGACGGATGGCCATTCAAGGAATGGTCATCCGTCTCTCCCTGACAGGAGTTGCGTGACCGGCTTCACAGAGCCCGCGCGCGAATAGAGGGATGTTAGCGATATGCTGTCCATCGACAAAACAATTGCAGGCGAACCCGTCGCGACGGTCGATCCCGTAGCGCTTGAGAAGAGCATCTCGTCGGCGACCGAAGCGCTGCTCGGCTACCGGCAATCCGACGGGCACTTTGTATTCGAGCTGGAAGCCGACAGCACGATCCCGTCGGAATATATCCTGCTCCGGCACTATCTCGCCGAGCCCGTCGACAGCGCCCTCGAAGCCAAGATCGCGAACTATCTGCGCCGCACGCAAGGCAACCATGGTGGCTGGCCGCTGGTGCAGGACGGCGCGTTCGACATGAGCGCCAGCGTCAAATCCTACTTTGCGCTGAAGATGATCGGCGATTCCGTCGATGCGCCGCACATGGTGCGCGCGCGCGAGGCGATCCGCAGCCGTGGCGGCGCTGCCCGCGTCAACGTCTTCACGCGCTTCCTGCTCGCTTTCTACGGCGTGCTGTCTTGGCGCGCGGTGCCGGTGCTGCCGATCGAAATCATGCTGCTGCCGATGTGGTCGCCGTTTCATATCAACAAGATTTCCTACTGGGCGCGCACCACGATCGTGCCGCTGATGGTGATGGCGGCGTTGAAGCCGTTGGCGAAAAATCCCAAGGGCGTCGGCATCGACGAGCTGTTCCTGCAGGATCCCAAATCGGTCGGCCTGGCGTCGAAAGCGCCGCACCAGAGCTGGGGCTGGTTCGCGCTGTTCAGCACGCTCGACAAGATCCTGCGCGTGGTCGAGCCGTTGTTTCCGAAGAAGGCGCGTCAGCGCGCGATCGATACGGCGCTCGCTTTCATCGAAGAGCGGCTGAACGGCGAAGACGGCATGGGTGCGATCTATCCACCGATGGCCAACATCGTCATGATGTATGATGCGCTCGGCAAGGGACCGGATTTTCCGCCGCGCGCGGTCACCCGCAGGGGCATCGACAAGCTGCTCGTGATCGGCGAGCACGAGGCTTATTGCCAGCCATGTGTGTCGCCGGTGTGGGACACCGCACTGACCTGCCACGCGCTGGCGGAGGCAGGTGGCGAAGACACGCTCGTAAAAATGAAGCAGGGTCTCGACTGGCTGAAGCCGCGGCAGGTGCTGGACCTCAAGGGCGACTGGGCGGCGAAGGCCCCTGATGTCCGCCCGGGCGGCTGGGCGTTCCAGTACAACAACGACTATTATCCCGATCTCGACGATACCGCCGTGGTGGTGATGGCGATGGATCGCGCGCGCCGGGCATCCGGCAGCAAGGAATATGACCAGGCGATTTCGCGCGGCCGCGAGTGGATCGAGGGCCTGCAGAGCCGCGATGGCGGCTGGGCCGCCTTCGACGTCAACAACCTCGAATACTATCTGAACAACATCCCGTTCTCCGACCACGGCGCGCTGCTCGATCCGCCGACCGAGGACGTCACCGCGCGCTGCATCTCGATGCTGGCGCAGCTCGGCGAGACGGCCGGGACCAGTAAGGCGGTTGCGGACGGAATTGCCTATCTGCGCCGCACCCAGCTCGCGGAAGGGTCATGGTACGGCCGCTGGGGCCTCAACTACATCTACGGAACCTGGTCGGTGCTGTCTGCGCTCAACGCCGCCGGCGTCGATCACCAGGACCCGATGATGCGCAAGGCTGTGGATTGGCTGGTCTCGATCCAGAACAGCGATGGCGGCTGGGGCGAGGATGCCGTCAGCTATCGGCTGGACTACAAGGGATTCGAGGACGCGCCGTCGACTTCCTCGCAAACGGCATGGGCCTTGCTTGGATTGATGGCGGCGGGCGAGGTCGAGAGTCCGGCGGTGGTGCGGGGGGTGGAGTACCTAAAAACCACACAGACCGAAAAAGGGGTCTGGGACGAGGCGCGTTACACGGCTACGGGCTTTCCGCGGGTGTTTTATTTGCGTTATCATGGCTACTCGAAGTTCTTTCCGCTCTGGGCGCTGGCGCGGTACCGAAATTTGAGAAGCACCAACAGCAGGGTGGTAGGGGTCGGGATGTGACTTTGGGGGCGGGGGCAGCCGCGCTCGTGGACAATTCGGTTGATCGCAATTCGAATGATCCGCGGCCGGTTTTGATCGTAACAGGATTGGTGCAGGAGGCCCGCATTGCGGCCGGGCCCGGCATGATCGTGATTTGCAGTTCCAGCGACCCGAAGCAATTGCGCGCGCTGCTGGCAACGCTGGATCCCTCCACTTTCAGGGGTGTTATCTCGTTCGGCGTCGCCGGCGGACTGGATCCGTCGCTGAAATCGGGCGACGTGGTGGTGGCGACTGAGGTTCTGGCCGGCGATACCCGTTTTCTGGCAGGTCTGGCGCTGAATGAGGAATTGATCGCCCGTGCGGCTTTGCGTCGTCGGCGCGTTGTCCGCGGTGGTCTCGCCGGGGTGGAGCAGGTGATTGCGGCGACCGCCTGCAAGGCCGCGCTGCATTCGGAGACGGGCGCGGCCGCGGTCGACATGGAAAGTCATATTGCGGCAGCCTATGCCGCGAAGGCCGGCTTGCCGTTCGCGGCGCTGCGGGTCATCTCTGATCCCGCCAGCCGGTCGCTTCCGGCGCTGGCCAAGAGCGCGATCAAGCCGAATGGCGATATCGACCTCGGCAAGGTGCTACGCGGGTTGGCGCGCAATCCCACCACGCTGCGGGCGCTGGTCTCCACGGGGCTGGATTTCAATCGCGCGCTGCGCTCCCTGCGCGGCTGCCGCGGCTTCCTGCACGGCGAAGAGGGGCTCGCCACCGCGACGATCTGATTCGCGCGTCGGCTTTCCGAATTCAGAAAGCGCTATATTAAAGAGAGCGGATCCGGCTGGTCCGAACCGGGACTCTGATAGCGGCCTCGCTTTGAGGCGCGTTTGGGCGGCCAGCCCAAGGTCATTCCTCATCCATCGTAGCGGTGATCGTCGAACGTCGTTAGGCGCTGAATCAGCTCGCGCCGTGTCCCGGGTGCGGGTTTGGAAAGCCCGGGCGCCCCTGAAAGTGTGCTGGTCTCAGATGCATCGATCCCGCCGCATTCGCATCCTCCTCGCAATTGGTGCCATTTCCCCGGCCGCAGGAACCCGCCCGATACTTGACAAGCCTCGACATTCGACCAAGGATGAACAATGATCCTCTATTCATGAATTAAGGTTCACTATGGCAATTGCTGCGATTCGCCTCAATCAGCTCGTTGAAACCAAAGCGCGCATCCTCGATGCCGCCCGGGACGCCGTGGCGCTGAGCGGGTGGAAGGATGCCCAGATCGCCCTGATCGCGGCACGGGCAGGCGTGGCCACGGGCAGCGTGTACCGCTACTTCGACTCGAAGGCGGACCTGTACGCGCAAGTGCTTGGCCTGGTCTCCGAGCGCGAGGTGGCCGTGGTCGCCGCGATCGCCGAGGCGGAGGGATCTGCGTCCCAATGCCTGGTGGACGCGATTTACACGTTCTCGATACGGGCGATGCGCGGCCGCCGTCTGGCCTACGCGCTGATCGCCGAACCATGCGAGCCGGAGATCGACGCGGCGCGCCTGAAATACCGGGCGGCGCTGGCCGATCAGATCGCCAGGCTGGTTCGGCGCGGCATCGCCAGCGGCGAATTCATCGAGATCGATGCGAACGTCGCGGCTTCCTGCGTGACCGGCGCCTTCATGGAAGCCCTGGTCGGCCCTCTGGCGCCGGAAGCGGCCCCGGATTCCGATGCGGCAAAAGCGATCGCGCAAGCGATCGCGGGACTTTCCGCGCGCATGCTGTTTCGCCGCGCTACGCCCGAATTGACACTCGTATCGAAAGTCTCCCCATGAATGCGCGCGCCCAGTCGGTTGCATTCGCGAGCACGGAAGCAGGCCCGTTTGCGACCCACGAAGTTCGCAATCAGGCGCGGCCATCGCTCGGCTTCAACGCGTTCGACGGCGATCGGGCGTTGAGCAGCCTGGTCGCAAAGATCGCGCCGTGGGCAAGGGACAAGCTTTCGGCGCTCGGCGCGCACGCCGGCTGCGAATCCGTGCAGGAAGCCGCGCGGCTGGCCAATGAGCACGAACCGAAGCTGCTGACCCATGACCGGTATGGCAACCGGAATGATTGGGTCGAGTTTCATCCGGCCTGGCATCAATTGATGGCGCTGGCGTTCCAGAGCGAGGTCCATAGTCTGGCGTGGTCGACGCGCGAGCCAAACGGACATTTCGCGCGCGCAGGCCTGAGCTATCTCTGGAATCAGATCGAGAACGGCGTCGGTTGCCCGACCGGGATGGCTTACGCCGCCATCGCGGGCTTCTCCGGCAAGCCGCAATTTGCGACGTGGCGGGAGCGAACGCTGGCGGCGGATTACGATCCGCGGCGCCTTCCCATCGAAGCCAAGCGTGCCGCGGTCATCGGCTATGCGATGACCGAGAAGCAGGGCGGCTCCGATCTGCGCGAAACCCAGACGACCGCACGCTTCATCGAACGCGGCCCGCATGGCGAGATCTATGCGATCACCGGCCACAAATGGTTTTTCTCGGTGCCGGTCGCCGACGGGTTCTACACGCTGGCGCAGACTGAATCCGGCGTAAGTTGCCTGTTCGTGCCGCGTCTGCTGCCCGACGGTAGCGCCAACCGCGTGTTCATTCAGCGGCTAAAAGACAAGTGCGGCAACCGCTCGAACGCTTCGAGCGAGATC
>Ga0307499_10000161_pt1 | contig 24448 bp, 17 predicted proteins | sample 13_S_MG_FD_201363 | JGI IMG/M metagenome (GOLD analysis project Ga0307499, IMG submission 201363) | Soil microbial communities from Populus trichocarpa stands in riparian zone in the Pacific Northwest, United States - 13_S | ecosystem: Environmental > Terrestrial > Soil > Riparian zone > Trees... | reverse complement strand
CGGGTGTACGCGGACGAGACCGCGGTGTGGCCGGCGCCGGCCAGCCGGTAGAACGAGTAGGTGCCCTGGTCCAGCAGTTCCCGCGCGGCGGTGGCGACCGCGCCGGCGGCGACCAGGCTGAACGCCCCACCGACGGAGATCCGGGCCACGCCGGCGCCGGCGAGTTCGGCCACCGTCGGCCCGCCGGGCCAGGTCAGCACGTTCACCGGGCGGTCGACCGCGGCGACCACCTGGCGGATGTCGGCCAGTTCCACCAGCCCGGGGGCGTAGAGCACGTCCGCGCCGGCCTCCTGGTACGCCTGCAGCCGGCTGATCGTGTCGGCCAGGTCGGTGCGGCCGTGCAGGTAGTTCTCGGCCCGCGCGGTGAGCACCAGGTTGCCGGCCCGGGCCGCTTCGGCGGCGGCCCGCACCCGGTCGCGGGCCAGCCCGAGGTCGTGGATCGGGTCGTCGGCGTTGCGGGTGGAGTCCTCGATCGAGCAGCCGGCCAGGCCGGTCGCGGCTGCTGCGGTGACCGTCCGCGCCACCCCGGCCGGGTCGGCCGCGAAGCCGTCCTCGAGGTCGGCGGACACCGGCACCGCGACCGCCTCGATCAGCGCCGCGGCGTGCGCGAGGGCCTCGTCCCGGCTGACCGAACCGTCGAGGCGGCCGAGCGTGCCGGCGTACCCGCTGCTGGTGGTGGCCAGCGCGGCGAAGCCGAGGCTGGCTAGCAGCCGGGCCGAGCCCTGGTCCCACGGGTTGGGCATCAGCAGCGGGGTGCCCGGCACGTGCAGGGCCCGGAACCGGTCCGCCGGGTGGGTCAGGTCGCTGGGCATGCAGGCGACCCTACCCACCCGGCGGACCGGGGTTACCTGGCGGTCAGAACAGCGTGCAGGCCGCGCCGTTGAGGCTGAACGCGCTCGGGTTCGTGTTGGTCCCCGAGTAGGTGGCCTGGAAGCCCATGTTCGTGCTGCCGCCGGGGGCGATGGTGCCGTTGTAGCTGACGTTGGTCAGCGACACCGCCGTCCCGGCCTGGCTGGGCGTCGAGTTCCAGGCGTTGCTGACCGCCTGGTTGCCGGGGAACGAGAACCGCAGCACCCACCCGTTGATCGCGGTGGTGCCGTTGTTCCGGATCGTGATGCTGGTGGTGAAGCCGGTGTTCCAGGTGTTGGCCGTGTAGTTCACCGCGCAGCCGGCACCACCGCCGGGCGTGGTGGTCGGTGGCGTGGTTGGCGGCGTGGTGGTGGTGGTACCGCCGAGCGCGGTGTTGACCGCGTTGTACGCCGGCTTGGGCTGGTACTGGTCGCCGAACAGCAGCGCCGCACCCTGGCCGGCGAACACACCCGGGATCCAGGAGTCGGGGTCACCGACGCCCCAGACGGTGACGCCGACGCACCGGGTGACGGCCAGGCAGGCGTTGACCACCGTGCGGTAGTCGTTGGCCTGCTGGTTGAGCCGGTTCGCGTCCGACGGCGTGTTCATCCGGATGTCCAGCTCGGTGATCGCCACGTCGAGGCCGAGGTTGGCGAACCGCTGGATGTTCTGCTGCATGGTCGAGGGCACCTGACCGAGGATCAGGTGCGCCTGGATGCCGATGCCGTCCAGCGGCACGCCCTGCGCCAGCAGCGACTGGGCCAGGTTGAACATCGCGGTGCTCTTGGCGTTGACGCCGTCGGTGTTGAAGTCGTTGATGTAGAGCTTCGCGGTCGGGTCGGCGGCCCGGGCGAACCGCAGCGCGTCGGCGATGTAGCCGTCACCCAGCGTGGTCTGCCACTTCGACTGCCGCCGGGTGCCGTCCTCGTTGAACGGCTCGTTCACCACGTCCCAGGCGAACACCTTGCCGACGTAGTGCCCGGCCACGTTGGCGATGTGGTTCTGCATGATCGCCCGCAGCTGGGTGGCGTTGAAGTTGCCGTTGTTCAGCCAGTTCGGCAGCTGGCTGTGCCAGACCAGGGTGTGCCCGCGGACCTTCTGGTTGTGCGCCACGGCGAAGTTCACGATCGCGTCGCCGGCGCCGAAGCTGAACTGGTTCTGGTTCGGCTCGGTGGCGTCGACCTTCATCTCGTTGCCGGGCGTGACCACGTTGAACTCGGTGCCGGCGACCTGGGTGTAGATGCCGGCGGCGGCGACCCGCTGGCCCTCCAGCGCGGTGCCGAAATACTTGCCCTTCGCCGCGGCGAGCTGACCCAGCGGGGTCGCCGCCGACGCGGAGCTCTGGACGACGACGGCGGCGCCGAGGGTGACCGCGGCGACCGCCAGGCCCGCGCCCACCGACCGGCGCCAGCGGCCCCGGTCGGTGCGTAGGCGCTCAGGAACGGCAGGTGTCATGGGGGAGCCTCCTCCTCGCTTCTGCCCGGCTCCCGCGCGCCGCTCACGGTGACGGTGTGAACTACCGGCCCTGTTCCGGAAGTGGAGTGGCTTCGCTGTCGGTCTTCGGCCGCTCGAATGTCGATTGGCTGACAGCGCTGTCAAGCCGGATTTCCGGAACTCTTTCGGTAAGTATCGGTCACGCTAAGCCCGCCGGACCGCTCCGTCAATCCTTGGCTGTCGAGCGGCCGGAGTCACGCGTCGGGCGGTGGCGGCCGGCGGCGGGCGGCCGGTGTGCGGCGGTCGGCGGCGGGTACCGGCGGGGCGGTGCCGGCGGTGGCGGCGGGTCAGACCGGGTGGTGGCGGTGCCGCCAGCCGGACAGCCGCCAGCCACCTTCCAGCAGCACGATCGCGGCCCCGGTCACCACGGCCGCGAAGCTCAGATCGGTCCACGGCGGCAGCGTCAGCGCGAAGAAGTGCCGCAGCCAGGGTACCGCCAGCACCACCAGGAACGCCGCGCCCATCGTCACCACCAGGGCCAGCTTGAACCCGGTGAACGGGCGGGCGACGATCGCCAGCACCCAGAGCGCGACCGTGAACAGCACCAGCGCGGCGGTGGTCTGCGCCTGGGCGGCCGGCCGGTCGGTCAGCAGCGCGGTGCCGTACGCGGCGAACGAGGCCGCCGCCGCGACGAACCCGCTGGGCACCGCGAACCGTATCACCCGGTGCACGAAGCCGGCCTGCGCCCGCTGCGTGTTCGGCTGCAGCGCCAGGAAGAACGCCGGCGTGCCGATGGTGAGCGAGCCGATCAGGGTCAGGTGCCGGGGCAGGAACGGGAACGGCAGCCCGGCCACGATCACCGCCACCGACAACAGGGTCGCGTACACGGTCTTGGTCAGGAACAGGTTGGCGACCCGCTCGATGTTCCCGATCACCCGCCGCCCCTCGGCCACCACCTGCGGCAGCACCGCGAACTTGCTGTCCAGCAGCAGCAGCTGAGCGACCGCGCGGGTGGCGTCCGAGCCGTTGCCCATCGCGATGCCGATGTCCGCGGTCTTCAGCGCGAGTACGTCGTTCACGCCATCCCCGGTCATCGCGACCACGTGCCGGCGGGACTGCAGCGCGCTCACCATCGCCTGCTTCTGCTGCGGGGCCACCCGGCCGAACACCGACCGGCCGTGCATCGCCTCGGCCAGCGCGGGCTGCTCGGTCGGGAGGGTGCGGGCATCCACCGGCCGGTCGGCGTGCTCGACGCCGAGCCGGGCCGCGATCGCGCCGACGGTCCCCGGGCTGTCCCCGGAGATCACCCGCACGCCGACCTGCTGGGATTCGAAGTAGCGCAGCGTCTCGGCGGCATCCGGCCGGACCGGCTGCTCGATCACGATCAGCGCGGCCGGGCTGGCCGGCCCGGGGTCGGCGGCCGCGTCCACCGGGCCGTCGCCGGCCCGGGCCAGCAGCAGCACCCGCAGGCCGTGCCCGGCCAGCTCGGTGGCGCGGGCCAGCGTCGGGTCGGCCGGCGGCAGCAGCACCTCGGGCGCGCCGAGCAGCCAGCTGCCCTGCCCCTCGAACGTCACCCCGCTCCACTTGCGGGCCGACGAGAACGGCGCGACCGCCGTCACCGCCCACTCCGGCTGGTCCGGGTACGCGGCCAGGATCGCCTGCAGACTCGGGTTCGGCCGCGGGTCGGCGCCGGCCAGCCCGCCCAGCACCGCCCGTACCGGCGCGTCGTCGTCCAGCGACACCATCGAGTGGACGGTCATCCCGGGCTCGGTCAGCGTGCCGGTCTTGTCCAGGCAGATCACGTCCACCCGGGCCAGGCCCTCGATCGCGGGCAGCTCCTGCACCAGCACGTTGTGCCGGCCCAGCCGGACCACGCCGACCGCGAACGCCACACTGGTCAGCAGCACCAACCCCTCCGGGACCATCGTGACCAGCCCGGCGACCGTGCCGCGCAGCGCCTCGGTCACCCCGTCGGTGTTGCGCAGCTGGCTGAGGAACAGCAGCACCCCCACCGGGGCCATCACCAGCGCCATCACCGTGATGATCCGGTCGATGCCGGTGCGCAGCTCGGACCTGGTCAGCGTGAACCGGCTCGCCTCCTCGGCCAGCTGCGCCGCGTACGCCGCCCGGCCGACCTTGGTGGCCCGGTAGCCGCCGGTGCCGGCGGCCACGAAGGACCCGGACAGCACCGGGTCGCCGGGCTCCTTGATCACCGGGTCGGCCTCGCCGGTGAGCAGCGACTCGTCCACCTCCAGCCCGTCCGCGCCGGTGATCTCGCCGTCCACCACGATCTTGTCGCCGAGCCCGACGACCAGGATGTCGCCCAGCACCACCTCGGCCGAGTGCACCTGCTGGTCGCGCCCGTCCCGGCGGACCGTGGGGCGGACCTCGCCGACGATCGCCAGCCGGTCCAGCGTCCGCTTGGCCCGCAGCTCCTGGACGATGCCGACCAGCGTGTTGGACACGATGACGAATCCGAACAGCGCGTCCTGCAGCGGGCCGACCACCAGGATCACCGCCAGCAGCGTGCCGAGCAGCCCGTTGAACGGCGTGAGCGTGTTCGCCCGAATGATCTCCGCCACGCTCCGGCTGGACCGCGCCGGCACATCGTTGACCTCGCCACGTGCCACCCGCTCGGCCACCTGCGCCGCCGTCAACCCCGCCCCGACCACTCCGACAGCATGCCCGACCCCCCGCCGCCCCGCTCCGCCCCGCCCCTGGCGCGGCCCTCCGGCTCTCGCCTCCGGCCCCGGTGGTGGGTTGGTGTGGCGGGTGATGGCTTGGCGGCGCGGGTGGTGGCTGAGCGCCGTCACCCGCGGGACCGTGCCGTCACCCGGCAGCCGAAGCCGTCACCGGCGGGGCGAAGTCGTCACCTGAGGGGTCAGGTGGCGCCACCCGAGGTGTTCAGGGCGCCATCCCGAGGGGGTCAGGAGGCGTCACCCGAGGGAGCGTGTCGTCACACGGCGGCCGAAGCCGTCACTGGCGGGGCGAAGTGGTCACTGGCTGGGTTGCGGTGGTGGGTTGGTGTGGCGGGTGATGGCTTGGCGGCGCGGGTGGTGGCCGAGCGGCATCACCCGCGGGACCGTGCCGTCACCCGGCGGCCGAAGCCGTCACCGGCGGGGCACTGTCATCACCCGAGGGGTCAGGAGGTGCCAGGCGGAGGGGTCGGGAGGCGCCACCCGAGGGGTGCGTCAGGGAGACGGGGTGGCGGCGGGGGGTTCGGTGCTGGCGGCCGCGGCAGGGGTGGTTGTGGCGGGTTCCGAGGTGGTCGGCGCGGGCGGGTCGGAGCTGGGCGCCTCGGTGTCCGCCGGCGCGGACGTGGGCGGGTCGGTGCTGGGTGGTGGAGCCGGGTCGGTGCTGGCCGGCGGCTCGGTGGTCGGCGGCGGCTCGCTGCTCGGCGGCGGGGTGCTCGGCGGCGGGGTGCTCGCGGGCGGGGTGCTCGCCGGTGGGGTGGTGGCCGGGGGAGTCGTACCAGGGGGAGTGGTGCCCGGTGGCGTGGACCCGCCGGGGATGGGGACGGTGCGCGGCGGGCTGGGCAGGGTCGGGTCGCCGGCCGGGCCGGTGCCGAGCTGGGCACCGCCGGCGCCGGGGAGGCCCGGGAAGGTCGGGACGGCGGCGGTGGTGGGTACGCCCGCCACGCGGACGGCGCCGGCGTAGCCGGACAGCCAGATCGCGGCGACCTCGACCACCTCGCCGGGCTGCGGGGCGTGCACCACGTACCCGCCGCCGAGGTACATCGCAACGTGGTGCACGGTGTTCAGGTTCGCCGGGTCGTATGCCCAGAAGAGCAGGTCACCGGCCTGCAGGTCGAGCAGCCGGACCGGGGTGCCGGCGCGGGCCTGGTCGGCGCTGACCCGGGGCAGCGGGACGCCGGCCGTCGCGTACGAGCGCTGGGTCAGCCCGGAGCAGTCGTAGGCGGCCGGGCCGGTGGCGCCCCAGACGTACGGCCGGCCCTGCTGGGCCAGCGCGAACTCGACGGCCACCGCGGCCACCGCACCGGCCGACGGGGGCGCCGCCGGCATCGACGCGGCCGCCACCGCGGCTGGCGAGCCGGCCCGCGCGGCCCAACCGCCGAGCGGGGCCATCGGGATCGGCTGCCGGGTCAGCTGGCCCAGCTCAGCGGCCTGCACGGCCGGTGACTCGACCTCCCAGCCAGGCGCGGACAGCCCTACCGGCACGGCCGGCGGCACGTACTGGTCGGCCGGCCGGACCGCGGCCGGCGCGTCGGCGGCCACCGCGGTCGGGACGCCGGGCGCAGACGAGGCGACGAGCGCGGCCACCGCCACCGAGGTGGCGGCCGCCGCGGCCCGCTGGCGGAACGTGCTCAGAGCGCGCATCCGGACCAGCATGCTTCAGCCGCCATCCATCCGGAACCCGTGGCGGCAAATCGGTCGGGCAGCTTTTTCTGCCCCACCGGCCTCAGCGGCATCACCCACTGCGGGTGGCGGCCGCGGCTGGGACACCCGCCTCACCGGCCCCAGCGACCTCGCCAGGTCCCCCGTCTGGTGGCCGGCCGTCGGGTGGCCGGCTGTCGGGTGGCCGTCGGGCGGGTGGCTGTCGGGTGGCCGGCTGTCGGGTGGCCGTCGGGCGGGCGGCTTGTCGAGTGGTCCGGCAGTCGGGTGGTCCGGCTGTCGGGTGGTCCGGCTGTCGGGTGGTCCGGCTGTCGGGTGGCCGTCGGCCGGGTGGCCGTCGGGTGGGCGGCTGTCTGGTGGTCCCGGCCGCGGCCGGGACCAGGGCCGCGGTCGTTCCGGATGCCCGGTCCGGCGGGCCGGGTTCGGGTGTCCCGCCGCGCCGGGCGGACCTGGCCGGAGGTCCGGCGGGGGTCGGGTGTGGCAGTTGTCCCACCCGACCCCGCCAGATCAGGCGTGCACCGGCGGGCGCCGGTCGGCCCAGGGCGCGGCTTGTTCGAGTTGGCTGGCGACCCGGACCAGCAGGTCCTCCCGGCCGTACCCGGCGACCAGTTGGACGCCGACCGGCAGCCCGTCCGCGGACCAGTGCAGTGGCAGCGTCACCGCCGGCTGCCCGGTCATGTTGAACTGTGGGGTGTACGGGATGAAGCTGACGATCCGCGGGCCTTCCTGCTCCGGGCCGGCCTCGGTGAACCAGCCCAGCTGCGGCGGTGGTGCGCCCACGGTGGGGGTGACCAGCAGGTCGTGCCCTTCCCACCATTCGGCCATCCGGCGTACCCAGAGGCCCAGCCAGGCCCGGCTGTGCAGGTACGGCACCACGCCCATCGCCTTGCCGTACTGGCGGTAAGCCAGGTTGCGCGGCTCGATCTCGTCGTCGGCGATCTCCCGGCCCAGCATCAGCTCGAACGCCTGGAAGCTGGCCTCGGTGTCGGCGGCGATCATCGTGACGAAGTGGGTGCCGAACTCGGCCTCCAGCATCGCCGCGGGCGCGGACTCGTCCACGTGGTGGCCGAGCGACTCCAGCAGCCGGGCGGCGCCGGCGACCGCGGCCCGGCACTCCGGGTGGTCGAGGTAGCCGTCCAGCCCGGGCCGGTCCAGGATGCCGATCCGCAGCCGGCCGGGGTCGGCGCCGACCTCCTCGACCAGCGGCCGGGGCAGCGCCGGCGGGTAGTACGGCTCGCCGGGCATCCGGCCGCTGATCACGTCCAGGATGCCGGCCGCGTCCCGGACCGTCCGGCTGACCGAGCCGTCGATGGTGGAGCCGGCCCAGGATTCCCCGATCAGCGGGCCCTGGCTGACCCGGGCCCGGGTCGGCTTCAACCCGACCAGCCCACATTCGCTGGCCGGGATCCGGATCGAGCCGCCGCCGTCGTTGGCATGCGCGGCCGCGACCATCCCGCTGGCCACCGCGGCGGCCGACCCGCCGGACGAGCCGCCGGTGGAGTGCCCGGTGTTCCACGGGTTGCGGGCCGGCGCGTTCGCCATCGGCTCGGTGGTGACCGTGGTGCCGAACTCGGGCACGTTGGTCCGGCCGAGCGCGATGAACCCGGCGGCCCGGAACTGCTCGGCCAGGTACGAGGTCAGCGGCCAGGGGACGTTCTGCAGCGGGCCCAGGCCGAACCCGGTCTGTTCGCCGGCGACCAGGCAGCCCAGGTCCTTCAACAGGATCGGCACGCCGCGGAACGGCCCGGCCGGCAGGTCGCCGCCGGCCTCGGCCCGGGCCTGGTCGTACCGGGTGCGGATGACGGCGTCGAGTTGCGGGTTGACCGCCTCGATCCGGGCGATCGCCGCTTCCACCAGTTCCTTGGGGCTCACCTCGCCGCGGCGGACGAGATCGGCCTGCGCGGTGGCATCCAGCCACGTGGTGTCGGTCACAGTCGGACGCTACCGGGCAGTAGTGCGCGCGTCGCGCCGGAAGGTGGGGTTAGGCACACCGGCCGTGCGGCAATCACCCGGTCGGACGCGGGGCCCGGCCGCCCACCCCCGGCTGCGCCGCCGACACTCCGGCTGCGCCGCCCTCATTCCGGCTGCGCCGCCGACACCCCGGCTGCGCCGCCCACACCCCGGCACCCCACCCATGAGGGATCTGCGTAGGCCCCTCATGCCGACCGGTGGGTCGGAAAGCACGTCATCTCGGGTGGCTGTCGGGGTGTGGGCGGCGTGCGGGTCAGTGCGACCGTGGCGCCGGGCCGAGTGGCCGGCCGCCGGGCCCGGCGGCGAAGCTCATCCACGGCAGCGACGGCTGGTAGCCGACTGGCCGGCGGGACCAGTCGCACACTCCGGACGGGAAGGCAGCGCGCACCCGGGCGAAGTCCACATCGGACAGTTCCGGCAGCATTCCCCGGCGCAGCGGTTGCGACCGGCACTTCAGCGCCAGCCCGGACAGCCGCTGCCCGGCCACCGCACGCGCGTCCGCGTAGTGCGGGAAGGCCGCGCCGCAGGCGCCGGTGTAGCCCGGGTCCACCACTTCGGCACCGGCGGACGCCGTCGTGCTCGCCGGCCAGCACGCGTCCACCGCGGCGGCGGGCTTGTCCAGCCGGACCTTCACCGCCCGCGGCAGCGACCGGTGGTCGGCCGCGATCCGGGCCAACCAGGCGTCCATTGTGGACAGGGCCTGGACGGTGAGGTCCGGCGGCGGGGTGATGCCGACGAACGAGCCGAACGAGCGCCAGGTCCAGATCACCTGGCCGGCGTGGTTGCCGTGTGCCTCGTCCAGGCGGGCGCGCATCTCCCAGGAGTGGTAGTCGGTGTGGATGTCGTTCACGTTGGCCGAGCCGCGCAGGTCGATGATGGGCACCTCGTCCAGTCGCAGCGCCTCGGTCACCTGCCCGGCCCGGTACGCGGTCGGCAGCGTGCCCGGGTCGGCGTCGGTCCGGGCCGGCTGCCAGGCACCGTCCACTGTGTACCCGCCGATGCCGGCGTTCAGGTCGGCGAACTGGGTCGGGGTGATCTGGCCGGCGCGGAGCGCGCCGAGTCCATAGAGGACACCGGTGTTGTCGGCCGGGCTCTTGGCGAAGCCGTGCCCGATGGCGCGTTCCGGCGCGGTCCACTCCGAGGGCGGCCGCGGCCCCCAGATCGCCTGCTGGTAGTCGGGCCCGTCGCAGCGCACCCCGCCGGGGTTGCTCGCGGGGTCGTAGACGCGCGGGTCGCCGGCCGCGAAGCCGCAGTTCTGCGCTCTGCTCGGAATGCCGACCGGGACGAACGAGGCGTTCCAGAACTGGCAGACCGAGGCGTCCCTGGTGCCGGCGACCGCGGCCTGCTGGGCCGGCGTCCAGCCGGGGTTGGCGGCGTAGTAGCGCACCAGCAGCCCGCAGTCGGTCACCTCGGTGGAGACCGTCCACAGGTCGGGGTAGCTGCAGTTGGGCAGGATGCCGTCGAGCAGCCCGGGGTATTCCTCGGCGATCGAGTACTGCTGGATGCTGCCGCCGGAGCAGCCGGCGCCGATGGTGTAGCGGATCTCGCCGTAGCTCTCGATGACGTGCTCCTTGAGCATCGTCACCGCCTCGGCCGAGACGTTCTCGTTGATGTTCGAGCCGTGCACGTTCAGCCCGGAGTTGGCGACCAGGTAGCCGCGGGACAGCGTGGTGTCGTCCAGCACGTTGGTGGGCAGGTCGCTGGTGTGGTGTGGCGCGCTGCCACCGCCGAACGGCCAGACCACCTTGCGGTTCCAGCCCGGCTGCACCGACCACGGCGTCCAGCCCTGGGTCGGGTCGAACAGCACCGCCACCTGGTAGATGCCGCGGTCCTGGACGCCGGTCTCCACCCGGACGACGTACGGCGCGGTCCGGCCGGCGTCGGTGGTGGTCGTCGCGACGTCAGCGGCCGGGTGGGCCGGGTCGTACGGCCGGAAGCCGGTGTGGCTGGCCGGCATGTAGGCGAACCGGAACACCGGTGCGGTGTCGCACTGGGCGTCGGTGGGCGGGCCGAGGCCGGTCACGTCGCTGTGCATGGTGCAGTCCCAGGGCTGCACCTGCGGGCCGGCGAAGATCGGGCCGCCGGTGGGGTGGTTGGTCAGCGTGATCGCGGCGGCCTGCCGGTGCGCCGCCGCGACCAGTTCGTTGCGGCCGGTCCGCAGCCCGGTGACCAGGCCGAGGTAGCGGCCGTCCGCGCGCACCGCGAACTCCCGCGTCACGTCCCGGCCGTTCAGCCGGACCCGGAGACCGCCGGCCGGCCCCGACCGGACGCCGGCCACCTGTACCAGCGCGTCGCCGCCGGACAGCGTGTCGGCCCGGCCGGACAGCACCGTGATCGTCGGGCCGCCGCGCTGCTGCCCCGGGTTCGCCGACGCGGCCGGCGCCGCCGCGAGCAGCGCCAGGCTCGCCGGCACCGCGAGCAAGCGCCACCAATGGGATGTCTGAGGGAAACCGTCCGGACGACGCCGTCTGGGCACCGCTGCCTCCAGGGCCGCGCGAGGCGGCCGGAGGCACGCAACTGCAGCCGTGTCCCGACCGCAATGACGTCAAACCGTACCATCGCGGCCGGGCGCGCACCGGCTCTGCCGGCCCGACCGGTATCTTTCTGATTCGGCCACTCCGGCGGTGTTTGCCAAGGTACGGTGGCCAGGCTGCCGATCCGAGTCGGGGAGCGGAGTTCGTGCCGTGCGCCTATTCAGGCTCGGGCTTCCGCATCTCCCGGCGTCGTCGAATCGGCGCGCGCGTGGGCCGGTCGCGTAGTCCCGCAGCAGCGGGTAGAGGCAGAGGAGTGCGAAGCATGTCGCGGTACGAGTGGGGTCAGACCCATCCGGGCATCGAGAAGATCCGGGCGTCGGTGGCGCCGGCCCGGGAAGCGGTCACCGGGCACCCGATCTACCAGCGGATGCACGAGCTGGCCGACGTCGTGACCTTCATGGAGCACCACGTTTTCGCCGTCTGGGACTTCATGTCGCTGCTGAAGTCGCTGCAGCGCAACCTCACCTGCGTGACCGTCCCGTGGGTGCCGACCGGCCCGCCGGCCAGCCGCCGGCTGATCAACGACATCGTGCTGGTCGAGGAGAGCGACGAGCTCGGTGCCGGCTTCATCAGCCACTTCGAGCTGTACCGCAACGGGATGGCCGAGGCCGGCTGCGACACCGCGCCGATCGACAACTTCCTGACCCGGATCCGGGCCGGCGAGGACGTGCTCGACGCACTCGGCGCGGCCGGCGTGCCGAAGCCGTCCGCCGCCTTCGTGGCCGAGACCTGGGACATCATCGCCACCGCGCCGGTGCACAGCCAGGCCGCGGCGTTCGCGTTCAGCCGGGAGGACCTGATCCCGGAGATGTTCGACCAGGTCATCACCGCCGAGTCCGGCAGTAAGCGCTTGCAGACCTTCCGTGACTACCTGGCCCGGCACATCGAGGTGGACGGCGAGCAGCACACCCCGATGGCCATGCAGATGCTGGCCGACCTGTGCGGTGACGACGACGGCATGTGGGACGGCTGCGTGCAGACGGTGAACCGGGCGCTGGCGGCCCGGGCCCGGCTCTGGGACGGCATCGTCGAGGCTCTGGACGCCCGGCCGTAGCCGCCGCCGGGTTCGCCATGGCACTCGATCCTCAGGTAGCGGCGATGCGGGCGGCGCGGGCCGAGGCCGGCGCGGTGCCGCTGTACACGCTCACGCTGGCCCAGGCGCGGGCCGCGGATCTGGCTGACATCCAGGCCGCGGCCGGCGATCCGGAACCGGTCGCCGCGGTCGCCGAACGCACCATCCCCGGCCCGGGCGGCGACCTGGTGATCCGGATCTACCGGCCGGATCGGCCCGGACCGCTGCCGGTGCTGGTGTACTTCTTCGGCGGCGGCTGGGTGTTGGGCACCATCGACACCTCGGACGCGATCTGCCGCAGCCTGACGAACACCGCGGGCTGCGCCACCATCTCGGTCGGCTACCGGTTGGCGCCGGAGCACAAGTTCCCGGCCGCGGTGGACGACTGCTTCGCCGCGGTGAGCTGGGTGGCGTCGCACGCCGCCGAGCTCGGGCTGGACCCGGCGCGGATCGCCGTCGGCGGGGACAGCGCCGGCGGGAACCTGGCCGCGGCGGTCACCCTGCTGGCCCGCGACCACGGCGGCCCGGCGCTGGCGCACCAGCTGCTGGTCTACCCGAACACCGACTACCGGGCCGACACCGCGTCCCGGCGGGAGAACACCGACCCGCTGCTGTTCAACCAGACCTCGGTCGGCTGGTACTGGGGTCACTACCTGGCCGACGAGGCCGACGGGGAACATCCGCTGGCCTCGCCGCTGCGCGCGACCGACCACAGTGGACTGCCGCCGGCCACCGTGCTGACCGCGGAGTACGACCCGCTGCGGGACGAGGGCGAGCAGTACGCGGCCGCGCTGATGGCGGCCGGCGTGCCGGTCGAGCTGACCCGGTACGCCGGCATGGTGCACGGCTTCTTCGCCATGGCCGGGGTGCTGGACACGTCGACCCGGGCGCTGGCGCACGCGGCCGCCCGGCTCCGCGCGGCGTTCGCGCCGTCCACTGTGGAGCTGGTCCGATGAGCGTGGCCGGGTTGCCCGGGCGGCTGGCGTTGGCCGACCTGCACGGCTCGCTGTCCGACCCGCTGCTGGACGCGATGACGTTCCTGAACGAGGTCACGCTGCGGTTCCCGGCGGCGATCTCGTTCGCCCCGGGCCGGCCGTACGAGGCGTTGTTCGACGTCGACCGGATCCCGGACTACCTGGCCGCGTACGCGGACTACCTGCGCGGCCGCGGCCACACCGACGAGCAGCTGCGGGCGTCGGTCTTCCAGTACGGCCGCACCAACGGTCTGATCCACGAGCTGATCGCCGAGACCGTCGCGAACGACGAGGGCCTGCGGGTGCCGCCGGAGTCCATTGTGGTCACCGTCGGCGCGCAGGAGGGCATGCTGCTGGCGCTGCGGGCGCTGTTCGCCGGGCCGGACGACGTGCTGCTGGTCAGCTCCCCTTGCTACGTCGGGATCACCGGGGCGGCCCGGCTGCTGGACATCGAGATGGTGCCGGTGCCGGAGCAGCCGACCGGGCCGGATCCGGACACGGTCGCCGCGGTGGCCCGCCGGGTGCGGGCCGGTGGCCGGCGGCCGCGGGCGTTCTACGTGGTGCCGGACTTCGCCAACCCGTCCGGGGCGAGCATGACGGTCGCCGCCCGGCAGCGGCTGCTGAAGGTGGCCGCGGCCGAGGGGCTGACCGTCATCGAGGACAACCCGTACGGCTTCTTCACCCGGGATCCCGGGTTCCGGCCGACGCTCAAGTCGCTGGACACCGAGCGGGTGGTGATCTACCTCGGCTCGTTCGCCAAGACCTGCTTCCCCGGCGCCCGGCTCGGCTACCTGCTGGCCGACCAGGAGGTGTCCACACCAGACGGCGGCAGCACGCTGCTGGCCGATCAACTGGCCAAGATCAAGAGCATGATCACGGTGAACACGCCGTCGCTGAGCCAGGCGGTGATCGGCGGCCTGCTGGTCAGCAACGGCTGCCGGCTGCGCGCGGCGAACGAGCCGACCATCGCGTTCTACCGGCGGAACATGCAACTCCTGCTGGACGAGCTGGACCGGCTGCTGCCGGCCGGCCGGCGGGCCGATCTCGGCATCGACTGGAACACCCCGGACGGCGGCTTCTTCGTGCTGCTGACCGTCCCGTTCGTCGCGGACGAGGCGGCGGTGGATCGGTCCGGCCGGGAGTACGGCGTGCTGTGGACCCCGATGAGCCCGTTCTACCTGGACGGCGGCGGGCGCAACCAGCTCCGGCTGTCCTGCAGCTACGTGTCGCCGGATCGGCTGGTCGAGGGCGTCGGCCGGCTGGCCGCGTTCCTCACCGACCAGGCCATGTCCGTCGCGTTAGGAGGGTGAGCGTGCCCGATCGTGTCGATACCCCGGCTGCCGCTGGGCGGCCGGAGCGGCTGTACCGGACGATCCGGCTGATCCGGCGGTTCGAGGAGCGGTCGATCGAGCTGGTGAAGTCCGGCCACATCGGCAGCGGCGTGCACCCGTGCATCGGGCAGGAGGGCGTCGCCGCCGGTGTCTGCGCGGCGCTGCGACCGGACGACGTGGTGTTCAGCAACCACCGCGGGCACGGGCACCTGCTGGCGAAGGGCTGCGAGCCGGGCCGGGTGCTGGCCGAGATGGTCGGCCGGGTGGACGGCATCGACCACGGCCGGGGCGGCTCGTTCCACCCGTCCGACTTCAGCCACAACGTGTACGGCTCCACCGGCACGGTCGGGCACGGCGCCGCCATCGCCACCGGCGTGGCCTGGGCGGCCAAGCAGGACGGCGCCGGCCGGGTGGTGGTGAGCTTCTTCGGTGACGGCGCGGTGACCCAGGGCGCGCTGCTGGAGGGGCTGAACCTGGCCGGGCTCTGGCAGCTGCCGGTGGTGTTCATCTGCGAGAACAACCTGTACGCCACCACGCTGCCGGTCGAGACCGCGGTGGCCGGCACGATCACCGGGCGGGGCGCGGCGTTCGGCATCCCATCATCCACTGTGGACGGCCAGGACGCCGAGGTGGTGCTGGCCGCGGCCACCGCCGCGATCGAGCGGGCCCGGGCCGGCGGCGGGCCGGCGCTGCTGGAGATGAGCACGTACCGCTACCACGGCCACCACACGTTCGAGTTGAAGACCCGGCTGCGCTACCGGGACCCGGACGAGGTGGCCCGCTGGCTGGCCCGCGACCCGCTGCAGATCCAGGCGGCCCGGGTGCCGGCCGGCGTCCGGGAAGCGATCGACGCCGAGGTGGAGGAGGAGCTGGCCGGCGCGGTGAAGTTCGCGCTGGACAGCCCGCGGCCGGACCCGGTGGACGCGCTGGCCGGCCTCTACTCCACCGGCCTGTCGGTGCGTGCCGGCACGGCCGATTGACCGAACCCGCACCCGAGCCAGGCCGGCGACTCCACAAAGGACGGTGGGCGGATGCCCAAGCTGTCATACCTGAAGGCACTCAACCGCGCGCTCGGCGACGAGATGGAGCGCGACCCGGCCGTGTTCATCATGGGCGAGGACATCAAGCTGGCCCTGACCAACACCACGCACGGCCTGCTGGAGAAGTACGGGCCGGACCGGGTGATCGAAACCCCGCTGTCCGAGCAGGGTTTCACCAACTTCGCGACCGGTGCGGCGCTGGCCGGCAAGCGACCGGTGGTGGAGTACCAGATCCCGTTCCTGCTGATGCTGGTGTTCGAGCAGATCGTCAACCAGGCCAACAAGTTCTCGCTGATGAGCGGCGGGCAGGCCAGCGTGCCGGTCACCTACCTGCTGCCGGCCGCCGGCTGGCGCACCGGCTGGGGCGCCCAGCACTCCGACCAGCCCTACCCGCTGTTCGCGCACATGGGTGTGAAGACCGTGCTGCCGGCCACCCCGAGCGACGCGTACGGCCTGTTGAGCACCGCGATCCGGGACGACGACCCGGTCGTGTTCTTCGCCCCGATCGCCGCGCTGGGGGTGCGCGAGGACGTCGACTTCGCCGACCTGCGGCCGGTCCCGCTCGGCGTCGGGCGGGTGCACCGGGCCGGCACCGACGTGACCGTGGTCGCGGTCGGGCACCTGGTGCACGATGCGATCGCGGTTGCCGACGAGTTGGCCGGCGACGTCTCGGTGGAGGTGTTCGACCCGCGCTCGGTGTACCCGTTCGACTGGGCCGGGCTCGCCGCCTCGCTGGACCGCACCGGCCGGCTGGTGGTGATCGACGACTCGAACCGGTCCTGCGGGCTGGCCGCCGAGATCGCGGCGACCGCCGCCGAGGAGATGCACCTGGTCGCCCCGCCGCGGCGGGTGACCCGGCCGGACGGCGCCGTTGTCGGCGCCGTCCCGGAGCTGGACGTGGTGCTGCAACCGACCCGGGAGCAGCTGACCGCGGCCATCTACAAGGTGCTCAAGGGCGGTCTCTGACCCGGTCGCCGCCATGCGAACCATCCCGGCTGCCACCATCCGGCAGCTCCGGACGGATCGGACCGGACCGGGGCGCCGGGCCCCGGGCAGTTGTGTTGGCCCAACGTTGGCCCGACGAGAGAAGGCGACGGCGGCAATGATGGCGCGGATTCCCGTCCCGTTCAGTGGTGACGGCACCGGTGTTGGCGAGTTGACCTGGGGCCAGCGCGGGCTCTGGACGGCCATGCAGGAGACCGGGTCGTCGCTGGCGCTGTCCGGGGCGCAGCGGTTGCCCCCGGGTACGACGGTGCCGACGGTGGTGGCCGGCCTGCGGTTCCTGCTGGAGCGGCACCAGTCGCTCCGGACCAGGTTGGTCTTCGACGGCGAGGGCGCGCCGCGGCAGCAGTTGGCCAGCTCCGGCGAGTTGGCGCTGGAGATGGTGGAGGCCGGTGACGCCGACCCGGACGCGGTGGCCGAGCAGATCCGCGAGCGCTATGAGCGCACGGTTTTCGACTACGCCAACGAGTGGCCGGTCCGGATGGCCCTGGTGCACCGCGGCGACGTGCTCACCAACGTGGTCGCCGCGTACTGCCACCTCGCGCTGGACGCGGCCGGGTTGGACGCGCTGATCGCCGACCAGGCCACGATGGACCGGGACACCGGCCGGTCGACCGCACCGGTGACCGGCGTGCAACCGCTGGAACTGGCCCGCCGGCAGGCCGAGCCGGCGATGCTGCGGCAGCACGAGGCGTCGGTGCGCTACCTGGAACGGCTGCTGCGGGAGATGCCCGCGCGCCGGTTCGGCCGCACCGGCGACCCGCAGCAGCCGCGGTACTGGGAAATCGGCTTCAACTCGCCGGCCGCGCTGCTGGCCGCGCAGGTGGTGGCCGAGCGCAACAAGGTCGGCACCGGCCCGGTGCTGCTGGCGGCCGCGTCGATGGCGCTGGCCCGGGTCACCGGCTCGGACCCGGCGGTGCTGCAGGTGCTGGTGAACAACCGGTTCCGGCCGGGCTTCGCGACCGCGGTCACCCCGCTCACCCAGAGCGGCGTCTGCCTGATACCGGTCGGCGATACCGGCCTGGACGAAGTGATCACCCAGGCGGCGCGGGCGTCCACCCGGGCGGCGAAGAACGCGTACTACGACCCGTACCGGTCCGAGGAGCTGATCGCCGCGGTCGGCCGGGAGCGCGGCGAGAAGATGGAGCTGTCCATCTTCTTCAACGACCGCCGGTCGCAGGTCGGGCTGCCGCCCGCGGACGGGCTGGCCGGCCCGGCCGAGATCAGGGCGGCCCGGTCGCGCAGCGTGCTGCGCTGGGGGAACCGGCTGGACCGGTTCGACCATGCCCTGTTCATCCACGTCAACGACGTCCCGGACGCCGTCGATGTGCTGATCTGCGCTGACACCCACCAGGTCGGCCCGGCCGGGCTGGAAGCGCTGGTGCGTGGGGTGGAGGCGGTGTTGGTCGAGGCGGCGGTCGATCCGGCCGTCGCGGCCGGGGGCCGCTCAGTGCCGGCGCCGGCCTGACGGCGGCCGGTGCGCTATTTGGGGAGGCGATATATGGGGGCTCAGCTGTTGGTCCCGTTCCACGGCGAAGGATCCGGTGTCGGCGAGTTGACCTGGGGCCAGAAGGGGATCTGGCAGACGATCCGGCTGTCCGGTGAGTCGGTGACGATGGGCGGGGTCCAACCGCTGCGGCCGGGCATCACGATCGAGGACGTCGCGGCCACCCTGCAGTACGTCATGGCCCGGCACCAGTCATTGCGGACCCGATTACGGATCGACCCGGACGGGCACACCTGGCAGGTGGTGTCCAGCGAGGGCGAGGTCCCGCTGGAAATCGTCGACGTGGCGGCCGGCGAGGACCCGGCCGAGGTCGCCGACGCGGTCCGCAAGCGCTACCAGTCCCATGACTTCGACTATGCGGAGGAATGGCCGGTGCGGATGGCGGTGACCCGCCGGGACGGCACCCTCACCCACGTGGTCGCGGTCTACCTGCACCTGGCCATGGACGCCGGCGGGCTGGACGTGCTGATGGCCGACAGCAGGACGCGGCGGGACGGCCCGCCGGTGACCGGGATCCAGCCGCTGCAGCTGGCCTGGCAGCAGCAGCAACCGGCGGCGCTGCGGCGGGGCGAGGCGTCCCTGCGGCACCTGGAACAGGTGCTGCGGACGATCGCACCGCGCCGGTTCGGCCGGCCGACCGGCGGCCCGGTGCCCGGCTTCGAACAGGTCAGCTACGAGTCGGCGGCGATGCAATTGGCCAACCGGGCGGTGGCGGCGCGCACCGGGTTCGGCACCAACCCGGTGCTGCTGGCGGCGTTCGCGGTCACCCTGGCCCGGCACACCGGGATCAACCCGGTGGTCGTCGTGCTGCCGGTGAGCAACCGGTTCCGGCCCGGCTTCGCCGGCACGGTCAGCCCGGTCGCCCAGATCAGCCCGTGCGTCGTGGACCTGGCCGGGATCAGCTTCAGCACCGCGATCAGCCGGTCCGCCAAGGCGTCCATGCACGCGTTCAAGCACGCCTACTACAACCCGGACGAGCGCCTCGCGCTGCTGCGCCGGGTGGACCGGGAGCGCGGCGAGCAGATCGACATCTCCTGCTTCTTCAACGACCTGCGCGGGCTCGGCCGGCCGCAGCCGACCGGTCCGGTCGCGACCGAGGCGGAGGTCCGGGAAGCCCTGCCGGGCAGCCGGCTGCGCTGGACCACCGGACCCGGCCTGTCCAAGCAGAAGCTGTACCTGAGCATCAACGACAGTCCGGACACGATCGAGCTGATCCTCTCCGCCGACACCGAACATCTGTCTACAGTGGACATGGAAGCGATCGTCCGGGGGATCGAGGCGGTGCTGGTCGAGATGGTGGCCGACCCGGCCGGGCCGACCGGCGTCCCGGCCCCGGCGGTGCCGGCGCCCTCGGTGGCGCCCGCGGCGCCGGCGCGGGGCTGAGACGGGAGTGACCGGCATGGCGGCGGATGGCACGGTGACGACCCGGATCATGATCCCGTTCAGCGGCGACGGGTCGGGCACCCGCACCGGCCCACTGACCTGGGGGCAGTTGGGGATCTGGCGGACGATCGAGCGGCAGAGCTTCTCCGAGGTGATGAGCGGGCTGCAGGCGCTGCCGCCCGGAACCACCCTGGACGCCGCGGTGGCCGCCTGGCGGTTCTCGCTGAGCCGGCACCAGGCGCTGCGCACCCGGCTCGGCTTCGACCCGGCCGGGCAGCCGTACCAGCGCGTGTTCGACTCCGGCGAACTGGCGCTGGAGGTCGTGGACGCGCCCGACGGCGCCGACCCGGCCGAGGTGGCCCGGGCGGTACAGGCCCGGTACGCCGGCGCCGACTTCGACTACGCCGGCGAGTGGCCGGTGCGGGCCGCGATGGTGCGGCACCGCGGCGGGTTCACCCACGCCGTGGTCGTCTACTCGCACCTGGTGCTGGACGCGCACGGGCTGACCGCGCTGCTCGCCGATCTATCCACAATGGACCGGGTGACCGGTGCCGGCACCGCGCCGGTGGCCGGCGTGCAGCCGCTGGAGTTGGCCCGGCAGCAGCGCGAGCCGGCCGCGCTGCGCCGGGGCGAGGCGTCCATCCGGCACTGGGAGCGGGTGCTGCGCAGCGTCCCGGCCCGGCGGTTCGACCGGTCCACCGACCCGCGCTCGCCGCGCTACTGGGACGCGGCGTACCGGTCGCCGGCGGCGCTGCCGGCGCTGCGCGAGGTGGCCGCCCGGGAGGCGGCGGAGAGCTCGGCCGTGCTGCTCGCGGCCTATGCGGTGGCGCTGTGCCGGGTCACCGGCCACCACCCGGCGGTGACCCAGATCGCGGTCAGCAACCGGTTCCGGCGCGACTTCGCGCAGACCGTCAGCCCGGTGGCGCAGACCGGGCTGTGCGTGATCGAGGTCGCCGGTGTGCCGTTCAGCACCGCGATCGGCCGCGCCGGGCAGGCCGCGATCAGCGCGTACAAGTACGCCTACTATGACCCGGACCGCCGGCTGGAACTGTTCGTGCAGGTGAGCCGGGACCGCGGCGAGGAGGTCGACGTGTCCTGCTACTTCAACGACCGGCGGCCGCCCGGCCGTGACCCGGCCGGCGCCGTTCGGCCGGCCGTGGCGGCGATCCGGGCGCTGCCGCTGGCCGGCGAGGTGCGCTGGGGCGACAAGACCGACCAGCCCATCCAGAAGCTCTACTTCGACGTGGACGACACCGGCGACGCGCTGGAGTTCACCCTCACCGCCGACACCTGGGCGCTGCCGCCGGCCGGCATGGTCGCGCTGCTGCACGGGGTGGAGGCGGTGCTGGTGGACGCGGCGCTGAACCCGGCCGCCGGCACCGGGGTGGGCGCGGGCGCCCGGGCCACCGGGGCGGCCCGGTGACGGCGCTGGTCGCGGTCTCGGCGTACCTGCCGGCGCAGCGGGTGTCCATTGTGGACCTCAGCGCCCGGCTGCAGCTGACCTCGACCCAGGTCAAGGTGTTCCAGCGGTTCCACGGCCTGTCCGAGGTCTGCCGGGACGAGGGCACCGTGCATGACCTGCTGACCCGCACGATCCGTACGCTGACCGCGCTGCGCGGCAACGAGCATCTGGTCAAGTACGTGCTGCACGCGCGCGGGATGCCGGCCGTGGTGCCGTACCCGATGAACCCGCTGCACGACGTCTGCCGGCAGGTCGGGCTCGGCCACGCGCAGGCGTTCACGGTCACCCACCACGCCTGCGCGACCAGCCTGCTCGCGATCGACATCGCCGGCCGGCTGCTGGCCGCGGACGGCGACCCGGACGCCATGGCGCTGGTGCTGGCCGGTGAGAAGACGTTCACCCGGGACGCCGAGCTGGTGCCGGAGACCTCGCTGTTCGGCGAGGGCGCCGGCGCCTGCCTGGTGCGCGCCGGCGGCGACCGGGACCGGCTGCTGGCCTACGTGACGCACCTGCGCGGCGACTTCGACGGCCGGCTGGTCGAGGACGCCGAACTGCTCGGCCGGTTCCAGCGCGAGTACCCGGAGGCCCTGGCCGCGGTGATCGAGGCAGCGGCCGACCGGGCCGGGCTCCGGCTGGACGACCTGGCGCTGATCCTGCCGCACAACGTGAACGCGGTCTCCTGGCGCCGGCTGAGCAAGCGGATCGGCTTCCCGCTGGACCGGGTGCTGCTCGACAACGTGCCGCTCACCGGGCACTGCTTCGCCGCGGACGCGTTCATCAACTACCAGACCGCCGCCGAGCGGGGCCTGCTCCAGCCCGGCGACCGCTACCTGATCGCGGCCGCCGGACTCGGCGCCACCTTCTCGGCAATGGTGCTGCAGCACTGACCCGTTGGCGCCGCGGCCGGCACGCCCGCCGGCCGGCCAGCTGCCGCGCCGGGGCGCGCCCCGGCGCCCGCGTCGATGCCGATACGCGCGGTTGACGCCGGCCACTGCCTTGCGGTTTCCTAACTCATGGTAGTCAAGTGACTACCCAGTGTTGCAGGATCATTCGATTCCAACACGAGAGAGGACCGAAGAATCATGCGTCGTCTGAGCAAAGCCCTCACCGCGCTCGGGTTCGCCGCAAGCATGCTGCTCGCCGGCGGCACGTCGGCATCGGCAACTGGCCCGCTCGTCAACATCGAACTGGAGGACATCTTCACCCACAACACGGTGATCCTGTTCCAGAACATCAGCGTGCCGATCGCCGCTGTGCTCTGCGACGTCAACGTGAACGTCCTGACCAGTCAGCTCGACCAGAACGGCAAGGGCAGCTGCCCCGGCCTGACCCAGATCACCAAGATCGCCAACGTCATCTACGCCTGACACGACGGGCCGGCCCTCCCCGGTTTACGGCCCGCAGGTCCGGCGGCCTCCCGCCCAGACGGGAGGCCGCCGGCTAGACGTCGCCCAGTTTGGCCCGGACGCCGGCCGGCCAGTCGTCCGGCCGGGCGCCGTGCGCGTGGATCAGCGCCAGCGCGATCCGCTCCAGACCGAACGCGACGCATGAGGTGTGCCCGACCGCGGCCGGTCCGTCGCCGTCGGAGCAGTCGAACCGGAACGCCTCGCCGAAGTGGTCCTTGTGCAGGTTCGCGGACGCGATCGCCTGCACCACCCCGTCCGCCACCGGCACCCGGAACTCCAGCTTGAGCTCCTGCAGCCGCTGCGCCGCCTGGTAGAGCTTGCGGCCGGGGCCGAAGAACGGGTCGTCGGCCACCTCGACCGCCACGTCCAGCCCAATTGCGGTCAGCCAGATGGTGACCCGGTCCAGCCACTCGGCCCGCCAGCGGACGCAGTATTCCTCGCTGGCCGCGGTGACCAGCTCGGCCATCCGGAAGGCGCGCAGCCGGCCCGGCTCGCTGCTGCCCTCCTGCCGGAAACACGGCGCCTCCACCGCGAACTTCGCCGGCTGGTCCAATGTGGACCCGGCCAGCGTCGCGTACACCGGGTAGCAGGCGGCCGGCATCAGCACCAGGTCGCTGATCTCCTGATCGGCGTGCCAGGCGCCGTGGCTGTCCACCAGCGGGGCGAGGCGGGCCCAGGCCTTGCTGTCCCCGGGGTAGCGGTGCACGGTGCCGAGCAGCTGCGGGAACGTCTTCACGTAGCCGGCCTGCTCGATCGTCCGGCGCGAGATCACCGGCGGCATCTGCAACCGGCGGAACCGCTCGCCGGCGGCCAGCGCCGCGATGCCCCGGCGCAGCAGCGCGATCACCGTCTCGAACGACTCCGGGAACAGGTAGATCCCGGGTACCTCGGTGGCCACCGGCTGGCCATCGTCCACACCGGACGGCACGTCCTGGGCAACCTGGCTGTCAAGCATGCTCCACCACCATCTGCTCGAATCTGTCCATTGTGGAATCCCGGGCCGCCCAGTGGTGCTGGGTGACCTGGTAGGGCGCGGTGCCGGTGACCGCGACCGCGGCCCGGAAGCCGGCCGGTGCCGGCAGGTCATCGACCAGGTAGGGCCCGGGCAGCGGCCCGGCCGGGTCGCCCAGCAGCACCGGGCCGGTGCCCCGGGCCGGCAGCCGCAGGCCCTCGGTCAGCCGCCGGCCGGCCGCCTTCACGCAGGCCTCCTTGCGCGCCCAGAGCTCGGCGTACCGGCCGGACCGCTGCGCCGGGTCGGCGCCGGCGGCCACGTATGCCGCCTCGTCCGGGGGGTAGTACCGGGCCGACATCCGGGTCACGTCCAGGTGCCCGGGCAGCCGCTGCAGGTCCACCCCGACCGGCCGGCGCGGGCTGACCGCGAGCAGCGCGTGGTCGCCGCAGTGGGACAGGCTCATTCGCACCGGCGGTGGGTCACCGGCCAGCTCCGGCTTGCCGTACCGGCCGCGTTGCCAGCCGAGCCGGCCGGGCGGCAGGCCCAGCCGGGCGGCCAGGATGTGCCGGGTCGCGCCGTGCGCGACGACGAACCGGGCCCGCGGCCCGGGCAGTAGGAACTCCGCGGCCCGGGCCCGCTCGGCGGCGTCCAGCACGCCGGCCAGCTCGGCCAGCACCGCCGCCGGCTGCGGCACCGGAATCAGCCACACCTGCACGACGTCCACGCTTACCGCGCCGTCCACGTTCACCGCGCCGTCCGCACCGGTCGGGCCGACCCGGCGTCGCGCTCGGCCGCCCGGCCGGCGGCACCGCCGGTCGCACCGCCGACCGCCCCGCCGGCCGCACCGTCGAAAGTGGACAGGCAGAGGTAGCGCAGGGCCGGGTCGTAGTCGGCCAGCAGCACCGGGCGGCCCGGGTCCGTCCAGTCCGGACGGTCGCCGGCCAGTGCCCACCAGGCCCCGGTGTAGGGCTGCCCGGCCGGCCCGGCGACCACGTCACCGGGTAGATCGGCGGCGAGCGGCGCCAGCCCGGGCCCGGTCAGCACGGTCACCTCCGGGCCCAGCTCGCCGATCGCGGCGGCCAGCCGGCCGCGCACCCCGGCCGGCTCGACGCCGGTGTACTGCCGCACCCCGGTCAGCTCGGCGCCGGTGCCGGCGGTGTCCAGCAGCAGCGCGACCGC